>JAABVA010000209.1_pt1 | contig 76874 bp, 87 predicted proteins | sample 5560331 | NCBI WGS metagenome assembly JAABVA01 (sample SAMN12812661, study PRJNA571458) | rock metagenome | isolation source: Antarctica rocks | place: Antarctica: Victoria Land, Mt New Zealand sud | collected 2016-01-07
CTATCTCGTCTTCCCCAACTGGACAACGCTCATGCAGACCCTGATCGACTCAAAACCGCCGCCCCACGTCGAGGCCCAACTCACACGGTGAGGCTAATGCAGCCAAACAGCCAATTAGAATTGCTGGCTGGCGAGGCCGGTTTCCCGAACATCCGATAGACGCTGGCCCGGCCAATGCCGAGCCGGAGCGCAATGGCAGTGGGGCCAAGCTTTTCCCCACCGCGTAGTCGCTGCAGCTCGGCCACGTCGATGCTTGGCTTGCGGCCCTTGTAGATGCCGCGCACCTTCGCGGCCTTGACGCCCTCGAGCTGACGCTCACGGCGCAGGTTGGTTTCGAACTCGGCGAACCACGCCCAGCATGAGCCGAGGACCTACGCGGCGAGAGGCCGTGCGGTCACCGCAAACGAGAGGCGTTCAGCGCCTCCGCGGTCTCGCCGCGCAGCGTGGCCTTGCCGTCCACGACGGCCAGCGCGCTGGCGGGGGCCTCGACTACACGCACGTTGTCGAACTTGTAGACGCCGAGCACGATCGTCGCCGTACGGCCGTCGGGGCTGACCGACTTGACGCTGCCGATGATCTCGCCTCGGCTGTCGTGCAGCCAGCGGCCGACCAGGGCGGCGGCGCTGATGCTGGGCGGTGCCACAGCCGGGAGCTGCTGCGCTAGCGTGGGCGCGGCGGCGAGGGCCAGGACGGCAGCACTGGTAAGACTGAGAAGACACTTGTTCATGATCGTGATCCCTAGTGTTGAGGTGCATGGGGGTAACCAGCGGCTAAGTCGCGGTGCCGATCAGCGGGGCACACCACCCCGTGGCGCCTGCGTCCCGCGTCGCGCCCAGGAGCAACCGGGCAGGCAGGCGGGTCGCCATTCGCCTGATACCAGGCGGCCGTATCGGCAAGCGTCTCCGCCGCAGGCCAGGACGTGCAGCCCAGCTCGCGGTCGCTCTTGGCGTGGTCGTGATGCGATCGGCCAGCTTGCTGCTCCGGGAGCTTGACCGAGGCTCGGCTGAGCGGCACCGGCTTGCCGGTGACGCCGGCATCGGGCTCGCAGCCAGCCGCCAGCGCGCGCAGCGCAGCCAGCGAGCCGAACAGATCGTCCGCGGTCATGCGCCGCCCCGCCACAAGGTGGGCTCGTCGCTTCACCCGGCCTTGCTTGGCCGCCCTCTCGCTTAATCGCGCGAGCGCCTTGATCCGAACCCCGCGCCCAGTGAGCAGGCGGACGATGTTGTTGCCGAGCAGGCCCGTGGAGCCCGTCACTAACGTAGTTTGCATGTCGGCACGCCTCTTCAGTTGTAAACCGTTTGGTATTGGAATACCGTTCGGTCATACAATAGATACCGATAGGTTTCTGAAATGCAAGTGGTATCTTTAAGCGGTGGAAACCGCTGGACGGAGATGGACGGCATGGCGCGATTGACGCGAGACAAAAGCCAGGAGCGCACGCGCGAGCGTCTGCTCGAAGCGGCGCGGGTGGCCGTTGCCCGGAACGGCTATGACGGCACCAGCATCGCCGACATCGCCGAGGCCGCCGGCTTCTCCAAAGGCGCGTTCTTCTCCAACTTCGAGAGCAAGGACGCGCTGCTTCTCGAACTCCTGCGCCGGCACAAGGAGCAGGATATCGCGACCCTTGGACGCATCCTCGAAGGGGCTCAGCAGGGCAAGGATGCCGCTTCAGCCCTCGACCGCTATCTTGAGGGTCTGGGCGGCGACGCTGATTGGGTCAGACTCGACATCGAGCTGCAGCTGCACGCTGCGCGCAACCCGGTCTTCGCCGCCGACTACGACGCGCTGCAGAGCCGGACCCGGAGCGGCCTCGCCCACCTGATTGCCGCCCTGTTCGGGAAAGCGGGCAAACGACCGCCCGTTCCTCCCGGCGACATGGCCAATCTGTTTGTGGCGCTGGTCCACGGCCTCGTGCTGCAACGCGCGTGTGATCCTGGGGCTGCGGTCAAGCTCGTGTTCGAGAGCCTGATGGCAACGGCTGAGCCGGCCTGAGAGGGGCGGGCTTTAGAACGCGCACCGCCGGTCTGCCGTTGTGACCTGAAGCTAGTGCCAGCGAGCGTGAGCACGCGCCGACGATGTCGACGCCGATCGTCGAGCGCGAGCATAGAGGCGCCTGCTGTGAGCACGAGCGCGGCGTTGGAGGTGGTCAATCCGAGCGGGATGCAAGCGCTGGAAGCGAGCATGACGGCCGATGGGGTGAGCAGCTTCAAGTAGGGATTGTTGATGACTGAGGTGAAGTCGATCGAGCAGCTCTCGCTGGTGTTGGGCTTCCTTGTGCCTGGGCTCGTGGCTCTGTATGTGCGGAGTCAGTCCCTGACAGGGCGAATGCAGGCCTCCTGGGTATTGGTGACCCTGAAGGACGGCACTAGGTTTGCTGGCTTTTGTGGAAGCGCCTCGTTCATATCGCCTGACCCCCAAGAGTGGGGACACCTACATACAGCGCGTTTGTAACCAGGATATAAACGAGAGGTGGATTGACCAGGGTGAGAAGGGGCTACTTTTCCCTGATTTGAAGCCAGTTACGGCGGAGAAGGTGAGACCCGAACCTACGATAGCTGTCATACTATACCGTTCTTCGAGATCGCCAGAGCCTCAACCCGAGAGCAGCAAATCAAGATAGTTGCGTGTTCCCGCAACGCTGCTCCAAATCCGTGAGGGTGCTTGACGCGCCCAGGAACGCTTAGCGCCGCGCCTTCCGAGCAGCGTAACGAGCATCCCGCTCCGCCTTGCGTTGCGCCTTGATTTCCTCATCGCGCACAGCCTGTTCTGCCTTACGTTGCAACTCAGCAGCAGCTTGCGCCGCCAACTCAGCTTGCCGAGCTTCGTCCTCAGCAACCCGGCGTGCATCCTCCGCCTCCCGGATCAGCCGACGCTCCTCCGCACGAACCTCGCGTGCTTCAGCAATAGCCTTTCGCTCTGCGGCGCGTGCTAGAACAGCCGGGTCGTCCGGAGCGGGCTTGGCACGGAACTTTTCCAACATAGCCTTCTTCGCGGCCGCAGCGGCTTCTGCACGGTCGGTAAACTTGCTGCCTTTAAAGCCACTCATAAACGTCTTTTCTCCTGAAGCCCGGCCCAGACGGCCAGGTTTGACAAGGGTTGTTAGCGCCGGTCGGGTCCAGCCTCAAGCAGCGCCAAGTTCTGCTGTGCAAGATCACCAGTAGCCGTATCCGGCGACAAAGCAATCGCGTGCTCCCAATCTTGGCGCGCGCCGTTCCGATCGCCCCGGCGCTGGCGTATGATGCCGCGCTCTAACAAAGCATCCGGGCTTTCTGGATCCTGGGCGAACGCACGGTCGATATCGTCTTGCGCGAGCTCTAGGTGGTTCAGGTGGCGCCATGCCGCCCCCCGAAATACCAGCGCGTCCACTCGACGTGGATCGATATCCAAAGCATTTGTCAAATCATCAACGGCATCATCATAGCGCTCAAGGGTTGCCGCGGCGATCGAGCGATCAATCAGCAGATCGGCGTCGTCGGGCGTCAGGGACAATGCCAAGGTCGCAGAGCCGAACGCATGTCCCGGCTCTCCTGCCATCAGCCAAGCCTGGCCAGCTTGGCCGTAGACGCTAGCTCGCGCGGCGGATGGTGCGTGGCTGGTGCCCGCGAGCTGGTCCATCAGCTCCGCTCCCTTCTCGGGCGCCCCAAGTGCAATCTGGGCGAGCGCACGGCAATGCACGGCGCCATCCCCGCCGCCTGTCGCCTCCCATGCGTCGGCGAAGATGTTCGCTTCTGCCGAGTCGGTATTCAGCAGGCCAAGGCAGCGGTCGTAATCCGCACCCTCGGCGATGCGGGGCGGAATCGGCGGGACCGGCAAAGCCTGATCATCGGATGCGATGTCTGAACTGGTCTCTGGAATAGTCTCGGCCTTGGCAGGCGCGGTATAGCGCAGGCTCCACTCAACGCCGTCGGTCGCGGCGGCAAGTGCGACCACCATCACGCCGCTGATGAGCACAACACGTCCGTTCATCTGCGTTTAAGCATACTCCGGCTCGCGCATGTGAGCAAACCGGCTAGGGTGCAGCATGAGCAACATTCATCTGATGGTTCTTGGGCTGGGCTACACTGGAACCGCGATCGCAGCCAGCGCAGCAGAACTCGGCTGGCAAGTGACGGCAACGAGCCGAAATCCCTCTCGGCTTACGCCACCGCCAGGTATATCACTGATCGACTTTGGCGATGCCGGGCCAGAACTGAAATCGGTCACCCACCTGGTGCAGACCGCCGCGCCCGACGAACACGGCGATCCGGCGCTGGCCCGCTACGGCGCTGAGATCGCCGCGGCGCCTGGGCTGCGCTGGGCCGGCTATCTGTCCACAACCGGCGTTTATGGCGACCGTGCGGGCGGATGGGTGGACGAGGATACGCCGGTCGCGCCAACGGTGGCGCGCGCTCAACGCCGGGTCGCAGCGGAGCAGGCCTGGGCCGCAGCGGTGCCGAATTGCGCCGTCGACCTGTTCCGGGTCGCCGGCATCTATGGCCCCGGCCGCTCGGCGTTCGACGACCTGCGCAGCGGACAGGCCCGGCGCGTGGCGAAGCCGGGCCATCTGTTCGGCCGCATCCACCGGGACGACATCGCCGCCGCTGTGCTGGCCGCCATGCAGCAACCGCGCCAGCCCGGGGTCCGCGTGCTCAACCTGGCCGACGATGAGCCGGCCGCGAGCGCGGACGTGACCGCTGAGGCCGCCCGCCTGCTCGGCGTCTCACCGCCGCCGCTGGTCCCCTTTGCCGAGGCAATTAACGGCATGAGCTCTATGGGCCGCAGCTTCTGGAGCGAAAACCGCCGGGTGAAAAGCAAGAAGACCCAGCAAATTTTGAACCTGCGCTGGCGATATCCGACCTACCGCGAGGGCCTACGCGCCATCCTGCAGCAAGAGCTCACCGAGGGCACGATGTAGCAGCGCCAGGTCGGATGGACGCGACAGCCGATGGTCGCCATCCTTGACCAGCGTGACCTGCACATCCTCGGACTGCAGCCGCTCCGCCTGGCGCAGCGAGGTCTGCCATGGCACGTCCGGGTCTCGTTGGCCATGCAGCAGGCGCACCGGACAGTGCAGCGGAATCGGCTGATTTAGTAGAAGCCGGCTGCGGCCGTCCACGATCAGCGCGGCTGTCACCGGATAGGCATCGCTGTAGAGGCTGGGCACCTGTAGTATACCATCGCGTTCCAGTTGGGCGCGCTCGGCAGGCATCATGGCCTGCCACATCAGGTCCTCGGTGAAATCCGGCGCCGCTGCGATGCCGATAAGGCCAGCGATGCGCGCGGGCCGGGCAAGCGCCGCGAGCAACGCGATCCAGCCGCCCATGCTCGACCCGACCAATACCAGCGGCCCCTCCGTCAGCCGATCGATCAGCACAAGTGCGTCGTCCGTCCACCGCCCGATCGTGCCGTCAGTGAACGCGCCGCCGCTGATGCCATGGCCGGAGTAGTCGAGCCGCAAGCACGCCAGGCCGTGCCCGCCGCAGAATGCCTCGGTGGCCAGCGCCTTCGCCCCGGTCATATCGCTCATGTAGCCCGGCAGGAACACGGTAGCCGGTCCGCGCCCCGGCGTGCGCACCCAGGCCAGCGCCACCCCATCGCCGCGATCCGTCCGTCCTGTCTGCTGCATTCCCGCCTCCTCGCCGCGCCCGGCCTATATGTTATATCGCCGAGATGCTTTCCCTCCCACCGGGCACGGTCGTGCTGCAAGTGCTCCCATCACTCGAAACCGGGGGCGTGGAGCGCGGTACGGTCGAGATCGCCCAAGCCATCGTGGCCGCAGGCGGGACGGCGCTGGTCGCGAGCGAGGGCGGACGGCTGGTCGGCGCGTTGGAGCGGGCTGGCGGGCGCCATCTCCGGCTGCCGCTGGCGAGCAAAAATCCTGTCGTCATCTGGCGCAACACGGCCCGCCTCGCCCAACTCATTGGAAATGAGGCAGTCGGCATCGTTCACGCCCGGTCCCGCGCGCCCGCGTGGTCGGCGTTCATGGCCGTCCGCCGCACCGGTGCACGCTTCGTCACCACGTATCACGGCGCCTATAACGAGGGCGTGCCCGGTAAGCGATACTACAATGCCGTCATGGCGCGGGGTGACCGGGTCATCGCCATCAGCCGATTTATCGCCAACCTGCTGGTTACACGCCACGCTGTTGATCCCTCGCGCATCAGTGTCATCCCGCGCGGCGTGGATCCCGCGCTGTTCGATCCCGCCGGCGTCTCCGGCCCGCGCATCGCCCGGCTTGCTGAGGTCTGGCGCCTGCCGGACGGCGTGCCGATAGTGATGCTGCCCGCGCGCCTCACGCGCTGGAAGGGCGGAGCCGTGCTGATCGACGCCATGGCGCGCATGGTCCGAACCGACGCCTGCTGCGTGTTGGTAGGCGCCACGCAGGGCCGTGAGCGCTTTGCCCGCAGCCTGCAGGCGCAGGCACAAGCGTTGGGGCTCGGCGCCCGGCTGCGCCTGGCCGGCCATTGCGACGATATGCCTGCCGCATTGATGCTGGCAGACGTAGTCGTGAGTGCCTCGCTCGACCCCGAGGGCTTTGGCCGCACGGTGATCGAGGCGCAGGCGATGGGCCGCCCGGTGATCGCGACCGACCATGGTGGTGCTGCAGAGACAGTCGAGCACGGCGCGTCCGGGTGGCGCGTGCCGCCGGGCGACGCGGACGCGCTGGCGGCGATGCTGGACCATGTGCTGAACATGCGGCTTGCCGAACGCAATCTGTTGGGCGAACGCGCCCGGGCCAGCGTCTGCGCGCATTACACGACGGCCGTCATGCAGGCCGCCACCCTCGGGGTTTATCGGGATCTGCTGGCCTGACGCACCTATTCCGGGGGTTGCGGCGGCGCTGGCCTAAGGCCATACGACCTATCCAGTTTCGAGGAGACCTGCGCCATGCCTGCCATCACGCTGCCCGACGGCTCGGTTCGCCGCTTCGACGCAGCGGTGACCGGCACCGAGATTGCTGCCGCTATTGGCCCAGGCCTGGCCCGCGCAGCGTTGGCGATGCGGGTGGACGGCGCGCTGTCCGACCTGTCCCGCCCTGTCGAGCACGACGCCGCGGTCGTCTTCGTAACCCGGCGCGATCCGGATGCGCTCGCGATGATTCGCCATGACGCGGCCCATGTGCTGGCCGAGGCGGTGCAGAACCTGTTTCCCGGCACCCAGGTGACCATTGGCCCCAACATCGAGAACGGCTTCTACTACGATTTTGCCCGCAACGAGCCGTTCACCCCGGACGACTTTGAAGGGATCGAGGCGCGCATGCGGGAGATCGTGGCCCGCAACGCCCCGTTCGAGCGGCAGGTCTGGGACCGCGACGAGGCGATGCGCTTCTTCGAGGCGCGCGGCGAAGCCTACAAGGCCGAGCTGATCCGTGATCTTCCAGCAACCGAGACCATCACGCTGTATCAGCAGGGCGACTGGATCGACCTGTGCCGCGGCCCGCACATGCGCGGCACGGGGGACGTGGGCACGGCGTTCAAGCTGATGAAGGTCGCCGGGGCCTATTGGCGCGGCGACCACCGCAACGCCATGCTGAGCCGCATCTACGGCACCGCCTGGCGCGACCAGAAGGAGTTGGACGCGTATTTGCATCAGCTCGAAGAGGCCGAGCGCCGCGACCATCGCCGCATCGGTCGCGAGATGGACCTGTTCCACATCCAGGAGGAGGCTACCGGCAGCATCTTCTGGCACCCTAAAGGCTGGACGCTGTATCGCACGGCAGAGAACTATATCCGCCGTCGCCTGGAGGCGTCCGGCTACCAGGAGGTGCGCACGCCGCAACTGGTCGACCGCAGGCTGTGGGAGGCAAGCGGCCACTGGGATAACTACAAGGAACATATGTTCATCGCCCGGGTCGAGGACGAGGACACGACGCTTGCCTTGAAGCCGATGAACTGTCCCTGCCACGTGCTCATCTTCCGCCACGCGCTGCGCAGCTATCGCGAGCTGCCGTTGCGGATGGCGGAGTTCGGCGCGTGCCACCGTTATGAGCCGTCCGGCGCGCTGCACGGCATCATGCGGGTGCGGGCGTTCACCCAGGACGACGCGCACATCTTTTGCACCGAGGCGCAAATTGCCGATGAAACGGTGGCGTTCGTAGCGCTGCTGTCGTCGGTGTATCGCGATTTCGGTTTTGACAGTTTCGGCGTCAAGTTCAGCGACCGTCCGGTGCCTCGCGCAGGCACGGACGCGACGTGGGACCGGGCCGAGGGTGCGTTGAAGGAGGCGTGCGCGACAGCCGGGGTCGAATACGAGCTGAGCCCGGGGGAGGGCGCGTTCTACGGCCCCAAGCTGGAGTTCGTGCTGCGCGACGCCATCGGCCGTGATTGGCAGTGCGGCACGTTGCAGGTGGACTTCGTATTGCCCGAGCGGCTCGACGCCGAGTATGTCGCCGAGGACGGCACTCGCCAGCGCCCGGTCATGCTGCACCGTGCGATCCTCGGCAGCTTCGAGCGCTTCCTCGGCATCCTGATCGAGCAATACGCCGGGCGTTTCCCGCTCTGGCTGGCCCCGGTGCAGGTCGTGGTGGCGAGCATCGTATCGGACGCGGCCGACTACGCGAACGACGTGGCGCTGGCGTTGCGTATGCGTGGGCTCGAGGTCCGCGTCGACGTGCGCAACGAGAAGATCAACGCAAAGGTGCGCGAGCACAGCCTGGCGCATGTGCCGGTGATCGTCGTCGTGGGCCGGCGTGAGGCCGAGCAGCGGACGGTCGCGCTCCGCCGCCTGGGTGGCGAGGCGCAGGAGGTTTTAAGCTTGGATCAGGCTGTTGCCCGGCTTGCAGCCGAGGCGATGCCTCCCGATCTCATTAGGAACAGCGCTGCGCACTGATTTTCTTGATTGGCGCCCGGCACTGGTCCAAGACTAAACGCCGCTACCAAACCATCACAGGAGAGTACAATAGCCCGAGGACCCATGACCGCCGCCGCCCCGTCCCGCGATGGACCGCGCGTGAATGAGGACATTCGCGTTCCCCAGGTCCGACTAATCGACGAGGAGGGTGAGATGCAAGGCGTCATGACCGCCCGCGACGCCATCCTACGCGCCTATGCGGTAGGCCTCGACCTGCTCGAGATCAGCCCGAACGCCGACCCACCGGTCGTCAAGATCCTGGATTACGGCAAGTTCAAGTACGAGCAGCAAAAGAAGAAGAACGAGGCCAAGAAGAAGCAAAAGGTCATCGAGATCAAAGAGATCAAGGTGCGGCCGAACATCGACGAGAACGACTACCAGGTCAAGATGCGCGCCATGAAGTCGTTCATCGACGAGGGCGACAAAGTCAAGGTGACCCTGCGTTTCCGCGGCCGCGAGATGGCGCACCAGGATATCGGCATCAAGGTGCTAGAGCGTATCCGCAACGAGCTGGAAACGGCGACCAAGGTAGAGCAGATGCCGCGTATGGAAAATCGGCAGATGATCATGGTCCTTTCGCCGCGTTGATCTTCGCGTATCGAGTCATCGACCAGATTTGACAGCCGGAACAGGAAAGCTCTAAGTAGCTAATTACTTATGACGTCGCTCCGCGAGGGTTCGCGCAGCGGCGCCTTTTCGTTTGGGGTGACGTGATGTTCGACACGCTTTCGGGCAAGCTATCCGGGGTCTTCGATCGCCTGCGCAGCCGTGGCGCGCTCAGCGAGGCCGATATAGCCGACGCGCTGCGTGAAGTGCGCTTGGCGATGCTCGAAGCCGACGTGGCGCTCCCAGTCGTGCGCGACTTTATCAACACGGTTCGTGAGCGCAGTCTCGGCACCGAGGTGCTGGAGAGCGTCAGCCCCGGCCAGCTCGTTATCAAGATCGTCAACGATGTGCTGATTGAGGCATTGGGGGGCGCCGGGGCCGTGCCGCTCAACCTGAGCGCCGCGGCGCCCGTGCCGATCCTGATGGTCGGGCTGCAAGGCTCCGGCAAGACCACGACGTCGGGCAAGATTGCGTTCCGGCTGCTCAAGCGCGACTGCAAGCGGGTATTGCTCGCCAGCCTCGACACCCAGCGTCCCGCCGCTCAGCTTCAGTTGCAGCAATTGGCCCAGCAGGCGGGCGTAGCCTCCCTGCCGATTGTCGCCGGCCAGACACCTGTCGAAATCGCCCGGCGCGCCATGGATACTGGCCGGCGCGAGGTGTTCGACGTCGTCATCCTGGACACCGCCGGTCGGCTGTCGATCGACCAGGTGCTGATGGACGAGGTCCGCGCCATCCGTGAGGCGACCAGCCCGGCCGAGACACTGCTGGTCGTGGACGCCATGACGGGGCAGGACGCCGTCAACACTGCCCGAGCGTTCAACGACGCCGTGGGCGTGACCGGCATCGTCATGACCCGGATGGACGGCGACGCCCGCGGTGGTGCCGCATTGTCGATGCGGCAGATCACCGGTGCGCCCATAAAGCTTACCGGTTCCGGCGAGAAGCTGGACGCGCTGGAGGAGTTCCACCCCGAGCGGGTTGCCGGCCGCATCCTGGGCATGGGCGACATCGTCGGGCTCGTTGAGCGCGCCGGTGAGACGCTGGACCAGGAGGAGGCCGAGAAGCTCGCCCGGAAGATGGCGCGCGGCCTCTTCGACCTCGACGACTACGCGAAGCAGCTCAAGCAGATCAGCAAGATGGGCAGCCTTTCGGGCATTCTCGGCATGCTGCCCGGCATTGGCAAGATGAAGGCCCAGATCGAGGACGCGAACCTCGATCAGGGCGTCCTGAAGCGGCAGGCGGCGATCATCTCGTCCATGACCATGAAGGAGCGGCGCACGCCGGACGTCATCAAGGCGAGCCGGAAGAAGCGGATCGCGGCCGGGTCGGGCACGACCGTGCAGGAGGTCAACCGCCTGCTGAAGCAGTTCGACGACATGTCGACCATGATGAAGCGCATGACGAAGCTGGGCCAAAAGGGGCTGATGCGGCAGGGCATGGGCGCGCTGATGCCCAAGCAGCAGCAGCGCCGGCCATACTGACAACAACACAAAGGTATCTCCGATGGGTCTGAAAATTCGCTTGGCACGGGCGGGCGCGAAGAAGCGGCCGTACTACCACATCGTCATCGCGGATAGCCGCAGCCCGCGCGATGGCCGCTTCTTGGAGAAGGTTGGCAGCTACAACCCGATGCTGCCGGCGACGCACGAGGAGCGCATACGCCTGCAGGGCGAGCGTATCCAGCATTGGATGGGCCAAGGCGCGCTGCCGACCGAGCGCGTGGCGAAGTTCCTGGGCCATGCCGGCCTGGCGCCGATGCCCGTCTATCGCGAGCAGCCCATCCAGTCCGCGCCGAAGAAGAAGGCGCAGGACCGCGCGGCGAAGGCCGCCGGCTAATTTGCCCGCTGAAATGATCAGCCGCCGCATCCTGATGGGTGTAGTGGGCCGCCCGCACGGCGTGCGGGGCCTGCTGCACGTGCACAGCTATACCGCCTCGCCTGCGGACCTTTCGAGCTATGGGCCGTTGCTCGACGACGGCGGGCGGGCCTGGACGTTGGCATGGCGCGGAGAAGGAGTGGCCGCGCTGTCAGATGCAGCCGGAAATCCGGTTGCGGACCGAGACGCTGCGGAACGGCTGACCAACACCCGGCTGTATGTCGACCGTGACTGCCTGCCTCAGCCAGACCAGGACGAATTCTATCTCGCCGATCTCGTGGGCATGGCGGCGCTGGACACGGCGGGGCGTCCGCTTGGGAACGTGACGGCCGTGCACGACTACGGCGCCGGAACCAGCCTGGAGATCGACCGGGACGGCGCTGTCCCACTGCTGGTGCCGTTCACGCTGGCCTGCGTGCCGAGCGTCGACATAGCGGCCGGCACGCTGGTCGTAGCGCCGCCGGAAGAGGTCGTGGTGCTGGACGAAGCGCGGGCGGCGGAATGAGCTGGCACGCCACCGTCCTGACCCTGTTCCGATCGATGTTCCCGGGTCCGCTCGGGCGATCGCTGGCCGGACGGGCGCTTGCGGCCGGTCTGTGGCGACTGGAGGTCCGGGACATACGCGACGCAGCGGTGGACCGGCATCGCACAGTGGACGACACGCCGTTTGGCGGCGGCGCCGGCATGGTGATGCGGCCGGACGTGCTCGACACTGCAATCGGCCCGGATGACGACCGGCCGCTGCTGTATTTGAGCCCCCGCGGCTTGCAACTGACCCAGGCGCGTGTCCGCGCGCTGGCAGCCGGTCCGGGTGTACGCCTGATATGCGGCCGCTACGAAGGCGTGGATCAGCGCGTACTGGATGCCCGCGCCATCGAGGAGGTCAGCATCGGCGACTACGTGCTGTCCGGCGGCGAGCCGGCGGCGCTCGTGGTACTGGACGCCTGCATCCGTCTGCTGCCCGGTGTCATGGGCGCGGACGCCAGCGCAGAAGACGAGAGCTTCAGCGCCGGGCTGCTGGAATATCCGCATTACACCCGCCCGGCCGAGTGGCGTGGGCGCGTTGTGCCTGACATATTGCTGTCCGGCCACCACGCCGCCATCGCAGCCTGGCGCCGGGCGCAAGCGGAGCAGGTCACGCGCATACGCAGGCCGGACCTGTGGCGCAACCGCGTCGAACCCGGCGGGTCGCCGGAGATGGACGGCGCGCCCGCAGCGCCGTAACAGTCAGTATTGGAAAGGACTTTCCCCGTGAACATCATCCAGCAATTCGAGGCGGAGCAGATTGCCAAGCTCACCGCCACCCGCCCGGTCCCCGTATTCCAGCCCGGCGATACGCTGAAGGTCATGGTGAAGGTCGTCGAGGGCGAGCGCAGCCGCGTACAGGCCTATGAGGGCGTCTGTATCGCCCGATCGAACAAGGGCCTGAACAGCAACTTCACCGTGCGCAAGATCAGCTACGGCGAGGGCGTCGAGCGCGTGTTCCCGCTCTATGCGCCGACGATCGCTGAAATCCAGGTAGTCCGCCGCGGCGACGTGCGCCGGGCCAAGCTGTATTACTTGCGCGGACGCAGCGGCAAGTCTGCCCGCATTGCCGAGCGTGCGCGGGATACTGTGGCGCCGGCAACGCCTGTAGTGCCGCCGCCCGCCGCCGAAGCCGCCGAGTAACTAGTCTCAGGAGAGCCGAATGGCCGAGATCGCCAAGACCCTGTTCGACAAGGTGTGGGAGAGCCACGTCGTCGAACGCCTCGAAGATGGCACCTGCCTGCTGTATGTCGACCGGCATCTCGTGCACGAGGTCACTAGCCCGCAGGCGTTCGAGGGTCTCCGGCTGTCCGGCCGCACGGTGCGCCGCCCCGATGCGACGATCGCCGTCGTGGACCACAACATCCAGACCAGCGACCGCAGCGTCGGGATCGCCGAGCCCGAAAGCCGCGTCCAGGTCGAGACCCTCGAAGCCAACGTCGCGGCATTCGGCGTGCCATATTTCCCAGTGCGGGATGCGCGGCAGGGCATCGTGCATATCATCGGGCCGGAGCAGGGCATCAGCCTGCCGGGCATGACGATCGTCTGCGGCGATAGCCACACCAGCACCCACGGTGCGATGGGCGCGCTGGCGTTCGGCATCGGCACGTCCGAAGTCGAGCACGTGTTGGCCACGCAGACCCTGCTGCAGAGGCCGGCGAAGAACATGCTGGTCCAGGTCGACGGCAAGCTGGCGCCGGGCGTCACGGCAAAAGACCTGGTGCTGGCGGTGATCGGCCGCATCGGCACGGCCGGCGGCACCGGGCACGTCATCGAGTATGCCGGCGAGGCTGTGCGCGGGCTCGACATGGCGGGCCGCATGACGGTCTGCAACATGAGCATCGAGGCCGGCGCCCGCGCGGGCATGATCGCGCCGGACGACACGACATTCGCCTATATCGAGGGCCGCCCGTATGCGCCGAAGGGCGAGGCGTTCGATCACGCCGTCGGGTACTGGCGCACCCTGCCGTCCGACCCCGGCGCGTATTACGACCGGGTTGTGACGCTGCGCGCCTCCGAGATAGCGCCCATGGTCACCTGGGGCACCAGCCCGGAAACCGTGCTGCCGATCACCGGCAGCGTGCCTGACCCGGCTGCGGTCGAGGTTGAGGCGGCGCGCGTGCAGATGCAGCGCATGCTCGACTATATGGCGCTGACGCCGGGGCAGAAGCTCGCCGAAATTCCGGTGGACGTTGTGTTCATCGGAAGCTGCACGAACGGCCGCATCGAGGACATCCGCGCTGCCGCCGCCATCGTCCGTGGCAAGCGCGTCGCCCCCAGCGTGCGCGCCATGGTGGTGCCCGGCAGCGGCCTCGTGAAGCTGCAGGCGGAGGCCGAGGGACTGGATCAAGTCATGCTGGATGCCGGGTTCGAGTGGCGGGAGGCCGGGTGCAGCATGTGCCTGGGGATGAACCCCGATAAGCTAAAGCCGGGCCAGCGCTGCGCGAGCACCAGCAACCGCAACTTCGAGGGTCGGCAGGGACCGGGCGGGCGCACGCATCTGCTGTCTCCCGCCATGGCGGCGGCAGCGGCCATCACGGGCCGGCTCACCGATGTGCGGGAACTCGCCTGATGGACGCGTTCACGACGCTGACGGGCGTTGCGGCTCCATTGCCGCTGGCCAACGTCGATACAGACAAGATCATTCCGGCCCGGTTCTTGAAAACAATCAAGCGCACCGGGCTGGGCGTGCACCTGTTCGATACGTTGCGCTACGACGGCGCCGGCGCGGAACGGCTCGACTTCGTGCTGAACACCGAGCCCTACCGCCACGCTGAGGTCCTAATCGCGCACGAGAATTTCGGCTGCGGCTCGTCGCGGGAGCACGCGCCCTGGGCGCTGCTGGATTTCGGCATACGATGCGTGATCGCGCCGAGCTTCGCCGACATCTTTCACACGAACTGCTTCAAGAACGGCATCCTGCCAATCGCCCTGCCGCGCGGGGTATGCGACCGGCTGATGGAGGACGCGCAGTTGGGCGGCAACGCGCGCCTTACCATCGACCTGCGGCGCCAGGTGGTAATCCGGCCAAACGGCGAGGAAGTCCCGTTTGCCGTCGATGCCCTCCGCAAGCACCTGTTGCTGAACGGCCTTGACGATATCGGCCAGACCATGCAGCGCGGCCCAGCGATCGACGCGTATGAGGCGCGGCTCCGCGCGGAGGCGCCCTGGATGCCCGGTATCACAACGAACTAGGACGGACATCGGACATGGCCGCAAACAAGAAGCTGCTCGTGCTGCCGGGCGATGGCATTGGCCCCGAGGTGATGCGCGAGGTCCGCCGGGTGATCGACTGGATGGACCGCCGCCGCAGCGTAACCTTCGACATCTCCGAAGACCTTGTGGGCGCCGCCGCCATCGACCAACGCGGCACACCGATCACTCAGGAGACGGTTGCCATAGCGCGCGCGGCGGATGCAATTCTGTTCGGCTCCGTCGGCGGGCCGCGCTGGGACAAGCTTGGGTTCGACATGCGGCCAGAGATTGCGATCCTAACGCTCCGGCGCGAACTCGGCCTGTTCGCCAACCTGCGCCCGGCCATGGTGCTGGAGCCGCTGGTGGACGCCAGCACGCTCAAGCCCGACGTGATCCGCGGCCTCGACCTGATGATCGTGCGCGAAAGCACCGGCGGCCTATACTTCGGCGAGCCGCGCGGGATCGAGACCCTGCCCGATGGCCAGCAGCGCGGCACCAACACCGAGGTCTATACGACGCACGAGATCGAGCGGGTCGCACGCGTGGCGTTCGAGCTCGCGCGGAAGCGGCAGAACCGCCTGTGCAGCGTCGAGAAGGCCAACGTGATGGAGAGCGGCCTGCTATGGCGCCAGGTCGTCACGGCGTTGCACGAACGCGAGTTCGGCGATGTCGGGCTGTCGCACATGTATGCCGACAACTGCGCCATGCAGTTGGTGCGCAACCCCCGGCAGTTCGACGTGATCGTTACTTCGAATCTGTTTGGCGACCTGCTGTCCGACCTCGCCTCCATGCTTACGGGGAGCCTCGGGATGCTGCCATCAGCGACGATCGGCGCACCCGACAGCTCCGGCCGGCGTCATGCGTTGTATGAGCCGATCCATGGCAGCGCACCCGACATCGCGGGCAAGGGCATCGCCAATCCGATGGCGCAGATGCTGAGCTTCGCCATGCTGCTCCGCTATTCTTTCGAGCTGGAGGAGGATGCGGCGTTGATCGAGCGCGCCTGCACGAATGTATTGGCGAGCGGCATCCGCACGGCGGACGTGATGGCGCCGGGCACTGCGAAGGTGGGCACGTCGGTTATGGGCGAGAGTGTGCTCCGCGAACTGGAGAAGCTCTCGGTCTGAAATTGGTCATGTTGTTCATCGACGCCGACGCCTGCCCCGTGCGGGAGGAGGCGTTCCGCGTCGCCACCCGGCTTGGCCTTCCCGTTCAGGTCGTTTCGAACGGCTCCCGTCCGATCCGTCCGCCGGGGTTGCCGAATGTCGAGATGATTACGGTCGGGGGCCGGCCAGACGAGGCCGATGACTGGATTGCCGAGCGTATCGGACCCACGGATGTGTGCATCACCGCCGACATTCCGCTTGCTTCGCGCTGCCTGGCGCGCGGTGGACGGGCATTGTCGCATAACGGCCACGTCTGGACCGCCGACAACATTGGCTCGGCGTTGGCCGGCCGCGAGGTAGCGCGGCATCTGCGCGAGATCGGCACGGGCGGTGGCGGTCCGCCTCCACTTACCAAGGCGGACCGCTCCCGCTTCCTGTCAGCGTTGGACGCGCTCGTCCAGGCGGCGCTGCGTCAACCCGGCTAGTTAAGGCGCGCCGCCACGCTCCGGCTCGGAGTCGCTGCCTTTAACCAACTCTTCGCGGGTCATCGGCGTCTCGCGCCACTCCCCTTGGTCCGCGACGCTGGAGCCGCCCGGAAACTCGCCAAGGTTCTCCTGGATGCTGGCCTCCTCGACGAGCACGCCGGGCATACGCTCGTTCTGCGTCATCGGGTTGGGCAACTGGCCGGTGCCGCTCGCATCCTCCATGCGGATCAACTCGTCCGCGCGTTCGGTGAATTCGTCCATGCTGCCATCCGGACTGCCCGCCTGTTCCCACATATGGCGGGCACGGGCCTTGATACGCTCGTCGCGCTCGGGACTGCTTTCAAGTGGATTGTCTGACATGGCGGATCCTATACGGCTGTTCCGGACATAGCGCGGCAGCGTGGCGCCGGGTTCCGCCCTACGCTCGGCCGCTACAGCAGGATCAGCCCGCGTCGCAGCCCCTTCGCGACCGCCTCGGCCCGGCTTGCCGCACCGAGCTTGGTGAACACGGCCTCTAGGTGGAACTTCACCGTATGCGCGCTGATGCCGAGCCGCCGAGCGACGGCCTTGTTGGTCAGGCCCTCGCCGAGTGCGCGTAGAATCTCCAGTTCGCGCGGTGTCAGCAACGGGCGTGGCGGTTCAGCCTCGGCAAACCCTGCCGCTGCGACCCCCGGCAAGCTGACGCGCAGCCCAGCCGCCACCGCCCGAAGCGCCGCATCCAGTTGCACCGGAGTGAGGTCAGGCGGGAGAACGCTGGCCTCGTCATCCTCACCCGCCGCGAGGCGCAGCACCGGCAGCCTCGTGCTGGCCAACGCTCCGCCGTCGGCCAGCACGATATCCGCCTCGGACGCGGGCTTGAGCGTATGTCCGGCCAGGGCGACCCGAGCCGCCAGGTCCGCCCGCCGTACTGGATCGCCAGCCGCGACCGCAACGCGCAGCCCGAGCTGGATGGCTGCCGGCATCGCGAGCGTCCCGAGCCGGGTCACGCGGCAGGCCTCGCTGCTACGGTGGCCGAGAGTTCGACCGGCGTCCCGCCCCGCAACAGCCGAAGGGTCACGACCTTGCCAACGCTGTTGCTGCCAAGCGCCTTGGCGACTGCGCGGGGATGGGGCGCGGGCATGCCGTCCACCATCAACAGGATGTCGCCGGGCAGCACGCCGGCCTGCTCCGCGGCTCCCTGCGCCGCCAGGCTGATTACCATGAGCCCCGTTTCCAGCCCTGCCGCTGCTTGCCAGGCCGCCGGGATCGACACGGGCTGCAGGCCCAGCCCGAGCCAGCCCCGGGCAACCTGGCCCTCGGCCAGCAATGGCGCCAGCACCCGGTTCACCGTTGCGGCAGGAATGACCAGCACGCGCTGGCGTGGTCCTAAGGTCGACATGCCGAGCAGCCCGCCCGCCGCATCCAGCACCGGGCCACCCTCCTCTCGGCTTGAGAGGCGGGCGTCGAGGCTGATGAGCTGATCGAGCCGTCCGCCGGCCATGCTCTCCCACGCCGGCCCGACCCGATGCACCAGGGCCAGCCGAACCGTCGGGCCGCCATCCGCCGCTGCGCCCAGCAACAGCGCGAGCGCGCCGATCCGCGGCTCAGCCGGCTCAGGCAACGGCGGCCCATCAAGTTCCAGCCGCAGCACAGCGACGTTGGTCCCGGGATCGCGGCCGGCCAAGACCGCGTGGCCGCTGGAACCATCGGGCGCAACAATGGGAATGTTGGACTCGGCGGGCAGGCCCTGTTCGCTGGTTACGAGCACGCCGGGCCGCCAGAGCGTCGCAGTGCGTTGAGCGCGGGCGCCAGGGTAAAGGGACACCAACGAGGGGCCAGCCCCAGCCACACGGTCCACCAAGGCATCGGAGAATGTCAGCAACGGATCAATCATCGAAGCGCCTCCTTATGGACTCAACATCGTGGCTCCGGCGTGGTCGCGCTATCGGATGGATGGGGAGGGTGCCGTATAGCCCCGTCTTGTGCGCCATAATGCCGGACTGCATATGTGGGCGGCCGTTCACGGAGACCTTACATATGCGATCGATCCGTCTCACCCCCATTCGCCTTGGCATCGCCGCTGGCCTGCTGGCAATGCCGATAATGACGGCGTCTGGAGCGCTCGCGGGCAGCGACGATCCCAGCCGAATCGGCGATGTCAGCACCACATTCCGAGTGATTGGCCGTAACGACCGCATTGTCGTCGACCGCTATGATGACCCGAGGGTGGGCGGCGTCAGTTGCTATCTGTCCCGTGCCGAAACCGGCGGGATCAAGGGCTCCGTCGGGCTTGCAACCGACCCGAGCCGGTTCAGCATCGCGTGCCGGGCAACTGGCGCTGTCACGCTCCCCGACCGGTTGCCGGCGAACGAGGTCGTTTTCGGCGCCTCGGCCAACTGGCTGTTCAAGGAAATCCGCGTGACCCGGATGTGGGACGACCAGAAGCGCACGCTGGTCTATCTCGTGTGGTCGACCCAGGCGCTGAGCACTGGCGGCAGTCCCTACAACAGCATAAGCGTCGTGTCGCTTGGAGCGCCTGCCTTGTAGCCCAGCTGCCTAGCCTCCGAAGCCGACTGGATACACGGGCATCGTCGTGGCCGTCGAGTGGCCTTCATTCGCGGTCCGCCGGGCAGCGTCGTCCATCATCCGGACGAAGCCGAATACACACACTATCATCCCGAGCCATAGGGCCAGGCACAGCGCGACTGGCTCGAGTGGCTGGTACTCCGCCTCTTGTTCGACTGACCTCGATTTGGGCTTCTCACGGGAAAACAGCGACATCACTCGGCTCCATTGGATTATCGGAGGCCTGAGAACGACGCTTGGGTAGACTGGCTCCCGACCGCACGAGAACTTGTGCGGCACAGCAATCAGCCGATCAGCCATCTGGCGAGCGGTGGCAGCAGAATGGCGGTCACGATGCCATTAAGCCCAATCGCCAGGCCTCCAAACGCACCGGCTGTCTCGTGCAGCAGAAGCACGCGCGCTGTCGCGATGCCATGGCCAGCCGTTCCGGCCGCAAGCCCGCGGGCGCGCCAGTCGGTGATGCGCAGCAATCGCCAAAGCGGCGGCCCTACAACGACGCTCGTAAGGCCTGTCAGCAGCACAAAGACCGCGGCCAGGGATGGGTTGCCGCCGATCTGCTCGGCGACGCCCATCGCAATCGGCGTCGTGACCGACTTCGGCGCCAACGACAGCACGACCTGCCGCGACCCGCCCAGTGCGCGTGCGATCAGCATGACGCTGACCGCGGACGTCAATGTGCCGGCCATGATCGCAGGGATGATCGCAGGCGCGCTGCGGCGGATCTGGCTCCAGGCGGCATACATCGGCGCTGCAAGCGCGACTGTCGCCGGCCCCAATAGGAAGTGCACATACTGTGCGCCCTGGAAATATGCGGAGTAGGGCGTGCGCGTGATCAGCAGCGTCGCCGACAGCAGCATGATCGCGATTAGCATAGGGTTGGTCAGCGGCCTGTCGCCCAGCGCCCGGCTGAGCATAAGCGCCACCTGCCACGTCACCAGCGTGATGGTCAGACCCAGCAGCGGCGTAGACTCCAGGTAGACCCAGATGGTGCCGAAGGGCGTCATTTTACGAGACGTTGCATCACCAAGCCTGTCACCCCCAGGCCGAGCGCCGTCGAGACCAAAACGGCGACGCCGATTGCCAGCCAGTCCCGGCTCAATGCGTCGAGCTGGGTGATGATGCCGACGCCGGCCGGCACGAACAGCAGCGATAGATGCCGCAGCAGCCCATTCGTGGTGGAGCGCATTGCCTCGTCCGGGCCGCCGCGCAATGCAAGGATGCCGAGCAGAAGCAACAATCCCAGCACGGGCCCGGGCACCGATAACCCAGCCGCCCGCGCAACGACCTCGCCCGCGAACTGGCAGAGGACCAAGATGGTCAGGGCGTTCAGCACGCGGTCAGGCGGTCATTCTTGCTGTAGCGGCATACGCAGCTTGAAACCCGCGCCAGGGAGCGCGCGGCGCTCCTGCTCGGCCTGCGCCGACGAGCCTTGTGAGTATCCCTCGCCGCGATATTGCTGGCCGCGCGTGAAGAGGCTTGGCGCAAGCTCGGGGGAATTGCTGGCGCGTGGGCCTTGGGGAGCATCAATCTCCCGGTTCGGCGTAGGCGCAAGGTCATACCTAGGTCCGGGCCCTGTCGGCGCGCTGCGGGGTGGGGTTGGGGGCAGGGGCAATAGGGGCGAGCCCTGCGGCGTCGCCTGTAGGTTCAACCTGCGCTGCTGCTGCCCCCAACCTGAGGCCGGCAGCACGACCGACAGTACCAGCATGAATATCAGCCGGTTCATACCGAACTCTCCGAAGGAGTCTCGGGCGACAAGCCACGCCGGTCGCTGGGCGGGTTGCCTGCAGGTGCGCCCAACGGGCCGTCGCCGGCAGCCCGCCATGCGTGCAATGACCAATGCACCGACGGGAATGCCAGCTCGCTCCAGGGAATCGCCGCCCATTCGAATAATTGTACGTCCAGGCTCTCTATTCCTGGCGCAAACTCGGCGGCGCCATTGAAATGCGCACGGAAGATGATCTGCACTTGGCCGATACGGCTGATGCTGTAGATCGCGAGAATACCATTAAGTGCGATCTGGGCGCCGCTTTCCTCCAGCGCCTCGCGCCGAGCACCCTCCTCGACGGTCTCCTGGAGTTCGAGGTAGCCGGCTGGAAGGGTCCAGAAGCCACGACGGGGCTCGATTGCCCGGCGGCACAGCATGACCTTGCCCTCATGCACGACGACGGAGCCTACGACGATCTTGGGATTCTCGTAGGCGACATAGCCGCACTCGTCGCAAATGGCACGCTCATGCGTGTCACCGTCCGGAATACGTTTGGTGAAGCGAACCATGCCGATACCGTGCTGCCTAGCGCTCCCGGGATCAAGGCCCGCGCTGGAAGTTGACCGATCAGACTGACAAATTAAGCAGGGATCCCCGCGGCGTATGCCCGGTTGGCGCCACGCCGGGCAAGCCCTGCTTGCCCGACGCCAGCGCCGATGCTGGAGGACTCGCATCCCGCTGGTCGCGCACCAGCCGGATCGGGCCGGGTTGCTGCACCGGGGCGATGATTGCGGGGCTGGAGAACGCCGAGAGCGAATTGGTGGAGAGCATGTAGGTGAGCATAAGCTGCATTGATGACGAACCGGTTAATGGTTTGGCGATTGCAGCGCCGCGACGCCGGGCAGCGTCTTGCCCTCTAGCCACTCCAGGAAAGCGCCGCCGGCCGTGCTGACATAGCTCAGCCGGTCCAGCACCCCGGCGTGCCGCAACGCCGACACGGTGTCGCCGCCGCCTGCGACGCTGAGCAATGCGCCCTGTGACGTTGCGTCCGCCACGGCCACGGCCAATGCGGTCGTTGCAGTGTCGAACGGCGGCGTCTCGAACGCGCCGAGCGGGCCGTTCCACACCAGGGTGCGGATGTCCGGCAACCGGTCCCGCAGCGCCTGCACTGTCAGAGGGCCGACGTCGAGCATCATGGCATCGGACGGAATGGCCTGAACCGAGACGGTCTCGATAGGCGGGTTGGCACGGAATTCCCTGGCAACGATGGCATCGGCCGGCAGCATGATCTCGCAGCCCGCGCGGTTCGCCTCCGCCATGATCTCCCGCGCCGTGGCATGCATCTCGGCCTCCTGCAGGCTCTTGCCCACATCGATCCCTTTTGCCGCCAGGAAGGTGTTGGCCATCGCGCCGCCGATCACCAGCACATCCACGCGGCTGGATAGGTTGCCGAGCAGGTCCAGCTTGGTCGAAACCTTCGATCCCCCAACGATCGCGCACACCGGCCGCGACGGATTGCTCAGCGCTCCATCGAGCGCGTCCAGCTCCGCCTGCATCAACCGGCCAGCGTAGGACGGCAGCAAATGCGCGACCCCCTCCGTGCTGGCGTGCGCCCGGTGCGCTGTCGAAAAAGCGTCGTTGACATAGAGGTCGGCCAGCGCCGCAAGATCACGCGCAAACGCCGGGTCGTTCGCCTCCTCGCCGGCGTGGAAACGCGTATTCTCTAGCACCGCCACGTCGCCGTTCGCCATGGCGTCGACCACGGCCTGCGCTTCGGGGCCGACGCAATCCGCCGCGAACGCCACGGGCCGGCCCAGCGTTTCGCCGAGCGCCTGCGCCATCGGGGCCAGCGACATCGCCTCCACCCGCTTGCCCTTCGGCCGGTCGAAGTGGCTGCACACGATCACCCGGGCGCCGCCGTCCGCCAGCTCGAGGATGGTGGGGCAAAGCCGCTCGATCCGCATCAGGTCGCTGATACGCCCGTCGCGAACGGGGACATTCAGGTCGGCGCGCAGCAGCACGCGCTGGCCAGCCACGCGGACCCCGTCCAGCGTACGGACAGCCACGCTCACATGCTTCCAAACAGGATGGCCGTGTCGACCATGCGGTTGCTGAAGCCCCACTCGTTGTCATACCAGCCCATGACGCGGGCGAGCTGCTGGTCCACAACCGCGGTCTGCGTCGCATCGAACGTGCAGGACGCCGCCTGGTGATTGAAGTCGATGCTGACGAGCTTGGCAGTATTATAGTCCAGGATGCCGTGCAACGCCCCGGTCGAGGCCGCTCGCATCGCGTCGTTGATCTGCGCCACCGTGGCGACCTCCCGCAGGTTCACGTCGAGGCTGACCAGCGATACATTCGGCGTCGGCACCCGGATCGCGGTGCCGTCCAGCTTGCCCGCAAGCTCCGGGATGACCAAGCCCAGGGCCTTCGCCGCGCCGGTGCTGGCAGGGATGGTGGAAACTGCGGCGGCACGGGCGCGGTGCAGGTCCTTGTGCAGCGTGTCCACAGTATTCTGGTCGCCGGTATAGGCATGGATGGTCACCATGTAGCCACGGAGGATGCCAAAGCTGTCGTGCAGCACCTTCGCCATCGGCGCCAAGCAGTTGGTGGTGCAGGACGCATTGCTGACCACGGTCATCCCGGACGTGATGATGTCGTGGTTCACGCCGTAGACCACCGTCGCGTCCACTCCATCCGCTGGGGCGCTGATCAGCACCTTGCGGGCGCCGGCACCGTGGATCAACGCGCTCGCCGCCTCTTTGCTGGTAAACCGTCCGGTGCATTCCAGCGCCACATCGACACCCTGATACGGCACCTTGGCCGGATCGCGCTCGGCCGAGACCTTGATCGGGCCGAATGTCCGGCCGCCGTAGCGGATGGTGATGGCGTCGCCCTCGACCGCGACCTCGCCGGGAAAGCGGCCGTGGACGCTGTCGTAGCGAAATAGATGGGCGTTGGCCTCGACGCTGCCGAGGTCATTGATGGCGACGGGCACGATCTCGTCCCGCCCGCTTTCCACGATGGCGCGCAACACCAGACGCCCAATGCGCCCAAACCCGTTGATGGCGACCTTCACGGCCATAAGTTCAAACTCCCTCTATTCTACTATAAGGCGCTTTTTGACAGCGATAGCGACGCACTCCGGCGTGATGCCGAAGTGCCGGAACAGGGTGTCGGCCGGCGCGCTGGCGCCGAATCCGGTCATGCCGATGAACTGCCCGTCGGCGCCGAGCCAGCGTTCCCAGCCAAAGCCGCAGGCGGCCTCGATGCCGAACCGCGGCGCGCTGCCCAGCACGCCGGCGCGATAGCTCTCGACCTGCTGCGCGAACAGCTCCCAGCACGGCAACGACACGACGGCGACCGGGATGCCGTCCTCGGCCAGCATGCGCCGGGCCTCGACCGCGACGGAAACCTCGGACCCGGTCGCGACCAGCGTCGCCTGCCGAGCGCCATCGGCCTCGGCCAGGACATAGCCACCGCGCGAGCTGCAGTTTTCAGTGCCTTGGGTGCGCAACGCCGGCACTGCTTGACACGACAGCACCAGCAGGCTCGGCCCATCTGCCCGGCGGATCGCCAGCTCCCAGCACTCGGCCGTCTCCATCGCGTCGGCCGGGCGCATCACATGCAGGCCGGGCATGGCGCGAAGCGAGGCGAGCTGCTCGACCGGCTGGTAGGTCGGGCCGTCTTCGCCCAAGCCAATGCTGTCATGGGTCAATATATGGACGACGCGCTGGCGCATCAGGGCCGCAAGCCGGATGGCCGGCCGCATATAGTCGCTAAATGCGAGGAATGTGCCGGCGTAGGGCAGCAGCCCCCCATGCAGCGCGAGGCCGTTCATGCAGGCAGCCATGCCATGCTCGCGCACGCCGTAGTGCACATAGCGCCCGCCATAGCTGCCCGGCGCGACGCAAACCATGCCGCGCACCTTTGTCAGGTTTGAGTCTGTAAGGTCTGCCGACCCGCCGACCAGCTCCGGGATCGCCGGCGCAAGGGCGGCGAGCGCCCGCTGGCTGGCCTGCCGCGTCGCCAGCTCTGGGCGGGTATCAGTGAACTCGGCCTTGAGCGTGGCCATCGCCTCATGCCAGGCTTCTGGCAGGCGGCCCGCTACCACGCGCTCGAACTCGGAGCGCAGCGGATGCTTTGCGAGTCGCTTCAGCCACGCCCGGCGCCCGGCCATCCCGCGGCAGCCCGCCGCCGCCCAGCGCTCGGCTAGGTCCGACGGGATTTTGAACGGCGGCTGTTGCCATCCGAGCGCCTGCTTTGCGGCCTCGGACTCCGAATGTCCCAATGGCTTGCCGTTGCAGGCGGCGGTGCCTGCCTTGGTCGGGGCGGCGAAGCCGATGATGGTGCGGCAGGCGATCAGCGTCGGCTTCTTCGACCGCAGCGCCAGGGATAGCGCCGCGAACACTTGGGCCGGATCATGGCCGTCCACCCGCTTGGTCGCCCAGCCGAGCGCGGTGAAGCGCTTCAATTGGTCGTCCGACGACGACAGCGCCGCGGGTCCGTCGAAGGAAACGCTGTTGTCGTCCCATAGGACTGTGAGTTTTTCCAGCCGCAGGTGCCCGGCCAGGCCCGCCGCCTCATGGCTGATGCCCTCCATGAGGTCGCCGTCGGACGCGATGACCCAGGTGCGGTGGTCCACCAGGCTCTTACCGAACCGTGCCGCCATCATCCGTTCGGCAAGCGCCATGCCGACCGCCGTTGCAAAGCCTTGGCCGAGCGGACCGGTGGTGGCCTCTATGCCGGGGTGCTCGCCATGCTCGGGATGGCCCGCTGCCGGGCTATCGAGTTGCCGGAAGCGGGCGAGGTCGTCGAGCCCCATCCCGGCATGCCCAGTGAGGTGCAACAGCGCATAGAGCAGCATGGACCCATGACCGGCAGACAGCACGAAGCGGTCGCGGTCCGGCCAGCGCGGGTCGGCGGCGTCGAAGCGCAATAGGCGCGTCCAGAGCGCCGTGGCAACGTCCGCCATGCCCATCGGCATGCCGACATGGCCAGACCCCGCAGCCTCGATCGCATCGATCGCCAGCGCCCGTATCGCGTGCGCCATCCGCCGCTCGGCCGTTGCAGGCCTGGCTAGGAAGGCAGCCTGGGCCCAAAGGGCAGGAGCGTCCGGCCCGGTTGAATCCGGCGCCAGTGGTTCGAAGTCGCGCGTACCTTCCATCGTTCCTCCGCCGCTACGGCCGGTGTACCGCACGGCAGGCCGCTATAAGCGCAGGGCAGCGCGCGGGCAAGTCCGGCGGGTTGCGCTATGCCCGATCGACTACCCGGTTCGCCCGCGCCACCACCGCCTCGAACAGTACTTGGCACCCGGCCTCAGCCTCCTCGGGTTCGATGCTTTCGGCCTCATTATGGCTCAGCCCGTCTTTACAAGGCGTGAAGATCATCGCGGTCGGCACGTGCCGGGCCACATAAACCGCATCGTGCGCGGCGCCGGATATAATCTCACGGGCCGACAGACCCAGACGCGCCGCCGCCTGGCGCACCAGGTCGATGCAGGCCGGGTCGAACGGCTGAGCAGGGATGCGGAACAACTCCTGCAGCTCGAGCACGATACCGCAATCCCGCGCGATGAACCCGGCCTCGCGCGGGAACTGTGCGGCCAGGCGGCCTACCTCGTCGCCGTCGGGATGGCGGAACTCGACGCTGAAGCGGACCTCGCCGGGCACCACGTTGCGGCTGTTGGGCAGGACCTGCAGTTGCCCGACCGTGCCGCGCCCGTCCTCGCCGCGCGCGCGCATCATGCGGTCCACGAGGTCGACGACCCTCGCGGCGCAGACCAGCGCGTCCCGCCTGGTGCTGGGCGGCGTGGTGCCGGCGTGGCTGTCCTGCCCGGTGGCGACGGCGTCATACCAAACCTGCGCCTGCCCGCCGGTCACGATGCCGATCTGCCGGCCCTCGCGCTCCAGCACCGGCCCCTGCTCGATGTGCAGCTCGAAATACGCGTCGGCCGGGAAAGGGCGGGCGGGCTCGGCCCCGCGGTATCCGATGCTATCCAGCGCCGCGCCGACCGTCGTGCCCTGGCCATCCGTCAGCGCCTCCATCGCAGCCTGGCCATAGACGCCGGCCCAAACGCCGGAGCCCATCAGGCTATGGCCGAAGCGGCTGCCCTCCTCGTCGGTCCAGTTCACCAGCTCGACCGGCGCCTCCGTCGTGATGCCGAGGTCGTTCAGGCTACGCATGACCTCGAGGCCGGCAAGCACGCCCAGGGCACCGTCGAACTTGCCGCCGGACGGCTGGCTGTCCAAGTGGCTGCCGAACAGCACGGGAAGGCGGCCCAGGTCCTGCCCGGCGCGGCGCGCGAACACATTGCCCATCGCGTCGACCCGTACGGCCAGGCCCGCCTGTTCGCATTCCGCCCGGAACCGGTCGCGCCCGGCACGGTCCACGTCGCTCAGCGCCAGCCGCCGCACGCCGCCCTTGGCAGTGGCGCCGATCTCGGCCATCGCCATCAGGCTGTCCCATAGACGTTTGCCGTCGATCCGCTGGTTGGTCGCGCTCATGCCCTGCCTTTATTGTCGTGTTAACCAATAGCGGTCATCATGCGCCCTGACCGACTGCCCGCAAGCCCCGGAGACCCTATGGCGCACGCCTTGCCGACCGCTCCCGCCATCCTGCGCAACACGGCGCTAGACCGCGAGGCCGTGTGGCAGGCGCGGGTGGACCTCGCCGCCTGCTTCCGCGCCGCAAGCCGGCTCGGCCTGCATGAGGGCATCTGCAACCACCTGTCCGCCATGGTCCCAGGGTCAGACGAGCTGTTCCTGGTAAATCCTTATGGCTGGAGCTTTGACGAGATCACCGCGTCGCGCCTGTTGATTTGCGACTTCAACGGCAACGTCGTAGGGGGCATCGGCACGCCCGAGGCCACGGCGTTCTATATTCATGCGCGCGTCCATATGCGACTGCCGCGGGCGAGGGCCGCGTTCCACACCCACATGCCTAATGCGACGGCGCTTGCGATGCTGGCGGGCGAGCCGCTCGATTTTGCCGGCCAGTCTGCTTTGAAGTTCCTGGGCCGCGTCGTCGTCGACGACGACTATAACGGCCTGGCGCTGAACGAGGCCGAGGGTGACCGCATCGCAGCCAGCATGGGCGACGCCGACATCGCGTTCATGCGCAACCACGGGATCATGGTGCTGGGCCGCAGCATCGCCGAGGCTTGGGACGACCTCTACTACTTGGAGCGAGCGTGCGAGGTCCAGCGGCTGGCGCTATCCACCGGCCGCCCATTCAAGCCAGTGCCCGCCGCCGTTGCAGCCGCCACTGCACAGCAGATGCGGGAGAGTGGGGACGAGCCGGCGCGCCTCCATCTCGAGAGCATCAAGCGCATGCTCGACCGCGAGGCCCCGGACTATCGGCATTGATCCGCCGCCTCCTTATCCTGCTGTCGGCGCTGCCAGGCTGCACGCTGGTCGACCAGAACACCTTCAATCCAGCCGCCGGGGCTGTGCCGGTCATCCCGCCAGCGCCCATCGCCGCGGCAGCGCCGGCGGTGCAACCGGGGCCTCCACCGCTCCTGACGCTACAGCCTGGCCAGCCAGCGCAGGATGCGGTGCGCCGGGCCGTCGCCGCCGCCCGAAGCAGAAAACCAGACGTGATCTTCGACGTGGTGGCCATAGTGCCGAACGATGACCAGACGGCCGTCTCCAGCGCCGAGGCCGGCTCCGTCGCCCGTGCGATCACGGCCCAGGGCGTGCCGCCCGGTCGCGTCCACCTGTTCGCCCGTCCCGAAGCGGGGCTCGCCGGCCGCGAGGTCCGCGTATACGTGCGCTAATAGGGCTGATAGTTCGGCGGCTATGTCACATCCCTTGCTCCGCCTGCTGCCCAAGCAGGATCGCCGCCTGAAGGCCGCCCACCCGTGGGCGTTCAGCAACGAGATTGCGATGAGGCCTGAGCATCGGACTTGGCCCGCCGGCACGCCGGTGCGGATTGAGGGCGATGACGGCTGGCGTTATGGCGCCTTCATGTTCAATCCGCACAGCCTGGTCGCCGCCCGCCATCTCGACCGCGATCCGGACGCCGCAATAGATGCCGCCTGGGTCCGGGCGCGCATCGTGAGCGCCATAGAGCTTCGCGCCTGGGTCACTCCCGGTGAGCACCACCGCCTAGTTCACGCCGAGGCCGACCGGCTGCCCGGCCTGATCATCGACCGCTTTGGCGACGTGGCCGTGCTGCAGGCCAATACCGCCGGAATGGACCGCCTGCTGCCCGAAATCGCTGCAGCGCTGCTGGGGCTGTTGCCGCTCCGCACCCTCGTCGCCCGCAACGACAGCGCGGCGCGCGTCCAGGAAGGGTTGCCGCAAACGGTGGGCCTGCTGCATGGGACCGACGCCGGGGCAGTGGTCTTTGAGAGCGGAGTGCGTTTCCCAGTGAACCCGATGTCTGGCCAAAAAACTGGTTTTTTCTTCGACCAGCGGCCAAACCGCGACCGGGTTGCTGCCCTGGCCCCGGGGGCGCGCGTGCTGGACGTGTTTTGCCACACCGGCGCATTCGGCCTCCGGGCAGCGGCGGCCGGCGCTGACGCCGTAGTGTTGGTGGATAGCAGCCAGCCCGCGCTGGATCGTGCGATAGAGGCAGCCGTCGTGAATGGCCTGCAAGACCGCGTTTCGGCCCAGCGCGGCGACGCCTTTGACATCATGGCGGCGCTGGCGGCCATCAACGAACGCTTCGACATCGTGGTGTGCGATCCGCCGGCATTTGCCAAGTCGCGAAAAGATCAGGAGGCCGGCCTGCGTGCCTACCATAAAATGACCCGGCTCGCGGCGCCCCTGGTCCGGCCAGGCGGTTTCCTGTTCGTAGCGTCGTGCAGCCACCATGCGCCACTCGATTTGTTCACGGCCCAGGTCACTTCGGCACTCTCCCGAGCAAAGCGCGACGCGCGGATCGTCCATACCGGCGCCGCTGGGCCCGATCATCCAGTACACCCGAACCTGCCCGAGAGCGCCTATTTAAAGTCGCTGCTCATTAACCTGTCTTGATCGGTTGAATGGCTTCAGCTACGTCCCAATTCGGTGCTATGTTCAAGTCATAGCGATGCATCCGGCGACGGTCGTCCCTGCGTGCTGTTCGGTTTCCCGCGACTGTAGGAATTGGCCATGTCATCTGCGTCTCATTCGGCGCCGCATCTCACGACGCCTGCACAGCCGTCGCCGCCCGACGCAAAACCAGGAGGTAGGGGGTCTCGGGTTCCAGGCCGTCATCTGCTGCGCCAAGCTGCCACGTTTCAATCGCCAGTCCTCTCCCACAGCGTCTGGCAGCTAGCATCGACCGCGGCCGCCTATGCAGCTTTGCTGGCACTCATGTATGTCGCATACCACTTCTCAGTCTGGCTCAGCCTCGCTTTGGTATTGCCGACCGCCGGAGTCGTCGTGCGGCTTTTCATCATCCAGCATGATTGCGGGCACGGGGCATTCTTCCGCTCACGACGCGCTAACGAGGTCGTCGGCGTGCTCTGCAGCCTCGCGACGCTGACACCGTTCACCAATTGGCGGCGCCACCACGCGCAGCACCACGCAATGTGGAACAACCTCGACCAGCGCGACATGACGACGGACATCTACTCGACGTGCCTGACCGTCAAGGAATATGAGGCGATGTCGCCCGCCCGGCGCTGGTTCTCCCGCACCATACGGCATCCAATCATCGCCCACTTCATCATCCCGCCGGTGGTTTTCCTGGTGCTCTACCGGGTGCCATTCGAGACCCCGCGCGCCTGGGTGCGCGAGCGGCAGGCAGTCTATCTGACCAACGTGGTGATCGGCGCCGGCGTGCTCGGGATGGTGCTGGCCCTGGGCCTATGGCCCGTGCTGCTGATCCAGGTTCCCGTCATAGCGGTCGCAGCCATCATCGGCGTGTGGCTGTTCAGCATCCAGCATCGGTTCGAGGAGGCTCATTGGGCGCATGGCAGCGATTGGAGCGCGATCACCGCTGCCATTCGCGGCAGCTCGTTCCTGAAGCTGCCCGCGGTTCTGCGCTGGTTCAGCGGCAATATCGGCTACCACCACGTGCATCACCTCGTGCCGCGCGTGCCGAACTATCGGCTACGTGCCTGTCATGAAGCCTGCGAAGAGCTGTTTGGCACCGCGCGCGTGCTCACGTTGCGGGAAGCGTTGATGGCACCAAGCTACGCGCTGTTCGATGAGGCCGAAAGCCGCATGGTGCAATTTCCACGTCGGCCTCAACGCATCGTTGACGTTGGCGGTGCCTGATATCCTTAGTTAATATAACCTCCAGTTGATAATAATCGAGTTTTGATCGCTCAAGTCAGTTTATTCTCTCGCATACACACGGTTTCGTGATAACGTCGGGTCTCGCTTAGGACGGGAGATCGCCGTGGAAATGTCGCCGCAGACTACAGAGGGCTCGCTGGTGGATCCAAAGGTCCTGCTTATCGAGTCCGATGTCGGGACAGTTCGTACCTTTGTCAGCGGCTTGGAACAAGCCGGCATGCAGGTGATCTGGGCACGGGACGGAGCAACTGGACTTGCACTCAGGGCGCGGCTTTCGCCTGACATCGTGCTTGTCGGCCTCGGCTTGGCGGACGTGAACAGCGTCACCCTGGTTGGGCAGCTTGTGGAGCCTCGGAATTGCGGCGTGATCGTGTTGTCGGCGCGTGAGGATGAGGCAGCGCGGATCGCCTGCCTGGAGCTCGGGGCCGACGACTACCTAGCGAAGCCGCCGTCGTTGCGCGATATGATTGCACGAGTGCGGGCAGTGCACCGGCGGGTAAACGTCCGCAAGAACTTTTCGATCAGGACAAATTCCGAGGCTCTGCTAGCTGTTGGGCCGATCCGGATCAACCTGCAGCATCGCAGCGTCCACACCCCGGATGGCCGGAGATTGAACCTTACCTCAGCAGAGTACACCGCACTTGAGACCCTTGCTCGTGCCGAAGGAAGTCCGGTGTCGCGCGATCGACTGTCGGAGGCGGCGCTTCGCCGTCCATGGCGGGCCGAAGACCGCAGTGTCGACCAGCTCGTGTTCAACCTACGGCAGAAACTTCCCGTCGACGAGGATGGTGGCGTCTTGATCCAAAGCATCCGCGGGTCCGGCTACTGGATGCGTGCACCTGACCGCCAGGTACAACGACGGCCGGAGCTTGCCTGGACGACAGACGATGCGAGCGTCCGTCCTACGCCGGATTACCAACTTGCTAAGTCCGCCTGAGCGGGCTTGCGATGCATCGCAGTTGGGCGCCGCAGCCGCCCTTTACAGCATGCGCTGCAGGATGATTTTCTGCACGTCGGATGTGCCCTCGTAGATTTGGCAAACCCGCACATCGCGATAGATCCGCTCGACTGGATAGTCTGCAAGATATCCATAGCCACCCAGCGTCTGGATCGCGGCGGAGCAGATACTCTCCGCTGCCTCGGACGCAAAAAGCTTGGCCATTGCCGCCGCCTCTAGCGCCGGTTGCCCGGCGTCCTTCAGCCGAGCGGCGCGCAACGTCAGCTCCCGGGCCGCTGCGAGCCTGGTCTTTGCCTCCACAAGGCGGAAGCCCACCGCTTGGTGCTCGATGATCGGCCGGCCGAACTGTTTCCGCTCCTTGGCATAGCCGATCGCATAGTCGAGCGCCGACCGTGCCATGCCGACGCTTTGCGCCGCGATGCCGATACGCCCGCTCTCAAGCGTGCTCAATGCAATCTTGAGCCCCTGGCCCTCCTCGCCAATACGCTGATCGTCGGTCACCTGCATGTCGTCGAATGACAGCGCGCAGCTATCGGACGCCTTCTGCCCCAGCTTATGCTCGACCCGGGATACCGAGAAACCCGGCGTATCGTTGGCCACCACGAAAGCGGAGATGCCCTTTTTCCCCGCCAATGGGTCCGTGACGGCGAACAGGATCGTGGTTTTGCCATACGACGCATTCGAGATGAACTGCTTCGATCCGTTGATCACATAGCCGCTGTTGGTGCGTACCGCCCGGGTGCGCACTCCGGACGCGTCCGAGCCAGCTGCCGGCTCCGTCAATGCGAAACTGCCAACCGCCTCGCCGCTCGCCATCGGCCGCAACCAGCGCTCCTTCTGCGCGGCGCTGCCGAACTTCTCTAGGATCTCGCAGGTTGGCGCATTGTGTACGCTCACCAGCGTGGACACGGAGCCATCGCCAGCTGCGATCTCCTCGACGACCTGAGCGTAGGCCTCGTAGCCGATCTCGCTGCCACCCCAATCGGCGCTGTTGGTGGCGCCGAGAAAACCCATCTCGCCGAGCTCGCGGATGATCTCGGGCTCGATCCGGCATGCCTGCTCGCGTGCGGCGGCATGGGGCGCGAGGCGCTCCTGGGAAAACCGGCGGGCGGCCTCGACGATCAGGGCGCTGGGATCGGTATGGTCGAGCATAGGGCGTTCCTTTTCTTCATCCCCGGTTGTTTGCCGCCGGAGCTACTCGGCCGCGATGTCTACCGCGGCTGAGCCTATTGTGGGGGCGTCCAAGCGATCCAGCAACGCTTTGCGCCGCGGCCGGGCAGCATCGAGGCTCGTGGCCTTCAGCGGGCCGAAACCGCGGATGTCCTGCGGCAGCGAGGCCAGTTCCACTGCGGCCGCCAGCGTATCCGGGCGGAGGCGGTCAAGCGCGTGCCGCATGTCGCGCTCATACTCTGCGGCTAGCGTCCGCTCCGCCCGGCGATCGGCCTGCCAGCCGAATAGGTCGAGCGCGGTTCCGCGCAGGACCTTGCCGTGGCGCAGGATGCGGAACAGCGGTAGCGCGATGCGGCCGGGGATCGCCACCTTGCGCCGACGTCCAGTTGCCGGGTCAAGGCGGCTGAGCAGTGGCGGCGCCATATGGAAGACCGAAGCATCGCCGTAAGCAGCGGCGGCGTGGAGCCGGGCGACCTCATACTCGTCCTTGTAGGCAAGCACGCGATAGAAGCCATCGGCAACTGCACGGGTCAGCGCACCAGCCTCTCCCGCTTCGGCAGTCTCGCGAATGCGGACCGCCTCCACCAAGGCGCGGAAGCGGATGGCCAGCCCCCGGCCTTGATAGGCCACAAGCTCAGCCTCCCGCCGCGTGACCACAGCGTCCAGCGTGTCGGGGGCTGGCGCGGTATCCGCCATGATGGCGTCGGCCAGCGAGGGTTGGGCAGCGAGGATGCGGCCCCATAGGAATGCCCGGCGATTCAGCGCCACAGCGGTTCCGTTCAGCTCCATGGCCCGCATCAGCGCGCCGCTGCCCACCGGCAGCAACCCCTGCTGCCATGCGATGCCGAGCAGCAGCGTGTTCATCGCCTGCGCGTTGCCGAACAGCCGTTCAGACAAGGAGCTGCCGTGCAGGAAGCGCGACCGCTCAACGGAGGTCGCCCGTCCTATGGCCCGACGGTGCAGCCCCGCGTCCACCCGCAAGTCGCGGTCCCGCATGAAACCCGACCCTGCCTGCAGATCGAGATTGCCGATCACCGCCGCCTGCCCCGAACACCGCCCCAGCACCTCCGGCCCGGCGCCCACGGCCAAGTCCGCGGCCAGCAGCAGGTCCGCAGCGCCGCGCGGGATGCGAACGACGTCGAGCCCGGTCTCCGCGATCTGCACGTGCGACACGACCGCCCCGTTCTTCTGCGCGAGCCCAGTGAAGTCGAGCGTGCTGACCTGGCGTCCCTCAAGGTGCGCCGCCATCGCCACAATGGCTCCGCAGGTTACGATGCCGCCCCCACCGATGCCCGCAAACAGGCCGCGCCAGGGCAATGCGAGGTCCGCCAGCGTCGGTTGAGTCAGGCCAGACGCCAACTCCGCCTCCCGCGCGGCCCACTCGGCAGCCGAATCGCCCTTCTCGGACAGCGGCGCGTCAGACTTCGCGGTCACGAAGCTCGGACAGAAACCCTTCAAGCACGACAGGTCGGTATTGCAGCTTGTCGGGCTGATGCGGCGCTTGCGGCCATAGTCGGTCTCGACGGGTTCGATCGCGATGCAGTTCGACTGCGCCGTGCAGTCGCCGCAGTTCTCGCAGACGCGCTCGTTGATCACGACGCGGGTTTCTGCGGCGGCGAGCTTGCCGCGCTTGCGACGCCGGCGTTTCTCGGTGGCGCAGACCTGGTCGTAGATGATCGCGGTGACGCCGGGATGCTCGCGCATCCGGCGCTGCACCGCGTCAAGGTCGTCGCGCCCATGGCGCAGCGTGCCCGGCGGCAGATCGGCGACGGCCGGGAGCCGGGCCGGATCGTCGGCCACCACGGCGATCAGCCCGATGCCTTCCGCCGCCAATTGCCGGGCGATGCTGCGGACCGTCGGCCCGCCCTCCGCCGGTTGTCCGCCCGTCATGGCGACTGCGTCATTGAACAGAATCTTATAGGTCATCGGCACGCCGGCAGCGACCGCTTGCCGGATCGCCAGCAGGCCGGAGTGCTGATAGGTGCCATCCCCCATGTTGGCGAACATGTGCGGCGTATCGGTAAAGGTCGAAAGCCCAACCCAGGGCACGCCCTCGCCGCCCATCTGGCTGAACGTCTTGGTCCCGTCGGAGGTGGTCAGCGCCATGGTGTGGCAGCCAATGCCGGCCATCGCGAAGCTGCCATCCGGCAGGCGCGTGCTGGTGCCATGCGGACATCCGGCGCAGAACGTCGGAGCACGGGTCAGCAACCCCAGAGCCCGGACCACGGCAGCGGCGACAGGCTGCTCGCCAACTTCCAGCCCGCAATTCTTCAGGAAACGGCCCAGCGCGGCCATCGCCAGCTCCGGCGACAGCTCCATCGTCGCCGGCAGCAGGGGCACACCGTTCCGATCCAGCTTGCCCTCGACGGTGGGCCGGTCCGCAAGGTTATAGAGGGCCGACCGGAGCTGCGCCTCAACATTCGCGCGCTTCTCCTCGACCACAAGGATGGCGCGTTTGCCCTGGGCGAACTCGTGGACGCCCTGCGTTTCCAGCGGCCATGACAGCGCCACCTTATAAACGGCGATATCCGGATGGCTGTCCAAACCCAAGCGTCGCAGCGCATGCATCGCGTCATGGTGCGCCTTGCCGACCGTCACGATGCCGATCGTGGCGCCGGGCCGGCCATGCACCAACCGGTCCAACCGGTTAGCCCGCACCCAGGCCTGCGCAGCCGGCAGCCGCTCGTCCGTCATGCGCCGCTCAAGCTCGGCACGCTCCCCGGGCCATGGGAGGTGCGGGTCGAGGTTGAGGCCATGCACCGGAAGGGCACGGTCCGGCGTAAGGAAGGTCCGTGCGCTCGGAACAACCACGACTGCAGACTGTTCAGCCGTCTCCGCGATGGTCTTTAGCGCCACCCAGAGCCCGGCGTAGCGCGACAGTGCAATGCCAGCCAGGCCGTACTCCAAGATCTCGCCGACATCCGCAGGCTGCAGCACCGGAATTTGAACGCTCTCGAAGATGCCGTCCGTCTGGTGCGGAAACACCGAGGAGTGCGCCGCGTGGTCGTCCCCCGACACTGCCAGCACACCACCGAGCCGAGAGGTTCCGATCATATTGGCGCAGCGGAGCGCGTCGGCGCTGCGGTCCACGCCGGGTCCCTTGCCATACCACATGGCGAACACGCCATCGACACGCTTGCCGGGGAAGGTGTCGATCTGCTGCGTGCCCCACAGCATCGTGGCCGCGAGATCCTCATTTAGCCCAGGTTGGAAGCGCACGCCCTGCGCCGTAAGCAGCTTCTCCCGCCGCCACAATTCCCGGTCCAGGCCTCCCAGCGGCGAGCCGCGATAGCCTGAGACTAGGCCCCCAGTTTTCGATCCGGCCACACGGTCCAGACGCGCCTGCTCCAGCAGCACGCGCACCAGTGCCTGCGTGCCGGTCATCAGCACGGATTGATCCAACTCGACATAGCGGCTGTCCAGCGTCGTCGTAGCCGCAAAACCAACATCCATGGTGCGCCTCCGTCCCGGCAGATGTTTGACCGATAAGCCGAACACGCAAGCATACTCCCGAGATGGGTAGCGAGTGCTGCCATAGTTGCGATAAAGTAGGCGCGTATTTGGCAGAATCTGCCAATGCCGCACTGCAATATAGCAGGATTGTTCACCGACATGCGCCTAGACCGGATCGACCTGGCCATCCTGGACCACCTGCAGCGGGATGGCCGCGCGACGAGCAACGAGATCGCCGCAACTGCGGGTTTGTCGCCAAGCCCGGCCCATCGCCGGCAGAAGCTGTTGGAGGAAGGCGGCCTCATCCATCGCTATGTCGCCATCCTGGATCAGGACCGTGTAGGCCTGCCGGTCAATGTGTTCGTGTCGGTAAAACTCTCCGCCCAGACGGACGACCACCTTGCGGCTTTCGAGAAAGCCATCGCCGACCTGCCGGAGATCATGGAGTGCTACGTCATGTCCGGCGCCAGCGACTATCTACTGCGGGTCGTCGCCCCCGACCTCGGCGCTTATGAGGAGTTTCTACGGACCCGCCTGACACGCATTGCTGGCGTGCGCGGCGTCGAGAGCGCCTTCGCGTTGAAGCGCGTCGTCTATCGCACCAACCTGCCGCTCCGCCGCAAGCCGCGAAGCTAAGGTCATGCTCGCGGCGTTCCTGTTGGCGTTCCCGGCGCTGTTCAGCATCGTCAATCCGATCACCGGCGGGTTGATCTTTCGCGAGGCTACGGCAGACCGCACGCATGCCGAACGCCTAGTCTTGGCCCGCCGGGTCGGGGTCTACTCGCTGCTTGTAATGCTCGTAATGCTCGTCGCACTTTGGGCCGGATCGCATGTGCTGGCGATATTCGGCATCAGCCTGGCGGCGCTACGGATCGCGGGGGGCATTGTGCTGGCCCTATTTGCGTGGGAGCTGCTGGGCGCATCGGAGAAGCGAGAGGGCCGCAAGCAGGAGCAAGCGGCCAATGTCGGCGCTGGAATTGTTGACGACGTTGCTTTTTATCCGTTGACGCTGCCCTTCACCACCGGACCGGGCACGCTTGCGGTGGCTGTGGCGCTCGGTGCTGGGCATCCCGTCCGCGGGCAGGCGTGGGCCGGGTTCTATGCCGGGATCAGCCTCGCAGCCGCCGCGATGGCGGGGGTGATATGGCTGACCTACGCCTATGCCGACCGGCTGTCCGACTTTCTGGGCCGCACCGGCAGAAACACCGTAACCCGGCTTTCGGCGTTCCTGCTGTTCTGCATTGGCGTGCAAATCCTGATCACTGGCGTCGTGGACGTGTTAGCTCCGTTGCTCGAGGCGCGGTAGCCGGGCAACTTTGGCGGCGGGGAAGCGTTCCCGCGCCAATGGATGACCATAGTTCCCCTGGCGCCGCGCTGCTTCAGATAGCCCGGGCCGTCCAGGCTACGGATTATGAGTTCACGACGCCTACGCCGGCCACTTATGCACGTGTGAACGCAAGACCGGGGTTTGAGCAGGCGCAAACCCTGCGCGACGTCTTCGGATGGAGCCGTCCGTTTCAGGATGAAGTCGTAGGGTCCGACATATTGGGGCAGATGCAGGCCGCGGGCATCTTGACCCAGGCCGAGGATGGGAAGCGCAGCGCCATACGGCTTTCCAGTTTAAACGGGCTGCTATTCGTTCATTCCGCCTATCCGACAACGGCGGCGGATGCTGTGTTCTTTGGTCCTGACACCTACCGATTTGCCCGCGCGATCCTAGCCCACCTCAAGCAAGCTCGGCCCGTCGGCCGCGCCGTGGACATCGGCTGCGGCTCGGGAGCCGGTGCGATCCTCGTGGCCCGGGCGCATCCCGATGCCGAGGTCATCGCGGTGGATATCAATGCGTCGGCCCTGCAGCTGACGGAGGTCAACGCAGTGCTTGCCGGGGTCCGGATATCGGCGGTGAACAGCGATTTGCTTTCGTCGGTTCCGGGAGTTTTCGACTTGATTGTCTCCAACCCGCCCTACCTCGTCGATCCCGATGCGCGCGCATACAGGCATGGCGGCGGATTTTTGGGAGCTGGGCTTTCACTTGCTATTCTGGACGGGGCACTGGACCGTTTGGCGGCTGGCGGGACGCTTTTGCTCTATACGGGTGCCGCCATCGTGAACGGGGCGGACCCCTTTAAGGCGGTCGCCACGGCCCGACTTGGGGGGTCCGGAATGACTTGGACGTATGAGGAACTCGATCCGGACGTGTTCGGCGAGGAATTGGAAGGTGGCGCATACACGAGCGCTGACCGTATTGCCGCCGTGCTTCTAACAATCACAAAACGGGAATGAAATGCCATGCCTGACGGCAGCCTACACCCCACCCTCCGCTCCAATGAAGGCTGGCATCGCCGCCTTGCTGCATTCAACGCCAAACGGTTCTCGCCGGCCCTACCGAGTGCGGATTGGGAGGCTAGCATCGCCGAAGACGCAGCGTTGCTGGTCGAAGAGGGTGTTTGGCTGGAGAATGCCCGCGCCTCCGTCGCCGAGCGTGCCGCGCAAGCCCCGCGCGACCCCGACGGTTTCGTAGCATGGTTTGAGGAATTGGAGCGCAGCGGACCTGGGCAAAACGACCCGCTTTTCCCCTGGCTTGCCGAAACGGCCACGCGTGACGAGATGCGCTGGTTCCTGACGCAAGAAGTTGCGGGAGAGGCCGGGTTTGAGGACCTTGCAGCTTTGACTCAGGTCCGGATGCCGCAGCGTCCTAAGCTGGAGGTTGCACGAAATTACTGGGACGAGATGGGCCGCGGCAACCCGAAAGGCATGCATGGGCCGATGCTCGAGATGCTGGCGCATCGCTTGGGCCTGGATCCAAATATCGAGACAACGGTCTGGGAGAGCTTGGCGCTTGCCAATACCATGGGGGGTCTCGCTGCCGCTCGTCGCTTTGCTTACCACTCGATGGGCGCATTGGGCGTCATCGAGCAGACGGCGCCGGGCCGTGCGGCGCTGACGGCTAAGGGGCTGAAGCGCCTAGGTGTGCCGGCAAGCGACCGACACTACTTCGATCTGCACTCGGTGCTGGACGTGAAGCATTCAGCCGCTTGGAACAGCGAAGCGTTGCATCCGCTTGTGGCGGAGAACCCGGAGTTTGCCCCCGCCATCGCCGAGGGCGCACTAATGCGGCTCGAATGCGGTGCAGCGTGCTTCCGGCGCTACAGGCAGGAACTCGGGCTCGGCTAGTCTACGCGCAGCCGCCGCTCCAGCAGAGACCCGGCGAGCGATAGCGACAGGCAGCAGACGAAGAACAGTAGGGCGGCGAAGGCATAGCCTTCGTTCGCCAGGCCAAGCCAGGACTGATCCTTGAGCGACTGGTTCACAACGCCCATCAGGTCAAACAAGCCGACGACAGATACGAGCGTCGTGTCTTTGAACAAGTCGACTACTACATTCACGATCCCCGGCAGTGCAACTCGCATTGCTTGGGGAAGTATGACCGTCATGTTGACGTGCAGGGGGTGCAGGCCGAGCGCTGCCGCAGCCTCACGTTGGCCATGTGGCACAGCTTGGAGCCCGCCACGCACGACTTCGGCCATATAGGCGGAGGTAAAAAGCGTCAGCACGACCAGTGCACGTATCAGATTGTCCACCGTTACGCCGCTCGGCAGGACCATGGGCAGGAGCACCAGACCCATGAACAGGACGCCGAGCAACGGCACGCCGCGCCAGAACTCGATCATTGCCGTGCACAGCCCGCGCACGAACGGCAGGCTCGACCGGCGTCCAAAGGCAAGCACCGTGCCGAGCGGGATCGCGCCGGCGATGGCAACGAAGGACAGTAGGGCGTTCAGCGACAGCCCACCCCAGTCTGCGGTCGGCACCGGCGTCAAGCCGGCCACCCCGCCGGACAGAAGTATGGCTGAAATGGCTGGCATGATGCCGAGCAGCAGTACGAACCACAACGCCCGGCGCCGGCGCGCGAACAGGCAACCCAGCAAGGCTATCAGCATCAGCGCACCAGAAAGGTTCACCCGCCATTGCTGTTCGACGGGATAACCGCCGTAGAAAAACAGGCCGAGCCGGGCTCGAATGAATGCCCAGCATGCGCCGTCTGGCGCGCAACCGCGTCGGTTGCTGGCCATCCAGGTCGCGCCTGCGATGCCCCAATGCCATAGCGGCGGGAGCACCCAGCCCAACAGCGCCGTAATCGCGATGGTGAGCGCTGCCGCTCTAGGAGTGCCAAACAGCAAGCGGAGTCTCAACGGCTTTGCAACGCCAAGCGCCGGTTCCAGCGGCTCATCAGCGCCGATATCGTCAAGTTTAGGGCCAGGAACACACCCAACACGACGCTCATGACTTCGATTGCCCGGCCCGACTGGTTCAGCACCGTGCGGGCGAAGATTTGCAGGATCTCGGGATAAGCGATTGCGGCGCCCAGCGTCGTGGACTTGATGATGTTCAGGTAGTGATTTGTCATTGGCGGAAGCAACGTGCGGAGCGCCTGCGGCAGCACCACTAGGCGCATCGTGCGTCCGGTTGAAAGGCCAAGGCTTCGTGCGGCCTCCCGCTGGCCGTGCCCCACGCCGCTGATCGAGGCACGGATGTTTTCCGATATGAATGCAGCGGTGTAGATGCCAATTCCGGCAGAAAGAGCCAGGAGTTCGGGCGGCAGACGCCAGCCGCCAGTGAAGTTGAAGCCGTGCAGCGCTGGCCATTCCCAATCGGAGGTGGCGATTGCGGCTATGGCAGCGATCACCAAAGTTCCCAACCCCGTCAACAGCAGGGGAAGGCGGGGCAGGGCGCGCGGGAGCAGCAGCATCAGAGCGATCCCCGCCGCCAATACCCAGCCGAAGCTGGGAGATAGCGGCGCCGGCATGAACAGGCCACGCACGTTCAAGAACACTGCCGTCCCTATCGATACGCTGGCCCGCGGGCTCGGTAGCACCTGCAGCACAGCAATATACCAGAACACGATCTGCAGCAGTTGCGGCGTGTTGCGCACCAGCTCGACCATCGCCCGCGCTGTCCAGGAGGCCAGGGGATTAAGGGATAGGCGCATAAGCGCGAGAACAAGGCCAAGCGCCGTCGCCAGCGTAATGGCGAGCGCGCTGGCCAGCAGCGTGTTGAGCCCAGATATCAGCAGCGCGCGACTGTAGGAGTCGGCAGTGGACCAGGCAGCGAGGCGGAATGGGATGTCGAACCCGGCCGGATTGAGCAGAAAGCCGAAGTCGACGTCGATGTTGCGCTGCGCGAGGTTCCCGGCCGCATTATGCCCGGCCCATAGGCAGAAAGCGATAACGGCCAGGACTGCCGACCCCTGCCACAGAAAGGCCTTCACCGACGGGCGGCGCGGTGGCGGTGGCGGCCGAGCGCATCCGTCGGCCATGGGCCGTTGGCGCCCTAGCGGAGCGGCAGTGCGTATTGCAATCCGCCTTGGCTCCACAGCCTGTTCTGGCCGCGCGCGAGGTCTAGCGCTTTTGGACCGAAGTAGTCGTCGTAGAGCTCCCCGTAGTTGCCGGCCGTCTTTATCGCCCGCAGTGCCCAATCGTTATCGAGACCGAGAAGCGCGCCGAAACCGCCCTCGGCGCCCAGCAGGCGCTTCACTGCGGGATCAGCGGAGTTGGCCCGCATCTGGTCGGCGTTGGCCTTGGTGACGCCGAGTTCCTCTGCGGTCTTCAACGAGGCGTCTATCCAGAACAGGATGTTGCGCCAGGTCACGTCGCCAGACCGGATGTGGATGCCGAGCGGCTCCTTGCTGATCACGCCCTCCAGCACAACCCAATCACCAGGCGTTTTCAGAGTGGAGCGCACCGCGGCTAAGCTGCCAGTGTCGTCGGTGTAGCCATCGCAGCGTCCGGCCTCCATCGCTGCCGTCGCCTCATCCGACTTCTCAAACAGCAGAGTGTCGATCTTAGTACCATTGGCCCGGGCGAAATCGGCAATGTTGAGCTCAAGCGTCGCGCCGGTCAGCGTGCAGATTGTGGCGCCGTTCAACTCGGTGATCTTGGATACGCCAAGCTTTCTCGACACTAAGAAACCCTGACCGGCGTAGAAATTGATCGCAACCTCGTCCAGGTGCAACTGCGTGCTGCGGGTAAAGGTCATCGTGCTGTCCCGGATCAGCACGTCGATTTCACCGGCCTGTAGGATCGTGAAGCGCGCGGGAGTGGTAGTCGGCACAAAGCGGACCTTAGTCGCGTCACCCAGTACGGCGGCGGCAATGGCACGGCAATATCCGACGTCGAAACCCTTCCAAACGCCGGAGCTGTCTTGAAATGCGAAGCCAGGAATGCCGGTGTCGACGCCGCAGGCAAGCGTTCCACGCTTCTTGATCGCGTCCACCGTTGGACCCGGCACAGGGATTGCGACCTGCGCCTGCACCGGGGCGACCAATGCCGCGCCGATCAGCAATGCAGCACCTAGAGCACTCCGCATCCACTCAAGTCTCGTCATGCGCCGCTCCTGATCGTGTGAATGGATCATTCAAGGTCCGGCCTGCCCGGGTCAAGCGTTGCTTTCGCCCCAATCTTGGCAGCTCTTATCTTGCTATTCTCCGCATGCCTCTCTTGAGAGATTTGCTGCAGCACCATCCAAATACCTCAAGTCGCAAAACTCTGCACCAGGCTGCCAGATACCAGCCGCCAGCCATCAACGATGACGAAAAAGATCAGCTTGAACGGAAGCGACACGGCATTGGGCGGCAGCATCATCATGCCAAGGCTCATCAGCACGCTGCCAACTACGAGGTCGATGACCAGGAATGGCAGATAGAGAAGAAAGCCCATTTCGAACGCGCGCCGCATCTCTCCGATCATGAATGCCGGCACCAGCGCACGCCACTGCGCCTGGTCCGGGGTAGGCGGGGTCGCGATCTGCCCCAGGTCGAGAAAGAGCTGCAAATCAGCGCCACGGACGTTAGCGGCCATAAAGCCGCGAAACGGCTCGGCGGTCAGGCGCAATCCGTCCATCTCTCCGACCTGGCCCTGCGTCATCGGCAGCAGGCCATTGGTCCAGGCCTGGTCCATGGCCGGCTGCATGACGAAATAGGTGAGGAACAACGCGAGGCCAATCAACACAGAATTGGGAGGCGTGCCCTGTGCACCTATTGCACTCCGCAACAAGGATAGCACGATCACGATCCGGGTGAATGCGGTGCCCATCACCAGCAGGCTCGGCGCAAGCGACAATACGGTGATCAGCGCCGTAATCTGTACGAGGCGCCCCGTCGCACCTGCCTGGCCAGCCGCTCCCAAATCGATGTTTACGGATTGGGCGTGCGCCAGGCCCGGCGCAAGCAGCACCAGCGCCAGCAGCGCTACGTATGCGATGAACAGCGGCAGGTGCCTCATGCGATCGAATCCGCACTCGGCTGAGCGACGGGTAGCCAGGCTACGACCTGCTCGGTCGCGCTTCCAGTCAGCAACAGCAGTTCGCGCCCATCGCACTCCACAAGATGAAGCTGGCGCGTGCGGTCCAGTGCCAATGCCTCACGCAACACGATCCGTCGGCCTGCGGTTGGCCGTGCCAGCCGAAGCATGCGTGCGCCCCGCCCCGCCAATACGATCAACCCGAGCACCGCGCCCAGCGCTGCCCCGGTTGTCAGGATAACCTGGAGGAGAGCGGACATAATGCGGCCTTTTGTCGTTGGGGGTCATCGCGAGCCTTTGGCTCGGAGCGTCAAACTTAGCGCATCGATTGCGGTTAGCAGCGCGAACAGCCCCGAGCGGGCCGTCCGGCCGTCTGCTGCGGGTAGATCCAACGCCTTCGCGCACAGCAGCCCAACGATTTGGTCGAGCCCATTCAAGTCCACCCGGCGCCCGCCTGCCGTAAGGTTTGCTGCCATCTCCATGGTGTGCCGCATCATTTCGGATAATGCGGTGACATCGGCAGCGGCATCATATGCGTTGTTCGGCCAAAGCCTCGGTGGTTGCGCGGTGATCGGATCGGTCATGCTACGAACCTAGCAGCGAAAGGTTAGCGAACCGTTTCCGCACCACCTACACCGCGCATTAATCATTTGCCCCCATTCTGCTCCTGACTGAACAGGGGAATGCAATGGATACGAGCGAAACTGGCCCGGCCGACATCGGCTTGTTCCGCCTTGCGGAGCAGCGGATGGCGTGGGTGGGGCGCAGGCAGGAACTGCTCGCGCAGAATGTGGCCAATGCCAGCACGCCAGGTTACCAGCCGCGTGACCTGGCGCCGTTTGCCAGAGCACTGGCTCACGCCAGTCCCGCAGCAGGTCTGATGCGGACGGACCCTATGCACCTGGCTGGAACCAGCACCGCGCAATCGGCCCAACCGGTTCGGCCGCGGGAGCGTGCGCCGGACGGCAACGGCGTTGCTATGGAGGACCAACTGACCAAGGTTGCCGACACGGCCGGAACGCAGGAACTGGTGGCGAATCTCTATCGGAAATACCACGGCATGTTCCGAACCGCGCTGGGCCGGGCGGGATAAGGCAAGTGGATATCACGAAGGCCCTCGCCATTTCCGCTCGCGGCATGGAGGTGCAGACCGCACGCCTGCGCACCATTGCCGAAAACCTGGCCAACCAAGACACGACCGGCTCCACCCCCGGCGCCGACCCTTACCGACGCAAGGTCATAACTTTCGAGAATCGGATGGATCGCGCTTTGGGCGTTACGACCGTCCGTGTAAGGGAAATCGCGCCGGACAAGAGTGACCTGCCGCTGCGCTTCGACCCATCACATCCGGCAGCGAATGCCAAGGGTTACGTGCGAACCCCGAATGTCAACAGCTTCATCGAAGTCATGGACATGCGTGAGGCGCAGCGCGGCTATAGTGCGAACCTGAACGTTATGGAGGTCACGCGTTCGATGCTGACCCGTACGATTGATCTGCTGAAATGACGGTTCCGATCCTTACCGTCACTCCGGCCGGCGCCGCCGGTGCCTATGCGCGCGTGCAAGGCGCTGGGCAGGAGAAGGGCGGGCCGCCGACGTCCGGGTTCGGCGATGCGCTGAGCCGGGCAATCGGCTCCGTTGTCGAAGCTGGACACCAGGCGGACGCCCAGTCGATGCAGGCCATCGCCGGCGGCGGCAACTTGACCGACGTCGTGACGGCAGTATCCCGCGCCGAACTCTCGCTGCAATCCGCGGTCGCTATCCGCGACCGGGTTGTCCAAGCCTATCAAGACGTCATGCGCATGCCGATCTAGCATGGGAAACACTCCTAAAATGGGAAATGCTGAAGTGGCGGCCGCGCTGCGGGAGACACTATGGATCGTGCTCAAGTTAGGTGGGCCGTTGCTGCTTGCGACCTTGGCGGTTGGACTTGTGGTGTCGCTTGTGCAGGCAGTGACGCAGATCAACGAGGCGAGCTTGGTCTTCCTGCCTAAGGTGCTCGTTCTGTGTGGCGCGCTGGCGTTATTGGGGCCGTTCATGGCCACTACCCTCACCGACTACACCCAAGTGTTGATGGACCGCTTGGTGCTGGTGGGCGGTCAATGACGACAGGCCCGTAATGGACGATGCAGCATTGCTGGCGACGCTCCCCAGCTGGGCGTTTGCTTTCGCGCTCGTACTGTCCCGCACCGGCATGGCCGTCATGTTGATGCCGGGCTTGGGAGAGGCCGAGCCGCCGCCCATCGTCCGTGCCGGGTTGGCGCTGGCAATCGCGGTGCTACTTGTGCCCGCCGTGGCGCCGCTCGTTCCCGCAATGCCCGAGGTCGGCTTCAGCGGCATGGGGATGATCGCGGCGGAGCTGCTGGTCGGCGGCATGCTGGGCTGGCTGGCACGGCTTCCAGCCATGGCACTCGGCATGGCTGGCGCCATCATTTCCTATATGCTCGGCCTATCCAGCGTCGTGCAGCAAGATCCGGCTCTGGGTGGTCAGTCCGCGGCCATGTCCCGCCTGTTCGGCCTAGCAGCGCCGGTGCTGATCCTATCGGCCGGCCTTTACGCGCTGCCGCTGACGGCGTTGGCCGGGAGCTATCAACTTGTGCCGCCGGGCTCGTTGCTTCCGGCTGGGCCTTTGGCGGAGAGCGTGACCAGCGCCGTGGTCGCCGGTTTCGGCCTAGCGATCCGGCTCTCGGCGCCGTTCTTGTTGGCGGGCATCGTGTTTCAAGCGGCGCTGGGCCTGCTCGCCCGCTTGGCGCCGCAGCTGCAGGTCTATACCGCGGCTGTGCCGGGTCAAATACTGGGCGGGCTGGTGCTGCTGGGACTTTTGGCGCCCCGTATCCTGGGCGCTTGGACCGAGGCTTTGACGGCCGGCTGGTCCAGCCTGCCGGGTCTATAGCGCAGGATGTGAGCCATGGCGGATGGCACTGAAAGCGGCGACCGCACCAAACCAGCGACCGAACATCGCCTGCAACGCGCCCGTGAGGATGGCGAAGCGCCGATGTCGCGTGAGCTGTGCATATTGGCGGGACTAGGGGCCGCGACGCTCGTGCTCGCCATGATCGGTCCAGGGCTGGCCTACAGTTTGTCGAAGCGGCTGACCCGTATGCTGAGCGCGATGAACAGCGCACCCGATGCAGCGTTGCGCGACGCCGGATGGGCATTGTTGCTGGCCATCGGGCCGCTGCTTGGCACCGTGCTGTTCGCTGGTGCCGCTGCCGTTCTACTGCAAACCCGAGGTTTGCTGCGTGGCAAGGCGCTGATCCCCGATTTGTCCCGACTCAGTCCGAAGCGCGGGCTCACGCGCCTGTTCGGCCCAGACAATCTGGTCGAAGCACTCAAATCCATAGCAAAAGTAGGTGTATTAGGATGGGCCGCTTGGCGAGCTTTGACGGATGCGCTTCCCGGCGCAACCGCATCGGTATGGTGGCAGACTGAAACTCTGCTCGACCGGCTGACCCGGGACTTGATACATCTATGCGTGCTGGTATTGGCTTGCCAGGCCGCAATTGCCATACTTGACCTGGCCTGGGTCCGCTTCCGCTTCGCCAGCCGGATGCGGATGTCCGCGCAGGAAGTGAAGCAGGAACACCGCGATAGCGAGGGTGATCCGCGCTTGAAAGCCAGATTGCGGCAACTTCGCACGGCCCGCGCCCGGCGGCGCATGATGGCAGCGGTGCCGACCGCTACGGTCGTTATCACCAACCCGACACATTATGCTGTGGCGCTGGCCTATGATCGCGGAACCCAGGCTGCGCCGCGTGTCGTGGCAAAGGGCATGGACGCGGTGGCAGCCCGCATTCGTGCAATGGCGACCGAATATGGGGTGCCAGTGGTGGCGAACCCGCCCTTAGCTCGGATGCTGCACACGCTGGAACTGGATGCGGACGTTCCAGCCGAACATTTCCAAGCTGTGGCGGAGATCATCGCCTACGTCTGGCGCCTAAGCGGCAGATCCGTGGCTGACCGGTAATGTTCGCATTTTGTTCTTGCGGACTGGCCGTGGTATGCCCATCTAGGACTTTCTTGGAAGTCATTAACCAGCTAGTTTCGCCAGCAGTTACGCTTGTGACACTCTGCCGAGCAAACGTGCGGGACAAGGATCGAACATGGACAAGAACAAGGCGCTTGATGCGGCCCTGACCCAGATCGAGCGGGCATTCGGCAAGGGCTCCATCATGCGGATGGGAGCGAAGGCGGGTGACCAGCAGATCGAGACGATCCCTTCGGGTTCACTCGGCCTCGACCTTGCCTTAGGGATTGGAGGCCTGCCCCGTGGCCGCGTTCTCGAAATTTATGGCCCTGAAAGCTCTGGCAAGACAACGTTGGCGCTGCATGCAATTGCGGAGGCGCAAAAGCGAGGTGGTACGTGTGCGTTCATCGACGCAGAGCATGCACTCGATCCGATCTATGCTCGCAAGCTGGGCGTCGACGTCGATAATCTGTTGCTTAGCCAGCCCGATGGCGGCGAGCAGGCGCTGGAGATCTGCGATACGCTGGTGCGGTCCGGGGCTGTCGACATCGTGGTGATCGATAGCGTCGCGGCTCTCGTGCCTCGCGCTGAGCTCGAGGGTGAGATGGGCGATACCCATGTCGGCCTGCATGCACGGCTGATGAGCCAGGCACTCCGCAAGCTGACGGGCAGTGTGGCGAAGTCACATACGATGCTGATCTTCCTGAATCAGATTCGGCTCAAGATCGGCGTGATGTTCGGTAATCCGGAGACGACGACAGGCGGCAACGCGCTAAAGTTCTACGCTTCGATCCGCATGGAAATCCGGCGCATCGGCCAGATTAAGGATCGCGAGGAGGTTGTAGGCAACCAGACGCGGGTGAAGGTGGTTAAGAACAAGCTTGCCCCGCCGTTCCGGCAGGTGGAATTCGACATCATGTATGGCGAGGGCATCAGCAAAGTGGGCGAGCTGATCGATCTAGGCGTGAAGGCTAACGTGGTTGAAAAGGCCGGTGCATGGTTCAGCTACGACAGCACACGTATTGGGCAGGGGCGCGAGAACGCCAAGCAGTTCCTGCGCGATCACAAGGATATGGCCGAGTCGATTGAGAAAAAGGTGCGGGAGCAGTCTGGCGTTGTGGCGAACTCGATGCTGGCGCCGCCTGAGGAGGGCGATGACGCCGAAGCGGCCGAATAGCCTTAATTGCCGGATCATTCGCCCCCGGGCGATCTACGCGGTGCCTTGTCGCTAACTGGGCTTGATCTTGAACTCGTGGAGGCGGCACGGGCGGTGTTGCTCCGGCACTACCGGCCGTTTTGGCATACGGTTGGTGCCGCGTTGCGTGGCCGGGATGGGCGAATTTGGACCGGTGTGCATCTGGGTGCCACGGTCGGTCGGCTGTCGATCTGTGCGGAGGCCATCGCTCTCGGCCGGGTGGTGATGGATGGCGACGGCACAATCGAATGCGCTGTGGCCGTCCGCCATCCGAAACCGGAAGAGGCAATGCGGGAAATTGCGGTTGTGTCGCCCTGCGGTGCCTGTCGTGAGAACCTGGCGGACTATGACCCGGCCGTTTTGGTTATCATCAATACGCCTCACGGGCTGCGGAAAGTTCCAGTAAGCGTATTGCTACCATCTCCCTATCAACGCTGAAAAACTTCCGGAACAAAACCTGATCATCGGAGCTTAGATTTTATGACAACAAAGCCAAAGACCGAGGCGAACGAGCAGGCAACGCCGTCGAACGCCGAGAAGGATCCTCACGAGTGGACGACCGGTAATGAGACCATGACCGGAGCCCAAGCGAGTTACCTGAAGACCTTGTCGGAGGAGGCGGGAGAGGCGTTTGACGCTTCCTTGAGCAAGGCGGATGCGTCATTGAAGATTGACGAGTTGCAGAAGAAAACTGGTCGCGGCAAGAGCCACTAGGTGTTGTATAGGTCGCGCAGATGACAGGCGGCGCAGCGTAGGCTACGCAGGAGGTCGCACCCCAGCAGGACGACCTTTCTTCGCCATGGCCAGCAGTAACGACATTCGTGCGACTTTCCTAGATTTCTTCGCCCGGAATGGCCATCAGGTGGTTCCGAGCAGTTCTCTCGTGCCAGTTAATGATCCAACGCTGCTGTTTACCAACAGCGGTATGGTGCAATTCAAGAACGTTTTCACCGGACAGGAGAGACGTACGTGTCCCCGTGCAACGACATCGCAGAAATGCGTGCGTGCAGGCGGCAAACACAACGACCTTGATAACGTCGGCTACACTGCGCGACATCATACATTCTTCGAGATGCTGGGCAATTTCAGCTTTGGTGACTACTTCAAGCCGCTCGCGATCGAATACGCCTGGACTTTGCTTACTCGCGATTTTGGTATAGCACCCGATAAGCTGCTGGTAACTGTTTATGCCGAAGACGACGATGCTGCCGCACTATGGCGCAAGATCGCCGGCCTGCCTGACCGCCGCATAATTCGCATAGCGACTGCCGATAATTTTTGGCGGATGGGCGACACCGGCCCATGCGGACCCTGTTCCGAAATCTTCTTTGATCATGGAGACAGCATCCCCGGTGGCCCGCCCGGCAGTCCCGACGAGGATGGAGACCGCTTTATCGAGATCTGGAACCTTGTGTTCATGCAATTCGAGGAGGGGCCGCCTGGCACGCGCACGCCACTGCCGCATCCCTCGATTGACACCGGCATGGGCTTTGAACGCTTCGTGGCCGTTATGCAGGGGAAGCACAACAACTACGATATCGACATGATGCGGGCCTTGGTGGTGGCCAGTGCCGAGGTGACCGGACAAGATGTAGATGGGCCGTTTCAAACCAGCCATAGAGTGGTGGCTGACCACCTGCGCAGCGTCTCGTTCATGATTGCCGACGGCGTGCTGCCCTCGAAAGACGGACGCGGTTACGTGCTGCGACGGATTATGCGCCGGGCGATGCGGCATCTGCATATGATGGGCACACGCGAGCCCACGTTTCACCGCCTTGTGCCTGCGCTGACACGCCAAATGGGTTCGGCCTACCCTGAACTGCCGCGCGCCGAGGCCTTGATCAGCGAGACGATGCGGCTCGAGGAAGAGCGGTTCAAGGCAATGCTGGACCGTGGGCTCGGCCTGCTGTCGGAGGAAACAGCGCGTTTGGGCGACGGCGGCGCGCTACCCGGCAGTGTCGCTTTCAAATTGTATGACACCTTTGGTTTTCCCCTCGACCTCACGCAAGATGCATTGCGCGAGCAGGGTCGAGCGGTTGATGTAGCCGGGTTTGAGGCTGCCATGCAGGAACAGCGCACCCGCGCCCGTGCGGCGTGGGCCGGCTCTGGTGATGCTGCGACCGAGCGCGTGTGGTTCGATCTTCGAGAACGTGTGGGCACAACGGAGTTCCTGGGCTACTCGACCGAGAGCGCGGAAGGCGAGGTGCTGGCTTTGGTCGTTGACGGTGCTGCCGTAGAGCGGGCTGAAGCCGGGCAATCCGTCGCGGTAATCTTAAATCAGACATCCTTCTATGCCGAAAGCGGCGGTCAGGTCGGCGACGCCGGATTGATCACTGGACCGGATGGGCTTCGGGTTCGGATAGACGACACCCAGAAGAAGCTCGGTGATCTATTCGTGCATCTGGGTATGGTCGAGGCAGGGACGCTTACAGTCGGCGCAGCGGTCGCAGCTGAGGTCGACCATAAACGCCGCGGCGCAATCCGTGCACATCATAGTGCCACCCATCTGCTGCACGCTGCGTTGCGGGAGCGTTTGGGCCCGCATGTTACGCAAAAAGGCAGCCTGAACGCCCCGGACCGCCTGCGCTTTGACGTCAGCCAGCCGACGCCGATCAGCCGCGATGATATGACGCTCATCACAGCGGAGGTAAATGCTCGCATTCGCGAGAACAGCAAGGTGACTACGCGCTTAATGACCCCAGAAACGGCTGTGGCAGAAGGTGCGATGGCGCTATTTGGCGAGAAATATGGCAACGAGGTCCGCGTCGTCTCAATGGGTGGATTGAACTCTGCTGGCAAAGCGTTCTCGGTCGAGCTATGCGGCGGCACGCATGTCCGCCGCACGGGCGATATCGGCCTGTTTCGTGTGATCGGCGAGGGTGCGGTGAGTGCCGGAATACGTCGGATCGAAGCAGTGACCGGCGCCTCTGCGCTCGCTGCCGTCGCCGAGACCGAGAGCCGTCTGGCCGAAGCGGCTGTCCTGTTGCGTGCCAGCCCGGCAGACGTCGCCGATCGAGTTGGTCAGCTTGTTGAAGACCGGCGCCGGCTGGAGGGCCAGGTGGCCGACTTGCAACGGAAACTCGCGATTGGGACGGCTACCGCCACAGTCGAAAACATCGGCGGTGTCGCCTTTACCGCGCGCAATCTTGGTGACATTCCCCCAAGAGACCTCAAAGGTGTGGCCGAAGCCGTCAGTGCCCAGCTTGGCAACGGCATAGTTGCGGTTGCCTCAACCGCCGACGGCAAGGCCAGCATTGTCGTTCGCATCTCCGCGGATTTGCTGCCGCAGTTCAGCGCCGTCGACCTCGTACGTATCGCCAGTACAGCGATGGGTGGTGCCGGCGGTGGTGGACGACCCGACCTAGCCCAGGCAGGCGGGCCGAACGCCTCCGAAGTCCCGGCCGCCTTCGCCGCGATCCGGGCAGCTCTGGCGGGCTAAGGGCCGACTACGCGAGATACTTGGCAAACCACTGCAGCATCTCCTGCCAGCCTGCCTCGGCGTCGGCCTTGCGATAGCTTGGCCGATAATCTGCGTGGAAACCATGCGGAGCGTCATCGAACACGTGGATCGCCACGGTCTTGCCCGCCTTCGTCGCTGCTGCCGCGGCCGCGCGCACGTCCGCCACGGGAATGCCGGCATCCTGCCCACCATACAAGCCCAACAACGGCGCTTTCAGCTCAGTTGCAGCGTCCGCAGCATTATGCGGCTGGATGTCGGACGCAGTGCCGCCAACCGGTCCATACCAGGCGACAGCAGCCCGTAACGCCGGATTATGCGCTGCATAAAGCCACGTATCACGGCCGCCACGGCAGAAACCGGTGACGGCGAGGCGCGCCGGGTCGCCATGGTTTGCAGCAGCCCAGATCGCTGTGGTATCCAAGTCCAGTAACAACTGGGTGTCTGGTGTCTTGCTGATCACATCGCGTATGATCGCAGACACATCCGTCATTTTGGAAAGGTCGCCGACCCGCGCATAGAGTTCGGGTGCTACCGCGAGATAGCCAGCCTTCGCCAGCCGGCGGCAGGTGTCCTTTATATATTCGTGAACTCCAAAGATCTCCTCGATGACCAGGACGATCGGAAATGGCCCAGCGCCGGCCGGCCGGGCGAAATAGGCCGGCAGCGCGCCCTGGTTTGTCGGTACGGACGTCTCTCCGGCCTCCAAGCCAGCCGCTTCCGTGTGGATCGCCTGCGCCTCAACCCGGGTTGTCGCGAGCGTGAAACCGCTGATCAGCCCAGTCATGATTACGCCGCGCCGGGGCAGGGGATAGTTCGTCAGGCCTTGCAGTCCGTCCATGTCCGATATCCTAGAAAGCAGGCCTGCCAGGGCGGCTGACCTGGATGAGGGTCAAGCCGCCTTCGAAATCGCCATCGCCGTCTCCAGGTTGGCGTCGATCCGGTCCAGGAAATCCTGTGTGTTAAGCCAGGGTTGCTCCCTGCCGATTAGGCCGGCCAGATCCTTGGTCATGGCCCCGCTCTCAACGGTCTCGACGCAAACCCGCTCCAGCGTGTTGGCAAACGCCGTCACATCGGGTGTCGCGTCGAAACGGCCGCGATAGGCCAGCCCGCGCGTCCAGGCAAAGATTGAGGCGATTGGATTGGTGCTGGTTTCGCGCCCCTTCTGATGCTCACGGAAATGCCGCGTCACCGTCCCATGCGCGGCCTCGCTCTCGACTGTCTTGCCATCCGGGCTCATCAGGACGCTTGTCATGAGGCCCAGGCTGCCGAAACCCTGCGCGACGATGTCGCTCTGGACGTCGCCGTCATAGTTCTTGCAAGCCCACACGTAGCCGCCGTTCCACTTCAGAGCGCTGGCGACCATGTCGTCGATCAGGCGATGCTCATAGGTTAGGCCCAGCTCGTCGAACTCGGCTTTAAACTCGGCATCGAAGATCTGTTGAAATATATCCTTGAACATACCGTCGTAGGCTTTGAGGATCGTGTTCTTTGTAGATAGATAAACCGGATACCTGCGCGCGATGCCGTAGTTGAAGCTGGCGCGGGCGAAGCCACCGATCGACGCGGCGGTATTATGCATAGCCATCGCCACGCCAGGACCTTTGAAGTCGAAGACGTCCATCACCTCCGGTTCGCCGCCCGGCGGATGGTAGGTCAACGTCACTTTGCCAGGGCCGGGAATTTTCCGCTCGGTCGCGCGATAGATGTCGCCATAGGCGTGACGCCCGATGACGATCGGCTGCGTCCAATGCGGCACCAAGCGCGGCACGTTCTTGCAGATGATCGGCTCACGGAAGATGGTGCCGTCCAGGATATTGCGTATCGTCCCGTTTGGACTGCGCCACATCTTCTTGAGCATGAATTCCGTGACCCGCGCCTCGTCCGGCGTGATGGTCGCGCATTTCACGCCGACACCATACTCTTTGATGGCGTTGGCCGCGTCTACCGTGACCTTGTCGTCTGTCTGGTCGCGATATTCGATGCCGAGATCATAGTATTTCAGATCGATGTCGAGGTAGGGCAGGATCAGCTTGTCCTTGATAAAGCCCCAAATGATCCGCGTCATCTCGTCGCCGTCGAGTTCGACGACGGGAGTCTTCACCTTGATCTTGGCCATGCAGTCCTCGTCACTATGGTCCGGTTCGGACCGATCGCTGTGGACGGACAATCGCATCCAGCTTGTAGGACAGCAAGCCGGTGCTGCTGATTTCGCAGGACGCCCGGTCGTAGCCGTTTCAGCGCTGTGCTCATTCAGGGGCGATGCAGCCGAGTGCACGGTTGATCTCGGCATCGTCCGGCAGGCTGCCTCGCGGAAATAGCCGGGTCACATGGCCCATCTTGCGGCCGGGCCGGGCCTCTGCCTTGCCGTATAGGTGTGGAATGAGCCCGGGCGTCGCAACGATCTGCGGCCAAAGCGCCGTCTCCTCGGGGCCAACGAGGTTTTTCATCACCGCATCGGCGTGGCGCCGGCCTGGCGGCAGCGGCAGGCCAGTGACGGCGCGCACATGCAGCTCAAACTGGCTCGCCGGGCAGGCATCTATGGTCCAATGGCCGGAATTGTGCGGCCGCGGCGCGATCTCGTTCGCCGTCACGCGCCCAAACGCATCAACGAACATCTCCACTGTAAGCAACCCAACCAGCTCCATCCGGTCGGCTACGCGCCACGCTACGCGCTGCGCCTCTGCCGCCGTCCCAGGCGCAACCCGGGCTGGCGCTAGGGTCAGGTCCAGGATGCCGGCGCGATGCCGGTTCTCCATGACGTCGAACACCGTTCCGCCGCCGTCGGCACCGCGAGCCACAATCACGCTGATTTCGCATGAAAAGGTGACAAAACCTTCTAAGATCAGGGGTTTGGGATCGAGGGTCGCCCATGCTGCCTCGGCATCTCCGTATTCTCGCAACACGGCCTGCCCCTTGCCGTCATATCCCAGCCGCGTCGTCTTCAGCACGGCCGGCAGACCTAAGGCCTCCATGGCAGCATGCAGGTCCGACAGTGTATCCACCGCTCGCCACGGCGCGGTCGGCACCCCGGCATCCGCCAGAAAGCTCTTTTCCAGCACGCGGTCTTGGCTGATCCGCAGCACGGCGGGCGAGGGGTGCACCGGGCGAAGCGAGGCCAATAGGTCTAGGCCGGCTGCGCTCACATTCTCGAATTCGAAGGTGATGACGTTTACCGCTTCGGCAAACCGCCGCAGGACGACCGGATCCTGGTAGTCGCCCAGGGTGCTGGCGGCGGATACCTGCGTAGCCGGGCTGTCCGGTTCCGGAGTTAGGATGTGGCATCGGTAGCCAAGCCGAGCCGCCGCCATGGCGGACATGCGACCCAGTTGACCGCCCCCGATAATCCCGATGGTCGCGTTGGGCGGCAATGCTGTTATCAAATCAAGTTGTCACCATACCCGGATGCATGGCATCAGGCTGCGGGCGCCTCGGCAACCGCAGCCGTTTGCTCGGCCCGCAGCGTGTCCAGGCGGCTGGCAAGCGCCGCGTCTGCGGTGGCGAGGATCGCGGCAGCCATCAGTCCAGCGTTCACCGCGCCTGCACGCCCAATTGCAAATGTCCCTACTGGAATCCCTGCTGGCATTTGAACGATGGACAGCAAGCTGTCCATTCCCTTCAGCACCTGACTCTCGACCGGCACTCCCAACACGGGCAGCGGGGTCCAGGCTGCGCACATGCCCGGCAAGTGCGCGGCGCCGCCAGCACCGGCCACAATCACACGAAGGCCCCGACCGCGGGCAGTCTTGGAATACTCTGCCAGCCGGTCAGGCGTCCGGTGCGCCGAGACGATGCGGACCTCGTGCGGGATTTCCAACCGAGTCAGCGTCGCGGCTGTGTGCTGCATCGTATCCCAATCCGATTGGCTTCCCATGATGATCCCAACGCGCGGGCTGGCCTGGCTGGGAGTATCCGGCACTAGGCGATGTTGTCCGGAATCAGACGGCTCTCCAGCCAAGACAGCTCGTCCTTCAGAAGCAATTTGCGCTTCTTCAGGCGCTGCAGGTGCAACTGATCGGTCCCGGCCTCGGACAAGCGCGCGATCACGGTATCGAGATCACGATGCTCGCTGCGCAGTTCGTGCACTTGGCGGAGGAGCGAGTCACGGTCGGTCAGCATGGTTTGTGACTACCACGATGCCTGCTCAGATGCCACGCGCATACGCTGGGCCAAGCACCTGGGCACCGAGCGCCTGGCAAATTGTGATCGGACTCGCACGGAGCTACTCCTGATTCGTGTGGCTTTGGCCAATGGAGCGGTATTACGCTTTGGCGGCCATGAGCGGCTCGACCGCTGTTGGTACGAAGCGCCCTGAGTCCACTCGCAAGGAGGCACCATGAATCTGCAGTCCCGCATCGAGACCCTGAAGGATCGCCATGCCACATTGGAGACGCGCATTGCGGACGAGGACCATCGCCCCCAGCCGAATGGGGACGCGCTGTCACGCCTTAAGGTCGAGAAGCTGCGGCTGAAAGAGGAGCTGGAACGGCTTCGCAGCTAGGATTAGCTGACGGATATGCTGCCAATGGAGGCTGCCTGACGAATCAGGCGGCCTCTTCAGCTTCGAGCGGCGGCGGCACAGGAACCGCTTTGCCATCGAGCGCCAAGCGCTCGTTCGCCTGTGTCACCATTGCATTGAGGTCAGTTTGGCTGCAAAGGCCTAGAATTACCGGATCGCGTGGCTTGATGTTCGTGCTGTTCCAGTGACTGCGCTCGCGCACCTTCTGGATGGTGTCTTTTGTGGTGCCCAGCAACTTGATGACCTGCGCCTCGCTCAACTGCGGGAAGTTACGCAACACAAAAGCGATTGCGTCCGGGCGGTCATTGCGCTTCGCAACCGGGGTGTAGCGTGCGCCGCGCGAGCGCTTGTTGATGGGATTGTTTGCCGGAACAAGCTTCAACCGCGCATCTGGATCAGCCTCACAGCGCTTGATCTCAGCGGCGGTGAGTTGGCTGTTGGCCACCGGATCATAGCCGACAATGCCCTGGGCGACCTCGCCATCGGCGATCGCCTGCACTTCTAGCGGGTGCATGCCGCAAAAATCGGCGACTTGAGTGAACGTCAGGACGGTTTTTTCGATCAGCCACACGGCAGTGGCCTTTGGCATCAATGGGAGGCTCATTAATTCTGTCCTTCAGCGCCGCGCGATAGCGAGAGCGGGGCAAGGCGATCCAATATTGGGGAAGACCATCGCGTATGGACCCTAAAGGTTCCTAAGGTCAAGGGATCATTGCATAAGGAGGCCAAGTTGATCGACGAAGACCTGCCGAAGCCAAGAGCGCGCCTAGTAACGCCGCCGCTCGATCCGCTCGGCGTTGCCGAACTGCAAACCTATATCGCCGAACTCCAGCAAGAAATTATACGCGCAGAACGCGAGATTGCCCGGAAGCAGGATCACCGGAGCGCTGCAGACAACGTGTTCCGCCGCGAATGACTTGCATGGCCAACGGAGAAGGGGCCAAGACATAATCTTGGCCCCTACATTAGCCGTTAAAGTCGTGGCTCGACAGCCTACGCGGCCTGAACAGCGTCCTGCGCGTCATTTGCAATGACCGGCGTCGCCTGGGCAGCGCTGCCGATCTGGATGCGGCGCGGCTTCAGCGCCTCTGGCACGACACGCTTTAGGCCTACATGCAACAACCCATTCTGCAGGTCAGCACCATCGACCACGATGTGGTCGGCGAGCACGAACCGTCGCTCGAACGCGCGGCCAGCGATGCCGCGATAAAGCACCTCACCAGTCTCGGCCTCTGTCTTCACCCGGCCAGCGATAATCAGCGAGTTCTCACGAATCGTCAGCTCAAGATCGTCTTGACTGAACCCGGCGACCGCCATTGTCAGTCGATAGCTGTCATCGCCGACGCGCTCGATATTGTATGGCGGATAGGCCTGTGAAACCGTCTCCTGCGCGGTGCCGGCCAAGCGGGCCATACGGTCAAAGCCGATCGCAGTGCGGAAAAGGGGTGCGAAGTCATAAGTCATAATGAAACCTCCAAAAAGCAAGGTTATACGTAGAGACGCCCAAATGGGCCGCCCCGGTTCAATCCTCGAGGCCCCTATGGGCACCTCGAACGCTTTGGAAATAGAAAGCGCCGCACCCTGGTTCAAGAGGGTGCAGCGCCTGTTTCGTCTTCGATGCTTGAGGTTACTTGCGCATGCCCAACCCGGCGAACTTCTTGTTGAATTTTGCGACTTGGCCGCCCGTGTCCATCATGCGCTGCACCCCGGTCCAGGCGGGATGCGACTTTGGGTCGATGTCCAGCCGTATCGTATCACCCGCCTTGCCGGCGCAGGTCATGGTCTTGAACTGACTGCCATCGGTCATAATGACAGTGATCTCGTGGTATTCCGGGTGAATGCCTGGCTTCATGGCCGATGCTCCAAAACTGCCGCCGATACCGACCGGCTGCGAAGCCGCAGGATATAACTGCGCTGACCCCTAGACCGCAAGGCGTCAGCTTGGCCGGGTCCGGCCACGGCCACGGCCTTGGAACTCATGGAACGTACGGTCGGCGACTGCCTTTTGCTCGGACGTCATCGACGCATACAGCTCGTCGAACGCCGGAACCAGCCGCTGCAGGTCGTCTGCGTGCGCGCGGGCCACGTCGGCATAGGACCGCATGTCCTCGGGCGCAGTCATGGCCGCGACCTTGGCAGTGCGATCCCGCTGCAAGCCTTCCATATGCGTTGCGTTTTGCCGCATAACCGCAGTGAACGCGTCCCATTGCGGCTGCTGCGCCGGCGTGATCTTCAACCGCCGTTGCAGGCCCGCGATGTGGCGCTCCACGGGTGCTATGCCGCCACGGTCCGGGCGCGCTGCACTGCTCGACGGATCGGCCGACGTCGAGCTTTGTGCCAAGACCTGTCCGCCGGCCAGAGTGACGGCAGCCAACAGCAGCAGCCTTCGCATCATGAGCTCGCGCATGGATCAAACCCTCGATATCAGCGGAACGGCACAGGGAAACCGAAGCCAGGCGCCTGATAGATCGGCGGCGGCGCAAAGTACGGCCGCGCTGGCTGCGCGTAATAGACCGAAGGCGGGGCATAGTAGCTGGGCGGGAGATATGACCGGCCATAGCCACGCGAGCGTTCCCAGCGGTCCCGCTCCAACCGCTCATGCTCAAAACGCTCGTGCCGGTCACGGTCGTCGAAACGCTGAGCGTGCGCCGGACCAGCAGCGACTGCGAGGACGGTGCTTAGTGCAATGACGAAGGGGATCAGACGCTGCAGCACGAGACGATCTCCATTCCGACGCAGCTTTGACGATGGGCGAAAGGCATCGGTCCGGTCAAGCTCAAGCCGATCAAGAGCGAAGCTGGACAGTGCCACAAGCTAGGCGCTTTCACGAGCGGGCGCGAGAATATTGCTTAACCAATTCGATCCTCACGCCTAGCGCTTCGGCTGCACGAAGCGTCCAGGCCGGATCCGCCAACACGGCACGGCCGACGAACACCAAATCTGCGCGGCCATTGGCCACGATTTCTGCAGCCTGCTCCGGCCCTCGTATCATGCCGACCGCACCGGTCGCGATTCCAGCCTCGGCCCGCACCCGCTCGGCAAACGGCACCTGGTATCCAGGATGCACGGATGGGATGCGCGCTGCAGGTGACACGCCGCCCGTCGAGCAGTCGACCAGGTCCACGTCGCCGCGCTCCCTTAGCCACCGGGCAATCTGCACCGCATCGTCCGCGGTCAAGCCGCCGGGCAACCAGTCGGTGCAGGACAGCCGCACAAACAGCGGCAATTCGTCGGGCCACTCGGCCCGCACGGCGTCGATGGCCTCCATCAGCATGCGGGCGCGCCCCGCCAAGTCTCCGCCATAGGCATCGTTGCGGGTGTTCGAGATCGGCGACAGCATGGAGTGCAGCAGATAGCCATGCGCACCATGGAGTTCGATCACCTTAAATCCCGCCTCCCATGCGAAGCGGGCCGATCGCGCGAACTCGGCGATGATGCTGCCAATTTCTTCGACACTCATGGCGTGCGGTGTGATCGCGTCAAGGTGGAATGGGATGGAGCTGGCGGCCAACGGCGTCCAACCGCCGTCCTTTGGCAGCAGGGCCTGTCCGCCCTCCCACGGCCTCTGGCTGCTGGCTTTGCGACCGGCGTGGCTGATTTGGATGCCCGGCACCGCGCCGCCGTATTCGATCAGTTTGGCGACCCGACGCAGGAACGCCATGTGCTCGGCGCTCCAAAGCCCGAGGCAGCCCGGCGTGATGCGGCCGACCGACGAGACATGCGTCGCCTCGGCAAACACAAACCCAGGCCCGGCCATCGCTTTCGCGCCCAGGTTCTGGATATGCCAGTCATCTCCCAACCCGTCTTCGGCGCAATACTGGCACATCGGCGAGATCGCGATGCGGTTGCGCGCCGTCACCGATCGGATGGTGATCGGCTGGAACAGCAAGGGGTCGGGCATGAGTAGGCTCCTGCTTGGATTGCCAGGCGGTAGACGGGCTTGGGGCAGCCGGCAACCCCGTTGCTGATCGCAGGCCCGCCGTCTAGCGTACTATGCCTAACGGGACCTTAACGGGAGGACATTAAGATGCGGTTGCAAGGCAAGGTGGCACTGGTGACCGGCGCAGGCGGCGGCTTTGGCGAGGGCATCGCCCGGCTGTTCGCCGCGGAGGGAGCAAAGCTTGTTTGCGCCGACTTGCGTGCCGATGCGGCCGCCAGCGTAGCCGGCAGCGTCGGCGCCGTTGCAATAACCGGCGACGTAAGCCATGGGCCCGACGTGCAGGCGATGGTCGACACCGCCATGTCGAGCTTCGGCGGCCTCGACATCGTCGTGAACAACGCCGGCACCACGCATCGCAACCGCCCGATGCTCGAGGTCGAGGCGGACGAGTTCGATCGAGTCTATGCAGTCAATGTAAAGTCGATCTACTGGATGGCGCAGGCCGCCGTTCCCGTGCTGCGGCAACAGGGCCGTGGCGGCTCCCTGATCAACGTCAGCAGCACAGCTGGCATCCGGCCGCGTCCGGGCCTGGTCTGGTATAACGGTAGCAAGGGGGCGGTGAACACCATCACCCAGTGCATGGCGACCGAGCTCGCCCCCGACAACATCCGGGTCAACTCGGTCTGCCCAGTCATCGGCGCCACGAACCTGCTGACCGAGTTCATGGGCGTCGCCGACACGCCGGAAAACCGTGCCCGCTTCCTCGCCAGCATCCCGCTCGGCCGCATGAGCACGCCGGCCGACATCGCCAACGCCTGCCTGTGGCTCGCCGAGGACGCGTCCAGCTTCATCACCGGAGTGCTGCTGCCGGTCGACGGAGGGCGTTGCGCGTAGGCACACGCGGCGATGAACATCCTGTCCATCCAGTCCTGGGTCGCCTACGGCCATGTCGGCAACGCGTCCGCCATGTTCCCGTTGCAGCGGCTCGGCGCCGAGGTCTGGGCCGTGAACACCGTGCAGTTCAGCAACCACACGGGATACGGTACCTGGACCGGGCAGGTACTCGAGGGCGCGGCCGTGCGGGAGCTAGTCGACGGCATCGCCGCACGTGGCGTGTTGCCGTCGTGCAATGCCGTGCTGTCGGGCTACATGGGCGACCCGGGCATCGGCGCCGCGATCCTGGATGCTGTCGCCCGCGTCCGCGCCGCCAACCCGGCCGCACTCTATTGCTGCGACCCCGTCATCGGCGACCATGGCAGCGGCATCTATGTGCGGCCCGGCATCCCCGAGCTGATGCGCGACCAAGCCGTGCCTGCCGCAGACATCCTGACCCCGAACCAGTTCGAGCTGGAGTGCCTGACCGGCCTGCCCATCACCACCCTCGAACGCGCTTGTCTGGCCGCAACCCAACTTCGGTCCACCATGGCGCCCTCCGGCCCCCAGGTCATGCTGGTCACCAGCCTGCGGACAGACGATACGCCGCCGGACGTCTTGGACATGCTCGCCATGGACGCAGACGGCGCTCATCTGCTTCGCACCCCATTGCTGCCGTTATCGGTGAACGGCGCTGGGGACGCCATCGCCGCGTTGTTCCTGTTCCATTATCTGCGAACGCGGCAGGTGCAGGCTGCGCTGGAAGCAGCCGGCAGTGCCATCCATGGCCTGCTGCGTCGCACCGCCGACGCCGGCTCGCGCGAGATCCTTCTCATCGCCGCACAGGAGGAATTTGTCAGCCCATCTGTATGGTTTCGAGCACAACGGACATAACTGCGCTCATTTCATAAGTTTTTCTGAACTTTGCCCTGTTCTCGCCGTGTTGTGCCCGTAGGTCTCGATGGTGCGTTGCTTCGGCACGCGCGGTCGGCCCGGTCACCTTTGCACCCAGCGGATGGTTCCATGCGTTTCTTGAAAATATACCGTCAGGCTCTGGCTGTCCTGCGGAACGACAAACGCCTGGCGATCATGCTCGGCGCCGCGAACGTCATCGTGGCCGGGCTGCAGTTCCTGGATCCCGTCCTGTTCGGCCGCGTGATCGGGTTGCTGACCCGGTCCGATAAGCTTCCGCCTGACCAGCTCTGGTGGCAGGCCGCCGTCCTGCTCGGCGTCTGGTTCGCCGTCGGCGCTGCTGCCATCGGCGCCAATATCGCGACGGCGCTGCATTCGGAGCGCATGGCGCACCACAATCGCCTGCAGACCATGAACCGCTACTTCGGCCACGTCCTGTCCCTGCCGCTGTCCTTCCATGGCGACATCCACTCGGGCCGGCTGATGAAAGTGATGCTGGGCGGATCGGATGCGCTGTTCGGCCTTTGGCTACAGTTCTTCAAGGACCAGCTCTCGACCTATGTCGCGGTCGTCGTGCTGCTGCCGTTCACCTTCGTGCTGAACTGGCGGTTGGCCATGACCCTTGTGATCCTCGTCGTCATCTTCATCGCCTTGACTGTTGCCGTCGTGCGGAAGACGGAGGCCGGGCAGCGCCGGGTCGAGTATTACCAATCGCATCTGGCCGGCACCGCACAGGACGCGCTGGCCAATGTGATGGTCGTGCAGTCGTTTACCCGGCTTGCCGCCGAAAGCCGCTTGTTCGGCCAGATCATCGACGACGTCATCCGCTACCAGTTTCCCGTGCTGAACTGGTGGGCCGTGGTGAACGTGCTGACCCGGGCCGCCAGCACGCTCGCCGTCATCGCCATCGTGCTGATCGGCACCATCCTGCATATCCAGGGCAAGGCGACAGTGGGCGAGATCGTGTCCTTCATGGGCTTCGCCACGCTACTGATCGGCCGCATGGAGAGTGCTGTGCAATTCGCATCCCGCTTGTTCCTGCAGATGCCGATCCTCGAGGACTTCTTCGGCGTGATGGATGCGAAATCTTCGGTCCCCGAGCGGCCGAATGCGGTCGTGCTGGCCGCGCCGCGCGGCGAAGTGCGGTTCGAGGACGTGGGTTTTGCCTACCCCGGTGGGCCCGACATCCTGAGCGACGTCTCGTTCACGGCAAAGCCTGGCACGTCGGTGGCGCTGGTCGGCCAAACAGGTGCCGGCAAGTCCACGGCGATGAACCTGCTGCAGCGCCTGTGGGACCCGGTACGCGGCTCAATCCAGATCGATGGGCAGGACCTGCGCGACGTGTCGCTGGAGAGCCTGCGCGCCTCGATTGGCGTTGTCTTCCAAGAAAGCCTGTTGTTCAACCGCTCGATCCGGGAGAACCTGCGCATCGGCCGGTTCGATGCGACGGACGAGGACCTCGAGCGCGCCTGCCGCCAGGCGGACGCCCACGAGTTCATCATCCGCCAGCCCCAAGGGTATGACACCGTGGTGGGCGAGCGTGGCGCGACGCTCTCTGGCGGCCAGCGGCAGCGTCTGGCCATCGCCCGGGCGCTGCTGAAGGATCCGCCGATCCTGATCCTGGACGAGGCGACCAGCGCGCTCGACGCCGCGACCGAGGCCCGAGTGTCGCGCGCGATGTCCACGCTGATGAAGGGCCGCACGACGTTCATCATCGCGCACCGCCTGAGCACGGTGCGAGAGGCGGACGAGATCCTGGTGTTTGACCAGGGCCGTGTGGTGGAGCGCGGCAGCTTCGAGCAGCTTATTGCGAAGCGGGGCCGATTTGCCGAGCTGGTGGCCACCCAGCTTAGCCCGGCCCTGGCGCACGCGGCGGAGTAATCAGAGCAGGCCGGCCGGATTGCTGCGGTTGCTCACAGACCAGTTGCAATCCGGCCCTCACTGCGTGCAGCATCGCAGCTTCCGTTTCGGAGGTTCGCCATGACCATCGCAGCAATTCTTAAGCATAAGGGTCACGACGTCGCCCACGTGGCGCCGACCGCGAGCATCGCCGAGGTTGTGCAGCAACTCGCCGCCCAGCGCATCGGTGCGGTGGTCGTACTTGACGCCGCCGATCAGCTCCTAGGCATCGTCAGCGAGCGCGACATCGTCAGCAGCCTGGCCGAGCACGGCAGGCGTACGCTGGAGATGACCGCGGCGCAGCTGATGACCCGCGACCTGCATATTGCCACCATGCATACCACCGTGCCGCAAGCGATGGAGATGATGACCACTGGTCGTTTCCGACATTTGCCGGTCATGGACGGCAGGCGCCTGCTGGGCATCGTCAGCATCGGCGACATCGTCAAGGCCCGTTTGAGCCAGCAGGAGCAAGAGGTTGATAACCTGAAAGCCTATGTCGCCGGAGCGAGCTGACCCTACCGGTTCGCGCCAGGAGTCCATTGCACGTCGCCGCCTGGGTTGAGCCGGCGGCCGAGCACGAAGAGATGGTCCGAAAGCCGGTTCAGCAGCCGGATGACGGCCGGGTTCACCTCCTCACTGTGCGACAGCCGCACAACCAAACGTTCGGCCCGGCGCACGATGGTGCGCGCCAGATGAGCGTGTGCCGCCCCCGGCGTGCCGCCCGGCAAGATGAAGCTGGTCAGCGGCACCAAGGCAGAGTTCATGGCCGCCACTTCGGCCTCCATCCGTATGTTTGGCGTGTCGGTGACGCGTAGGCGCTCGCCCGCAGCGCCGGGGACGCACAGGTCGGCGCCGACGTCGAACAAGTCGTTTTGCACGCGGCCCAGCATGGCATCGGCCTCCGGATCACCTGCAGTGTATAGGCGCAGCAATCCGATCGTCGCGTTTGCCTCGTCGACGGTGCCGTAGGCCTCGACGCGCAGGGCGTCTTTCGGCACGCGGGTCCCATCACCCAACGACGTCTCGCCGCCGTCACCGCCACGTGTCACCACCCGGTCTATTCTAATCATGATCTGTCCCCAATGATGAAGCGGATGTCGAGCGAGTAGTCGAACGGAACCGGCGTGCCACGGTTGCGCGCCGGGGTGAAGTGCCATCGCCGCACGGCGTTGCGCGCCGCACGATCGAGGCTTGCGGTGCCACTGCTGCTGGCGACCTCCACATCCCGCGGCAGGCCCTGGGCCGAGACATGCACCAGCAGGCTGACGGTCCCTGTCGCACCCACCCGGGCCGCCTCCATAGGATAGGCGGGCGGCTGGTTTCTAAAAGCGCTGTCAGGCCGTGGTGGAATGATGCCGCGCCCTGTCACGTCCATGCCGTCCTGTGTCTCGTCCGCGTCTCCCAGGTTTACCGCCGCCGGCGACGCGGGGTCTGCAGACGTGCGCGGGCCGCCAGCCGGCCGGGGCGCTTCTTCCGCATCGGCTGGCATGGGCTGCTCGACCGGAGCGGGCGTGCTCGCCTCCTTTGCTGGAGTGCCCCCCTGCGTGGTGTCGGCCTGTTGCACGAGCTCGACCTCGATCGGTGGCGCCTCGGTCCGGCCCCCGCCTCCGCCGGCTGCCCAGGGAAGCAGCGAGGCAAAAGCCGCCAAGTGCAGCATCGCTGACACCGGAAGGGCCCAGGCCTTCACCCGGCGGACGCCATCACAGCACCAGCACGCCGCTGTGCTTGGCCTTCAGCTCGGGCTCGACATGAATGGTGATGACCAGTCCCTCGACCTCGGCCTTCAGCGCCGCTTCGATCCGGTCGCAGATCGCGTGCGCCTCCGCCACGCGCATGTCGCCGGGGACGACGAGGTGGAATTCGAGATAGGTGAGCCGCCCGGCGTGCCGGGTGCGCAGGTCATGCGCCTCGATCGCGCCGTCCGCGTGCTGGCCGACCAAAAGGCGGATGCGCTCGACGATGACGCCCGCCGGCGCCGCGTCCATCAGGCCGCCAACGCTGTCCGTGACGACGCGCACCCCGGACCACAGCACGTTCATAGCCACTCCAACCGCCAGCGCCGGGTCGAGCCACTGAATCCCAGTCTGCACGACCAGCACCAGCCCGGCCGTGATGCCGACCGAGCTCACGACATCCGCCCATAGATGCCGCGCATCCGCCGCCAGCGCCGGCGAGCGGTGCCGCTTGCCCGCCCGCGCCAGCACGGCGGCCCATCCTGCGTTGATGGCGGTGGAGAAAGCGTTAAGGCCCAACCCGACCCAGGGCTGCTGCAAGGCGCCGGCATGGTTCCAGGTCTTCCAAGCATGCTCCAAGATCGACCCGGCCGCTACGATGATCAGCACGCCCTCGATTACGGCGGCGAAGAACTCGACCTTATCGTGGCCATAGGGATGGTTCGCGTCCGCCGGCCTTGCAGCCAGACGCAACGCTCCGAAGGCGACGACACTGGCGACGACGTTCACCACGCTCTCTAGCGCGTCGGAGTACAGTGCGGCGCTGCCGGTCAGCCACCAGGCAGCCGCCTTCATCGCCAGTACGCCGATGCCGATGGCGATCGTGCCGCCGGCGATGCGTCCCACTTGGTCCAATGCCGCCCCTGCGCCTTCCTGCCCGCCAATTAGCAGGCGGCGGCTAGACGGAGAAGTACTTCGCCCGCGGGTTCAGCACGACGATGGCGCTGGTCGACTGTTCCGGGTGCAACTGCCACTCGTCCGACAGCGACACGCCGATGCGCTCGGCATCCAGCAACTGCATGAGCGGCGCCTGGTCCTCAAGCTTGGGACAGGCCGGGTAGCCGAACGAGTAGCGGGACCCGCGGTAGTGCTGGGACAGCATGCGCTCGATGTCGCGGTCGTCCTCCCCGGCATAGCCGAGCTCGGCCCGGATGCGCTTATGCGTGTATTCGGCCATCGCCTCCGCCACCTCGACCGAAAGGCCGTGCAGATAGAGATAGTCCTGGTAGCGGTTATCCTCGAACCACAGCCGCGCCGTGTCGGACGCCTTCTGCCCCACGGTGACGACCTGCAGGCCGATCACGTCGCGCTCGTTGTCGTCGACGTCGCGGAAGAAGTCGGCGATGCACTCGCCGTCCTCCTTTGGCTGCCGCGGCAGGGCGAAGCGGCACAGCTCGGTCTCGCCGTCCTGATCGAACACGATGAGGTCGTTGCCCTGGCAGGCGGCTTTCCAATAGCCATACAGCGCCTGCGGACGCAGGATATTGTCGGCTTCGCAGATCGAAAGCATCCGCCGCATGACCGGGCGCAGCTCCTGTTTGGCCCAGCCCAGGAAATCCTCCAGCGTCTTGCCCTGCTTCCGGAAGCCCCACTGGAATTGATACAGCGACCGCTCGTTGAGGAACGGGATCACCGCCTTGGGCGCCGCCTCGATCATCCGCGGCCCCCAGAACGGCGGGGTGGGCGACGGCGCGTCGGCGGTCAGCCGGCGGCGGCGCGCCTGCACCACGGCGACGTCCACTGGGCGGAAGGCGCGCTGGTCGGCCTGGCCCAGGGTGCGCTGCGTGTTGCGGGCCTTGCCCGACCGCTTGGCCTGGATCGCGGCGAGGTAATCGTCGAATCCGTTGCCCGTCACCCTGTCCATCAGGTTCAGCCCGTCAAACGCATCCCGCGCATAGGCGACGCGGCCGCAGGCATAGGCCCGCACGCAGTCGTCCTCGACGTAGTTGCGTGTCAACGCGGCGCCGCCCAGCATAACCGGGATCTCGAGTCCCTGGCGCGCCATCTCCTCCAGGTTCTCCCGCATCACGACGGTGCTTTTGACCAGCAGTCCGGACATGCCAATGGCGTGGGCATGGTGCTGCTTGGCCGCGGCGACCATGTCGGCCAGCGGCACCTTGATCCCAAGGTTGACCACCCGGTAACCATTATTGGTTAGGATGATATCGACCAGGTTCTTGCCGATGTCGTGCACGTCCCCCTTCACGGTGGCCAGCACGATGGTGCCTTTCTCCTGCCCCGCCACCCGCTCCATGTGCGGCTCCAGGTGGGCAACCGCCGCCTTCATCGTCTCGGCCGACTGCAACACGAAAGGCAATTGCATCTTCCCGGCGCCAAACAGCTCGCCCACCACCTTCATGCCGTCGAGCAGCACGTTGTTGATGATGTCGAGCGGCGCATTGGTCAGCATCGCCTCGTCCAGCTCCTCCGTCAGGCCCTTGCGGTCGCCGTCGACGATGCGGTCCTTCAGCCGGCCCTCGACCGTGTCGGCCCGGACCTTCTTCACTGCGTCCGCCAGCTTGCGTTCGGCAAAGATTTCCAACAATTTCTGTAACGGGTCGTAGCCCTCGCGCCGCCGGTCAAACAGCAGGTCCTCCACTACCTGCACCTCCTCGGGCGGGATCAGATGCAGCGGGCGGATCTTGCTCACGTGCACGATGGCGCCCGTCATGCCGGCGCGGACGGCGTGGTCGAGAAACACCGAGTTCAGCACGGCGCGCGCCGCCGGGTTGAGGCCGAAGCTGATGTTCGACAGCCCCAGGATGATCTGGATGTCGGGGAAGGCGTCGCGGATCAGCTTGATCCCCTCAAGCGTCCACTGGCCGAGCTTGCGGTCGTCCTCGCTGCCGGTGGCGACGGTGAAGGTGAGCGGGTCGATCAGCAGGTCCGACTGCGGCAGGCCGTGTTTGTCGCAGGCGAACTCTACCAGTCGCCGGGCAATGGCGAGCTTGGCCTCGGGCGTCTTGGCCATGCCCTCCTCGTCGATCGTCAGCGCGATCACCGCGGTGCCGAACTTCTTGGCCAATATCAGTCGGTCATGCGCCGCCTGCTCGCCGTCCTCGAAATTGATGGAGTTGATGATCGGCTTGCCGCCGTGCAGCCGCAGCGCCGCCTCCAGCACGATCGTCTCGGTGCTGTCGATCACCAGGGGGGAATTGACGCTGCTGGTGAATCGGGTGATCACCTCGTTCATCTCGGCGACCTCGTCGCGGCCGACGAAGGCGGTGCAGAGGTCGAGGCTGTTGGACCCCTCCGCGACCTGCTCGCGCCCGACGGACACGCAGCCGTCCCAGTCGCCCTTCTCCTGCAGCTCCCGCCACTTCTTCGAGCCGTTGGCGTTGCAGCGCTCGCCGATGGAAAAGTAGCTGTTCTCCTGGCGCAGCGCCGTTTGGCTATACAGGCTGGCGACGCTCGGGACCCAAACCGGCTTGCGCGCGACCGGCACCGGGCGGAAGCCCTCGCCGCGGCGGCGCAGCATGGCGTCGAGCGCCCGGATATGCGGCGTGTCGGTGCCGCAGCAGCCGCCGATCAGGTTGAGGCCGTCCTCCTGGATAAACCGGTCCATCCAGCTCGCCATCTGCTCGGCGTCGAGCGGATAGTGGGTCCGCCCGTCCACCAGCTCCGGCAGCCCGGCGTTGGGCTGCACCGAGATCAGGCCGGGCCAGTTGGCGGCGAGCCAGCGCACGTGCTCCGACATCTCCTGCGGGCCTGTTGCGCAGTTTAGCCCAATCAGGGGCACATCGAGCGCGTGGACCACCGTGGCGGCGGCGGCGATGTCGGGACCGACCAGCAGGGTGCCCGTCGTCTCGACCGTGACCTGCACGAAGATCGGCGTGTCGGTGCCGGCCTCAGCGCGGGCGATCTTGGCGCCGTTCACCGCCGCCTTGATTTGCAGCGTGTCCTGGCAGGTCTCGATCAGGATCGCGTCGACTCCGCCGGCGATCAGCCCACGCGACTGCGCTGCCAACGCGGCCTCCAGCGGGTCGTAGGCGATGTTGCCGAGCGACGGCAGCTTGGTGCCCGGCCCGATGCTGCCGACTACCCAACGATGTCGCCCGTCCGAGAAGCTGTCCGCCGCCTCCCGCGCCAGCTCGGCGGCGATTTTGTTGATCTCGTGCGTGCGGTCACCCAGGTCGAACTCGGCGAGGGTGATGGGTGAGCCGCCGAAGGTGTTGGTCTCGACCATATCTGCGCCGGCCTCGAAGTAGCCGCGGTGGATGTCGCGCACGAGGTCTGGGCGGGACAGGTTCAGCACCTCGGTGCAGTTCTCTTGGTTCCAGTAGTCGCGCTCGATGTCGAGCGTCAGCGCCTGCACGCGGCTGCCCATGCCGCCGTCGCAGAGCAGCACCTGGTCACGAAGCGCGTCGAGCAGATGGGGTCGGGTCATCAAGCGTCCTCAGAGACGAGTTCGGGGGTGTTGGTGGCCGCGTGGGCCGGCATCGTCGCTGACCAGAGCCGGACTTCGAGCGGACCCGGCACCGACAGCGGGGCGTCCGGCAGCAGGCCAACTTGGTCGAAGGCGGCGCTCATGGCGGCGTCGGTGAAGCCGGGCCAGCGATGAGCCAGACGTTCGGTAAGGTCGGTGCGGCCATGGTCCGCCAGGTCCACGATAATGAGCCGGCCGGATGGCGCCAGCACGCGGGCGGCCTCGGCCAGTGCGGCGGCCGGGTCCTCGGCGTAGTGCAGCACCATTTGCAGCACGACGACATCGTAGCCGCCGGACAGCGGCAGCCGGTACATGTCCGCCTGGCGGACGGTGCAGTGCGCGAGCGCCGATTTGGCGAGCCGCGCCCGGGCCAAAGCCAGCATCGCCCGGCTGGCATCGATGCCCAGCCCGCCGGTGATGCGCGGCGCCAGCAACTCGAGCATGCGGCCGGTTCCGGTACCGATATCTAGTACCCGGCCGAGCCGCGGCGCTGGCAGCAGGCGAAGCAGCGCCGCCTCGACGTCGGCCGCCGGCAGGTCGAGCGCCCGCATCTCGTCCCAATCCGCGCCCTGACGACGGAAGCTCTCCGAAGCGATCCGCGCCCGCTCCGCCAAGACGCGGGCGGCGCCGCGGCGATCCGCAGACAGCACCGGATCGTCCTCGGGCAAGCGCGCCAGCAATTCTTGGATCAGCCCCGCGTCGGGCGGCAGGCCAAACCAGACATTCGCTCCCTCTCGCACCCGCTCCAGCAACCCCGCGTCGCAGAGCAGCTTGAGGTGGCGCGACAGGCGCGGCTGGCTTTGCCCGAGGATTTCGGTGAATTCCATCACGCAGAACGCGCCCCGCGCGGCGAGGGCCAGCAGCCGCAGCCGGGTCGGTTCAGCGCAGGCGCGCAGGGCTGTGAGAAGTGCATCCATAGCTTGCATATAATATAAGGATATCCTTATGTCTATCCTATGACGCTGATGGTCGATGCACGGATAGAGGTTGTTTTCGGCCGCGCTTCGGAGCGACAGGAGGGTGATGTAGTGTTGACGGAGGGGCTGGCAGACATTGGCCACCCGTCTGAATGCGTCTGCTGCACGCCACGCACCGGTGCGGCGGAGGCGTTAAGCCGGTTATTCCAGCAACGGGCGCGAGGTGAGTTAGCGTTCTTCCACCGCGTCCTAATCGCGACGGACGAAGCGGGCAGGGCGGCGGTAAGCGCCGCGCTGCAATCGGACCCGGTGGTCTCCGCTCGCTTCCGCCCCGGCTAGGACGGCTGCTTGATCCGGATCAGCCGATGCTGCTTCCGGCCTGCCGACAGTTTCACCGCGCCGTCCTGCAGGTCGGCATCGCTGACCGTCACGGCTTCGTCCGTCAGCGGCACGTCGTTCACCCGGGCGCCGCCGCCGCGGATCAGACGCCGGGCTTCGCTGAGACTCAACACCAGGCCGCTATCGGCGAACAAGCGAATGGCGGCAATCCCGACCGCGAGGTCTGCCGCCGCCACGAGATGCGTGGGCAGCGTTCCCGCAGCCGCGCCCTCCTCGAAAGCGCGCCTCGCGGTCTCGGCAGCCGCCTCGGCAGCCTTAGGGCCATGCGCCAACGCGGTAGCCTCGGTCGCCAGCAGCTTCTTCGCCTCGTTGATCCCGGCGCCGGGCAGCGCCTCCAGCCGGGCAATCTCATCCAGCGGCACATCGGTAAACAGGCGCAGGAAGCGGCCTACGTCGCCGTCCTCGGTGTTGCGCCAGAACTGCCAGTAGTCATACGGCGCCAGCCGCTCCGCCGCGAGCCACACCGCCCCGCGCGCAGTCTTGCCCATCTTCGCGCCGCTGCTGGTCGTAATCAGCGGCGTAGTGAGCCCGAACACCTGGTGCCCGTCGGTCCGCCGCACCAACTCGACACCAGAGACGATGTTGCCCCACTGGTCCGACCCGCCCATCTGCAGCAGCACGCCCTCGCGCCGGTGCAGCTCGCGGAAGTCGAAGCTCTGCAGGATCATGTAGTTGAATTCGAGGAACGTCAGCGGCTGCTCGCGCTCCAGCCGCAGCCGCACGCTGTCGAACGTCAGCATGCGGCCGATGGTGAAGTGGCTGCCAACGTCGCGCAGCAGGCCGATGTAGCTCAGCGCATCCAGCCACTCGGCATTGTTCAGCATGATGGCATGGGCCGGCCCGTCGCCGAACTGCACGAACGGCGAGATGCAGCCGCGGATGCCGGCCATATTGGCAGCTATCTGCGCCTCGGTCAGCATCTGCCGCGCCTCGTCCTTGCCGGACGGGTCGCCGATGCGCGTGGTGCCGCCGCCCATCAGCACGACCGGGCGATGGCCGTGGCGCTGCATCAGCCGCATCAGCATGATCTGCACGAGGTTGCCGACATGCAGGCTGTCGGCGGTGCAATCGAAACCGATATAGCCGCTGACGGAGCCAGCATTCAGCGCCGCGTCGAGCGCGGTCTCGTCGGTGCACTGGTGGATGAAGCCGCGCGCGGCGGCTTCGGTCAGGAATAGGCTCTGCGACATGGCGCGGGGCCATACCACGCGCAGTCCCGGGCGGCTACGTCCGGCGCACCGAGTAGCTGCCGGCAAGCGACTGTACGATGGCGTCGGCATGGGCGGGGTCGCGTGCTTCGACCATCAGCTCCAACTCGGCCGCCTGCACGCTGGGGGCGTCGAACAGCCGCTGATGCACCACCTCGATGATGTTGCCGCCAATGCCGCCGATGCGCCCGGCGATGTCGGCCAGCACCCCCGGCCGGTCAGGGATGTCCATCGTGAGCCGCAGCAGCCGTCCATCCCGCAGCAACCCGCGCAGCAGCACATTGGCCAGGATACGGCCGTCGATGTTGCCGCCGCACACCGGGATGCCCACGCGGCGTCCGGCGAACCGCGCCGGATGCGCCAGCAGCGCTGCGACCCCGGCGGCCCCGGCCCCCTCGGCGACCTGCTTCGCGCCCTCGGCCAGCAGCGCGATTGCGTCCTCAACCACGCGCTCCGGCACCACCAGCACGTCCGAGACGTGGGCGCGGATGACCTCGAGGCAGTGGGTGCCGATCGTGTGCACGGCGATGCCCTCGGCGATCGTGCTGCCGCCGGTCCGCACCGTCTCGCCCGCCAGGGTCTGGCTGAGCGAGGCGTAGGCGGCGACCTGGACGCCGATGACCTCAATGCCGGGCCGCATCGCACAGGCGGCGACGGCGCATCCGGAAACCAGGCCGCCGCCGCCGACGGGGATCACCAGCACGTCGAGGTTCGGAACGTCCTGCAGCAATTCGAGCGCCATCGTGCCCTGGCCGGCCATGACGGCCGGGTCGTCGTAGGGATGTACGAACACGAGGCCGTCGCGTTCGGCCAGCATCCGGGCATGGGCCGCGGCGCCGATCAGGTTCTCGCCATGCAGCACGACCTCGGCGCCCCAATTGCGGGTGCGCGTGACCTTGGTGGACGGCGTGTAGACAGGCATGACGATGACCGCATGGATGCCGAGCAGCGAGGCATGGCGCGCGACGGCCTGCGCATGGTTGCCGGCGGACATGGCGACGACGCCGGCCCGCCGCTCGACCTCGGTCAGCAACGACAGCCGGTTCGCGGCGCCACGCTCCTTGAACGATCCGATGGCCTGCAGGTTCTCGAGCTTCAACGTCACCCGCGCCCCGGTCGCCCGGCTGACCGCGTCCGACGGCAGGGCCGGGGTGCGCAATATACGCCCGGCGATGCGCTCGGCCGCTGCCTCGACGTCCGCGAGGCCGATCATGGTCTGACCCCTAGATGAAGTTCACGGCCAAGATCTCATATGTGCGATCCCCGCCCGGTGCCGGCACCGAGATGGTGTCGCCGATCTTCTTGCCGATCAGCGCCTTGGCAAGCGGCGACGAGATGCTGAGCCGCGCGTGCTTTATGTCCGCCTCGTGCACGCCGACGATCTGGTAGGTCGCCTCCTTGTCGGTCTCCTCATCCACCAGCTTTACGTGCGCGCCGAACTTGACATGGTTGCCGGACAGGCTGCTCGGGTCGATCACCTCGGCCGCCGAGACGATCTCCTCCAGCTCGATCACCCGGCCCTCGATGAAGGACTGGCGTTCTCGCGCCGCGTGGTATTCGGCGTTCTCGCTCAGGTCGCCGTGGCTGCGCGCCTCGGCGATGGCGCGTATGATCGACGGCCGCTCCACCGATTTCAGGTGGCGCAGCTCTTCTTCCAGTCGCTGAAGGCCCGGCCCGGTCATGGGAAACTTTTGCAAAATGCGCCGTCCCGTAAGGTTCTAAGTTGGAGCGATCGCCACCGCTCTAAAACGATCCGCGAAAGTATGACTGTAACGGTGCGACTTCAAGCGTCCCGGCTTTCAGCGCCGCGATCGCATGCACAGCCGCCCTCGCACCGGCGATGGTGGTATAGTGCGGCACGCCATGCAACAGGGCGCTGCGGCGGATGTCGAAGCTGTCCGTCACCGACTGCGCCGACCCGGCCGTGTTGATCACCAACTGCACCTCGCCGGACCGGATCGCGTCCACGCAGTGCGGCCGGCCCTCCAGCACCTTGTTCACCATCCGCACCGGCAGCCCGGCGTCGCGGATGCGGGCCGCGGTGCCGCGGGTGGCCATGATGGCGAAGCCCATGTCGATGAGCCGCCGGGCCATAGGCACGAGGCCGACCTTGTCGCCCTCGCGCACCGACAGCAGCACCGTGCCGGCGTCCGGCAGCTTGACCCCTGCGCCGAGCTGCGACTTGGCGAAGGCGCGCTCGAAGCTGGCGTCGAGGCCCATGACCTCGCCGGTGGACTTCATCTCCGGGCCGAGGATGGTGTCGACGCCGATGAAGCGGGCGAAGGGGAACACGGCCTCCTTGACCGCGACATGCGGCGCGATGGCCTGGTCGTCGAGGCGGAACTCCGACAGGCGCGCGCCGGCCATCACGCGGGCGCCGATCTTGGCGACGGGAACGCCGGTCGCCTTCGCCACGAACGGCACGGTACGGGAGGCGCGCGGGTTCACTTCGAGCACGAAAATCACGCCGTCCTTGATCGCATACTGCACGTTCATCAGGCCGACCACGCCCAGCGCCCGCGCCATCTCCTCGGTCTGCGCCTTCAATTCTGTCACGGTGCTGGGCGACAGCGAGTACGGCGGCAGCGAGCAGGCGCTGTCGCCGGAGTGGATGCCGGCCTCCTCGATATGCTCCATGACCCCCGCGACATAGACGGTGTGGCCGTCCGAGATGCAGTCGACATCGACCTCGATCGCGTCGTTGAGATAGTGGTCGATCAGCACCGGGCTGTCACCGGACACGCGCACGGCCTCGCGCATGTAGCGGTGCAGACCGGCGCGTTCGTGCACGATCTCCATGGCGCGTCCGCCCAGCACGTAGCTAGGGCGGATAACGACGGGGTAGCCGACGCGGTCGGCGATGGCCTCGGCCTCGGCGGCGGACCGCGCGATGCCGTTCTCCGGCTGGCGCAGGCCGAGCTTCTGCAGCAGGACCTGAAAGCGCTCGCGGTCCTCGGCGATGTCGATCGCGTCGGCGCTGGTGCCGAGGATGGGGATGCCGGCCACCGACAGCGCCTGCGACAATTTCAACGGCGTCTGGCCGCCATACTGCACGATGCAGCCCAGCACCTCGCCGCTCTCCTGCTCCTTGCGGACCAGTGCAATGACTTCCTCGGCGGTCAGCGGCTCGAAATACAGCCGGTCGGAGGTGTCGTAGTCGGTGCTGACGGTCTCCGGGTTGCAGTTGACCATGATGGTCTCGAACCCGGCGTCCCGCAGGGCATAGGCGGCGTGGACGCAGCAATAATCGAACTCGATCCCCTGGCCGATGCGGTTCGGCCCGCCGCCGAGGATGATGACTTTCCGGCGGTCGGTGGGCGCGCTCTCACACGACGGCGCACCGAAACTACCCTCGTGGGTCGAATACATGTATGGCGTTGCGGAGGCGAACTCTGCGGCGCAGGTGTCGATGCGCTTATAAACCGGATGCACGCCGAGCCGGGTGCGGGCGGCCAGCACGGCCTCCGATGTGCTGCCGGTCAGC
>JAABVA010000210.1_pt1 | contig 76818 bp, 65 predicted proteins | sample 5560331 | NCBI WGS metagenome assembly JAABVA01 (sample SAMN12812661, study PRJNA571458) | rock metagenome | isolation source: Antarctica rocks | place: Antarctica: Victoria Land, Mt New Zealand sud | collected 2016-01-07
CACCGGCACCCTCGCCCTCCTCTCCCCCCTCCCCCCGCCTTCCCACCGCACCCTCTCAGCCTTGCAGTCCCACCTGCAAACCACACTCCCCCATCCCCTGGGTTTGAACCCGAGAGCATATCGGGCTGGCAAGGGGGAGGGGGAGGGCGGGAGGGGGGTGGTGGATGGGATGGTGGTGAGGCGGTGGGGGGAAGGGGGGGCGTGGAGAAGGTGGGGGGAGATGGGGGGGGAGGGGGAGGTGAGGGGGTTTGTTGGGGGGCTGGGGGGGGCCGGGGGGGTTTTGTGATGGCGTGGGTGGGGACATTGTGTGAGGGGGGGAGCATGTTCGGTTCTTGGGTGTGGATGGGGTTGGAGTAGTCGATGGAGACGAGGTTATGCTGGGTTAGTTGTGTGTTTTTGCAGAGACAGGTTTTGTATGGTTCGGTCAATGTTTGTATCCTGCAAGTTTTCCAGATAGAAAAATCACTGCCATCCTGAATTGCCCAAACACCGCGCGATGTCTTGTTCTATACATCTCAACTCCCCCCAACCCCCCTCTCTCCCCAACCTAAGCCCAAGCCCCCACCAACGCCATCAACAAGCTCCCCGCAACCACGGCCCCACAAGCCTCCAACCTCCTCCGCCCCTTCAGCACCTCATAGCTCCGATCGCTCAATAAATCCTCCGCCAAGAGCTCCACTAGCCCTGCAAACAGCAACAGCCCGCTACTAATCGCATTCATCACGCCCACCATCACCAGGCCCATCTCGCCCTGCGGGTCATACAAGCCCTGCACCGCAATGCCGATCGCCTGTCCGACTGGGGTGGTGGTGCCGTATGCCAGGGCCATGAGCCAGGGTTTGGGGGAGGAGGGGGGGAAGGAGGTGATGGCGGCGATGCGGGAGCCGAGGGCGAGGCCTTCGAAGGTTTGGTGGAAGGAGATGGCGATGAGGAGGATGATGAAGGGGGGGCCAACGCTGACGGAGAGGGCCATGCCGATGAAGATCGAGTGGAAGAGGATACCGGCTTCGAGGAGGAGGCATTGGAGGAGGGCTTTTTGTTGGAGTTGGTGGTCGGAGAGGGAGGAGGAGGTGGGGGGCTGTGGGTTTGTTAAGGAGAGGTGGGGATGGTTGGAGGTGTCGGTTGTGGGGTCTAGCTCGTCGAGGTCGAGGTCGGAGTTGTTTTCTGAGTTGTCATCGTCGTGGAATGGGTTGCCGTTAGAAACGTGAGGAGAGTCTTTCGGTACGGAGGGTGACCTTCCAGAAACCAGATGTTCTTGGGAGCTGTTTAATTGTCCCAAGTGCACGCCGTGGTGCTGGCCGCTCAACCCAATATCTGCTTCTCTAAAAGGCCTCCAGGAGTCGCTTCTATGATGAGATGGTCGTGCATAACCATTCATTCTATCCTTCTGCGCCCCTTCTGCAGGTAACGTATCATACTCGCTACCATGCATGTGACCCGCGCCTCTTGTTGCGAAAAACATCTCAATGCCTACTACTATAAGCACGGAGGTCATAGCAATCAAACCTGCCATAGCAGGGTATCCATGGTTCCAAAAGGACGGAAGGCATGGATCCGTGAGAGAAACAAATGCGGTTGGGAGTAGATGGACGAATGCCGTAGCTATTAGAACTCCGGTCCCAAAGTGACGAGAGAGGAAGAGGAGATGATGCGGTACAGGTAGGCGAGGGAAGCGTCGTACTACTATAGGGAAAGAGCATGCTGCAATACCGTCAGCGCCAACTGCGACATGCTCAGAGGGGCGGTACGTACCTGCGGTGCTGAGTACCAGTATTAGAATGAGGGCTCCCACGTGAAGTGAAGTATCATAGGCGCCTCTTGCTCCTCTCGAGCCACACGCTGGCTTCGCAACCTCATCCTGTCTTCGCCCGAGCTCAGCTCGAAGGAGTGCGGTAGGTATATCAGACCAGGGCGCTAGATCTCCAGAAGCTGAGTGGCGTGTCAACCGGGCGGATAGAAGAGATGCACAATGCTTCCGGGAACTTACACCTCGTATTAGCGACATCAGTAGCAAGCATATTTCTCCATTCCCAAGCTATGCACCACAATCGATTTGATCAACAGGTATGACGGTGAACTTAGAGGGTAAGGTAAGCATCTTCGGGCCGAAAGCGGAATTTCCGCAGCCCTATGTACAGATATATTTCGACTGTTGACGGACCTCCTCTCCAGAGTCATCCGTGCTTGCTCCTCGCCTGACGGAGCTCACCCTATCATTCTAAAAAGGCTACCTTGTTCCAAAGAAAATTGCTCCTTCCTCCACACGCCGCGCACATTCAACTCAACGGCCATCCGTTCTCTACATCGCTGCGTCTGACCTGCCTTCGTGGAAGCTTTTTTCGATCCTTCTCGACCTTCTTCAGACTTCCTTGTATGCAATGCTCTCCTACCTTTACTCTTGGACTACTCGTCCGAACCAAAAAAATCCTGGGTAATCTACACCGTTTTAAAGGCTCAATATCAAAGCATCTAGTAGGGACGTATGGCCTCGAAAGTGGGGCATTTCGATTAAACCAGAATTGATGTAAGCAACTGAAATGCGAAGGGCAAGGTGGGTCGAGATATGTATAGTGCAATACCGAGATGGGGAAAGCTGAGAAAAGGGGACTATTGGAAGAGAGTTCGAGGTGTAGGAAAGGGACCAGTTAATCGCCAATCCTACTTTAGACCTAAAAGGCTGAGCTTGATGATTTATAGTTACTTGTTGGGCTAGTCCTTTGAACTTTAGTCCTTCCTATTGCCGAAAAATTTAACGATGAGTTTCGATATTTCGACACGTCGACGACAACTCAATGTGTGCAGACATTTCAAAAGACGAGATTTACTTTCTTTGGATATCTAAATCTTCTTTTAGCCAACACTGGAGAACCTGTGATCGATGTCAGTCATGTTAGTTTACGTAACAGTCAATCGTGCAGAAAGCATACATTATCTCAGCAACCACCCACTCGCCATTCCCGCTCCTCGCGAACACTCCTCAAAGACTTCAGAGTCCAAAGTCCGCCGGCCCATCATCTACATCTCGCCACACTGGGAGATCACGACATCTGTAGCAGGCTTCTCACCTCGTGTTCGGGTGTTTTCAACTTTGCGTACGACATCCATACCATCGACTACCTTTCCGAATACAACGTGCTTGTTGTTTAGGAAAGGGGTTGGGACGGTTGTGACGAAGAATTGGCAGCCGTTGGTGTTGGGACCGGAATTCTGAGGGGAATACTGATATTAGGCTACGATGCGTGGGATAGTTGTAGGGAGAGCGAAGGAGAGAAAAATGAAGGGGATTTGCATATAATTAAACGCATGGATTGTGGAGAGATGAAACGGGGTCGAGGAGACAATACAACTTACGGCCATGCTAAGTAGCCCAGCGACATCATGCTTCAGCTTGAAGTTCTCATCGGCAAAGGACTTGGTGCCGTATATACAGGCGCTACCTGTGCCGTCGCCGTTAAGGAAATCTCCACCTTGTATCATGAAGTCTTTGATCTTGTATTCGAATCAGCCAATAAGCCAGATTTAAAGGATCCTCGCGGGATGGAAAAGGGGGGAAAGGCTGACGACTCGATGAAATTTGCTGCCTTTATAGCCTTGGGGATAGCCTTGGGGGTTCTTGGTCTCGCCAGTGCAGTATTGGCGGAAATTCTCTGCGGTTTTGGGCGTGGTGTCTGCGAACAGTTCCATCTTGACCCGACCAAGCGGTTCTCCTAATGTCCGGGTGTTAGGGAATCATAGATTTCAGAGCATCTAAGCTCATGCAGGCACCGTTCAGAAACAGCCCGACGACGCAGGAGAACCTATGGTGCTCGAGAAGGATACACGAGATATGTATCGCGAATACCCATGGAACATTGCATGCTTAAAAGAATGTTTCATTTCACGTTCTGTCTGCTCGCAACTATTTGTTGATACATGTAAAGGCAAACACAACAAAGTGAAGACTGTTCGCGAAAACAGCTGACAGGCTCACCTCCTAGGGTTAGGTCAAAAAAGACCACGGGGTTCGCGCCTACAGCGGTGGCATCGTCAGCCATTTGCAAAGCCAGGATTATGTAGTGGTACTGTGATAGGGTGGGGGGCTGGAATGATTATTATTATTGAATCGGGAAGTCGTAAAGCCGAATCGAGGCTTGAGGCGTCGAAACAGATACTTTAGGGCGTCGACTGTGGCAGTGGAAGGTGAGTTAGCTTCTTGGTAGGAAAAGGGCTTTCTCCCACACCTCCGTACATAGGTAAATGTGACTGAGGTGAGGCTCTAGGGGGTGTGTACGAGTACGTAGTACGGAATAATGGTGGAAAGACACCAATGAAAGAATGGTCGGAACCCCTCTCTGTTCGCCTGCAGGACAGGATAACTAATCAATATATTCTACAGTACTGTACTCGTACATACCTTAGGTAGCATGGTGGCGAGTGGATCAGGAATCAAGCTTTCGCCTAGATGGGAATAGGAATCGACCTGTGGCTCACATCAACAGGGCATTGATCTTCACTTTGTTCCATGATCCGCTCGCTTGATAGACAAGAAACCATATGGGTGTGAAGGGATTTTTATGATTCTTGTTCGTGAATATTGATGAACAATATTATCACACCTCAACTACGGAGTATGTACCTACCTACCTTCGAGTTTTCACACATTCATCGGGGAGCGCATTGACCTGCGAAGCATCCATTCAAAATCGCCGATTTGGCCTGCTTTAACCGAGTGGCTCTACCTTAGCTTCGCGCAGATCGCTTTTCCTTGGCCTGGACGCATCTCCCCTTGGTCTTTCTTCCAGCAGTCACTTCCAACCAGCTTGACGCTGCCAACCTCACTGCTTCGACTGATAGATCATCATAGGCGAAGTCGTGTCAGCTTCAACACGCTTGCCATTGATACATACAGTCGAAAGACTCACCAACCAGGCACAGTGCTGAAGCCGCGTTGGTCGGGTAGTTCGGATGATTAGGGTCCGTTTGTGGGCGTCACCAAGGCCTCGTCCCAGGAACCACCCGATTGCCACTATCGAATCAAATCAAATCAAATCAAATCAAATCACAGCAACACCATCGAGTACAGGATTGGATATAAATCGTTTCTATGTCATTGATTTCTTGACCCAGGTATCGACATCCATCACCGTCGGATATACGGCCTTCAATCTGGCGACCTGCTCCGACACCAGGTACACAACGCAGGCAGATGTCGCAGGTTGATATCGTGAAAGCGTCAATCCTGACTGCTCGCAACCTAGGTTCGCTTACTATCATGACCTTTCGTTACTTCAACACTGACTGCCTCAAGCTCCAGGAAGTGCTCCATCATCCTCTTCGACCATGTCTGCTGCACCCAGCGCTATCTCCTCTGCACCACCAGGGCCAACAACATCTGCTGCAGGCGGAGGGGGCGGCGGTGGTCCCACTAGCTCTCCACTCCTCTTCTTCGTTGCCCTGGGCTTTGGCGTGGTCTTTACGAATCTATGGTACGTCAGAAGAGCAAAGAGATTGGACTTGCCTCCATTGGTAGCGCAGTGCCACCTGATCCACTTACTAACTCGGGTTTTTGATAGGATCATTGTTGGCGTCAAGTACTGTTTCAGATACAACCAACGAAACCGACGGCAACAGAACGATGAGAACGGCGAGCCTATAGATTTAACGGCCATGCCGAGAGCACATAGGCGCCGGAGGGAGAAAAAACTCATGACGATGGATGAAGTCAATGCACGCTTTCCTTTGACAAAATATAAAGCTTGGATGTCGACACGTGCTGAGGAAGGGTTATCGACCGCGGGAGGCGTTGTGGTTCCAGCGGATCGAGCTCCAAGCTTAAGGAATGCTGACGGCATAACCTCACCAGATCCTGATATACGCCTATCTAAAGATGAAGCGAGGCCTGTCACACCGGATACCGAAACACACACCGAAGGCAGGGATAGTTCGGAAATTTTAAAGTCATCACCTACAAATACGAGCTCGGTTCAACACGATCCTACCGAAGTCGAAGAAACCAAGGTCAATCACGAATCTACACCTGCGCCTCCCACCCCCTCACATCCAAACCCACACGAAGGCCACGAAGACGACGACCTAGATGACGATGATCAGATACAGATTGCTGTCCCTACCGAGATGCTTGCGAATCCAGGTGATTCTTGTGCCATATGCTTGGATACCCTTGAAGACGACGACGATGTTAGGGGACTTACGTGTGGACATGCCTTCCATGCTAGCTGTCTGGATCCATGGCTTACCAGTCGACGTGCCTGCTGCCCTCTTTGCAAAGCTGACTATTACGTACCAAAGCCGCGGCCTGAAGGTGAAGCTGCCGCTGAAGCCGACCGTGATGCTGGGCGACGCACAGCCGGTAACCATGACATGCCCCGTCCTCCTCAATATGCCTTTCTAGGTCGTCGTGGCAATAGACCGAGGATGCTGCTCCCAGGTCGCTTGTTTACGATTGGATACTCGGAAAACCCTAGCAACCGTTATGGTTTTCCAACGGTACAGCGGCAACCTCAACCTTCGAGACGTCGGACAGGAGTGGAGCAGATGCGCTTAGAAGAAGCTCGCACTGCACAGCCATTCTGGAGACGGATACGTTTACCTAGTATGCCAAATCGGCTGAGGAGAGATAACGCCAGCAGTAACACGGTGGTTGGTCAGTCTCCCGAGACTGGAACCACCACCAGGAATCCTACTCCCGGAGATCTTGAGGCTGGACCGAGATGAGGAGATGTCACATCACCGGTATTGATTCTACATTTAGCGGCCTTGCGATCGAACGGCTGGAAAGGGATATTGTCCGGAGTTTGGAGCGCTTGGAATGGTGTGGTCCCATGTCAGCTATGTTAGTCGCAGAGCTGTTTGGTATATGAGCGGCACTTTTGACGGTCGATTGCATAAAGCATCAATATCACGAAAAACCTCCTGAAGCCCTCTGCTACCTCAGGCCTAACGGACAAAGACCCACTCTCCCCTTGATATTAATTAGTATTTAACATTCTATGTACAAATCTAACGGCTTCCCAGACTTCTCAGAACGGCAGGCTTCTGACCAGTATTGAACTTGCATATATGAAAGTAACTATATAGTGAATTTTGACGTGATGCCCAGTGACGATTAAAACGTAAATTCTGGGATACAGCACCAGAACCAACGATGCTGATATATCCTCCTAACCTATTGAACCGCTATCCCTCGTTTTTTCTTCTGTGACTGTGACATCTTTTCGAGGATACAATCCCTACCACACTCTAGGCAAGTGACAGGTCGAGATTTGAGATTATTGGATCCAGATTTGATCTGGTAGATTGTGTTATGCAGTACTTCTCTTGATTATTTCATTTGATGACATTAAGGACTCTACGTTTCTTTAAGGCAGTCCTCTTTAGTTTCGGGCCACATTCTCAAACACATCACCAAAATCTTTCTCAAGATTTCTGGGTACTTTCCCTCAACTTTGCCGTATGTTCAAACCTGCAAAGAAACACATAACGGCCGCCCTAGACCTCTGGGCATTCGTTAACAATTCGAAGCCAGCATGTCAGAGAACGGCGACAACAACCGCCCATCACACAGTGAAGAATCCAACAACACGTCGGAACCTGCATCTCCAGCAAAAGCTCAAGATCCTATTAATGTCTCAAGCTCCGCCGGTGACACCTCCCCCGCCTTCCGTTCCTCATCCGCACCAGCATCAAGCTCTATGACGCTTGAATCTCCCCAAGCAACCCGCCAGACTGAAAATGGAGAAACAATTAGTCAAAATGACCGTCAGCAACCACCTTCGGCAACCAAAGTTGGTGATTCCAAAGTACCTTTGGAAGACTTTGACTGGGATGATGTCGAGGAGAGATTTTGCCGAAAGATGGAGGAGTTTGCAAAGACGGAGAAAAAGCTGGACGAGGAGTTTGGGGAGTGGCTACAGGTTTGTATTGAGCCCCAATTGGGAATACTTGAAACAGCATTAGGGGCTGATGGGCTTGGTGAAAGGTATTCAAGGCTTGGAGTTCTGTTACCAGTATTCATGAGCCTGACAGGGCGCATAAGCGGTATGGCTGGTTGTTTCTATTGTAGGGAATAATTACGGCTGATGAAGGATGTGGTTCAACAGGTTAAAAACCCGTGTAGCCTACGTGCAAGGAGCAGAGAAGAGTTTAGAAGAGAGAAGGGAGCATTGTGAGCTTTCTCGCGTTGAAGATTCCTTCTGTTGTGCCGCTAATCTCCTCTACAACAGATATCAAGGTCGTCAAGGCATTTGAGGGTGCGCTTGCCCTTCTCGGCGGCCCTTGATGTTCTTCTGACGGTTGCCGGTTCTGTCACAGTGGCAATCTCAGAAGCTTTGGGCTCGCCCTCCTGTCAAGAGGCCCAAGATGCCCATAACGAGGCAAAAGATTCAGAAATCGAGAGTTGTCCAACAATCGCTGAACAACTGACTAACCAGATTCTTGGGGAACTTAATTCTGCCGTAGGGGCAATGAAGAACTTTTCAAGTGGCAGAAACACCCCATGCGTATCTCATCATCCGAACCGTTGCAACATGCTCTAGCCACCAAGTTTAGCAGATGTGGCTTGCTTTCAGAACAGGCAGGGTCAGATATTAGAAAGCCGATACAAACGCATGCCGTCCATGTACGAATAAAGTTACTTATCCTGGATTATTTATAAAATGGGAGCCTTTTAAGCCTGGACCACAACACAAAGCACCTCTAACCCAGGCCTTGCCTCAGAGATTCAATTCAATCCTATCAACAGGTGCAGACAGCTACCCCCATATAAACCAACCTACCTCTAATCATACCACATCCCATTTCACAGTTTCCATTGCCGGACACCCTTACCCTCTGCTATCAAACCCACTTCCCCCATTTCCGTCCCTTTTGGTTTCTCCTCCAGCACCGGCTTCTTCACCCTAAGCAATGTGAGCCCGACTAGCAGCAACAATGAAATCAAAGAGCGAGCCCTACCGCCGATACCTGCATACCAACCCAACGTCTACGCAATGGCTGCAGGCAGGCCGTTGCTCGTCACAGTTTGATTTTTTCAGTCTGCAGATATCACAAGCCTACACACCCAACAGTCAGCAGCAGTGTCCACATGAGAGTGATCGCAGTGGCGTAACCCCCAAGGTTCGCGATCCTTTGTTGTGCGTTTCTCGTTGGGGTTTGTATTGGCATGGGATGTCGCAGTCGGTGCAAGTACCGCAACAAGGCTTCTGCTCGTCACACTTTGCTTTCTCCCGGCGACAGGGCACACAAGCCTAGATGTAAGGTGTTAGATCTGCGTCCGTGTTGAAGTAGGCTGGGGCGGTACATACTTGGCGCTTGTGTTTCTGGAATGGGGTTAGCTATACGGCAATGATCTGTCTTTGGAGGGAGGGAGTACTCGAGATCTGGTATAAGGTGCCAGTTTCACATCCCGGAACTGTTCTGTTAGGGACGCCGTGCCAGTCGGCTGCTCTTTGAAGGGAGCATCGACGGAGCAGCCTTGCTGCTCCTGTGGACCATTGTCCATTACTGTTTCAAGATATACTGGATATCCTGTGGGATTCTTCGAATGGAGGAGCGGTCGAGTGGGGTTTTGTACCGCAGATGTGGGGTTGGGCTACGAGTGGGACAGGGTTGGACTCCTTTGGGGAGGGTTAGAATCCTACGGAGAAACCTGCTTCTTATCTATCGTCACAGACGGTTCAGAAGCCGATACAGCCATATATGAAGGTTCAGATGCTCCTAGATGGCACAGGTATTGGTCTTCCTTGCTTTAAGGCCTTGCAAAGCTATGTTGTTTAGACTTTTCTTTATGGTTCTTCGAACAATATTGCTCATAGTTAATTCTAACCCTGATGCTCTGTTCGCTTATGAGGTGGCCTAGTCGATACTTGATACGGAGTCTCTACGTTATACCTTATCTCGTTCAATCTATGGATGCAAGCTCTACTTTATGTCTGAAAGACCGCTTCGAGAGATGAGTGAAGTTTCGGACCCATAGAAGCCCCTTACCTGAGGAAATCCATGCCATCATGGATGGGTGGCTTGCAGATCGGCGATTTATTTACTGAAGCCCTAACAAGAATTCACGGATAATTGATCTCTCCCGGCAGAAGTCGAATTGGAAAGCTACAACGAGATCCCAGGTCTACTTCCCACGACTGCTTGTTCTCATCTTTTGCGACCGTTTTGGGACTGCGGGAGCTCCTCGTTCGCCCCTACTTCTACACCCTAACATGCATTACTGGCCTCCGTCACTATCACAAGAATGCCTATGCTCGCGACCGATTTCGGTATATCGCTGCAGCGATGAACGTTATGAGATAAATACCTATTTGCGAGATTACTGTGAGCCAAGTTCAATCTCCGTACCCTCATTATTTACTGTGAGGTCCTGACTCCGCGGTGTCTCGCTTACAGAACTTCGAGCGGGAGGGACGACGAGCAGCCTTGAAACATTGTCTGTTTGGAGTTCTCTCTCAGAAATCGCAGGACGGTAAACACGTGGACGTGGAAGACGATTCCATTGTCGTTTCCTCAATCCTTTCAGCCAGCCGTTCCTTGAAAGGCTTCCCGTGCTTGTTTGGAACTGTTTACTACATTTTAGCATGCATGCGTTGATGTTTGACATATCAGACCCAGATGTCCCAAGCCAATATGTTGGAAATACAAACGTTTGCCGTGTTCGCTTCTGTCTTCGGATCGAGTTTCCTTGAAAGAACATACCAGGGCATTGTTGTGAATTCATTATGGGAAGTGTTAGATTTCCGCTTCGATTCGCTACTTCTTGGTCTTATATCTACCGTCGAGAGGTTTTATAGGTACTTGATTTGCTATTTTACTTTCGCCTGCTAGCATTAATATGCTAATCATTGTGGGGAAGATTTGATATGCCCTATCTGCACCTTGTTCAGTACTTTGCGAGAGGGCCAAAGCACAATTACTGGTGATACAAACCATTAATTCACCCAAGCCGGTGAAGAGTTATAGGGGTTCGGAGCAGAAGATCAGAGAATGCTCCGAATAAACTAATCGCAGATCTGCTTCAATGTATGGGTGTGATGTCAAGTGTAAGCGGCATCTATGGGGGCATTTCAGGCCGCTGTTACGAACGGGACAGGCCAGAGCGGGATTTTGTTTTAACATATTCAAGGTTCTCTCAAACCTGCAGAACGTTTACTTTTTGGGGGTGTGTACCTTGATGTGAGGAACCTGTCACCAGAAAGGCCCCGACTACGAAATATGGGTTCGCCAGGGGCTAAGGCGAGTTTCGCGTCCAGTCAAAGGTAAGTGGAGTTTCTTATATATATCGAACGTATATCGGGTCAATAGGGCAGCAGAACTGACAGCAGATGCCTTTTGCTTGTCCTCAGCACCGAAGCCGTCTACCACAGTCTCATTTACCCCACTAATCTGTTCAATACAACAAACTTCTACTTCTCAGTTCGATCATCCATTACTCCTAGACCAAGTCGCTATCTCAGCACGAACCACCCCATCTGCTCCACAACCCTACACTATCACCATCTCCATCAACCCATCCCCAGCAATGCATCTCCCCCGCTCCCCCTTCTTCCTCCTCCTCCTCCTCCAACTCTCCATCACCCCCTCCCTCATCAATGCCGCCCCATTGCCACAAGCATCAGGCATTGCACAACTCCCAGACGGGACGACCACACCACCAGCGGCATCAGCGAACTCAACCACAGCAGGAACGCCAGACGCAGCCCAAGGGACACCTGACGCAGCATCCCAAGGCCTAGATCTGGCCACACTAGCCAAGCTAAAACCAGTCGTCAACGGCCTAATCAACGGTATTATCAAAGCTAATGGCGGCAGCACCAACAACCTACCCACCACCGGCAACACACCCACCACCGGCAACCTACCTCCCACCACCGGCCAACCCCCCCGCGTCAACCTACCCAATCCTAACGTCCCACTCTCACCCAGCAACGGCCGACCATCCCCAGGCTCCGGCCTCCCCCCAGTCGGCAGTACCGGCACCGGCAAAACAGGCTCCAACAACCCCGTCGCGGGCCCTACAATCGCGGGTCCCGTCAGCAACAAGTACCCCCTCAGTACCAGCAGCAACAAGTACCCCCTCAGCACCAGCAACTATACTCCCACTGACAGTACCGGCAACGGTGTTGGCGGGGGTGGTAGTGCGGGGAACGATGTGCCGACGGGGGATCCGGCGAGGGCGGGCGCAGTGGGGAATTATGGGACGATTCCGGGGATTGGGTTGGGGGGTGGGGGCGGGCCTGGGGCGCTCTGAGTGGGGGGAGAGGAGGGGAGAGGAGGGGATGGGGATGGGTGGAGTGGGGTGGTTTGTGTATGACAGAGGATGGAATTGAACGTAATGATCCGATAGACGCAACAGCTGAAATCAAATTCTTCAGTCAAAGAATCTTCTCTTGTGGGAGTACCTGATCGAAGCGGAAGTGGTAAACGACGGTGCTGGGCGAGTGTTGAGAACCGAATTGATCGTTGTTTGAAAAGAAAGAAAGAAAGAGCCAAAAGCGATAAGAAAGGGAGAGGAAAGACCGACAAAGCCGAAACCACCCCCTCCCCCCCGCTACATCACCACCCTCCCCCCCCCATCAACCCCCATCAAAGCCCTCCCACCCACTCCCCCCCCCCCTCCCTCCTCCCAACCCCAACCGCCAACCCCAAAGCGCGACTCAAACCCCCAGGCACCCCGAGCAAAGAACGAGCCATACCGCCCCTACAGTCCCACGACCCAAGAACCGCCACCCGTAGAAAACGCCCGCCAAACGACGCGAACAATCAAAGAGAGCCGAGCCCAAGATGCCATGCGCCCTAACTCACGATCACGTATTCACGTATATATTTCAAAATCACTAGAATAGAGGTTGTGACGGGGAATGAAATCGGCTGCCCCCCCCCAAATAAATAAAAATTTAAAAATTTGACGACATAGGTGTACTGTAATAATCTCATCCCCCCCTTTTTATTTTTTATTTTTAAAAGTAACGAGTGGTATATAAAAAGCCTTACCTTACCTTATTGCTTACCCGAACACACGCAGAACACAGAACATCACTTCGAGACCGATGCATTTTTTCGATCGTTGCATTGCCGGACACGTCGAAGAAGAAGAAGAAAGGTAGAGGAGATACATAGATGACCTTGTGCCTGGAAACAAACAGCGCCTGAGGTAGCCATCAGCGGGATTTGTTTCGACCTTTCACGCTTCTCTTGGGGTTACGGTAGTTGGAAGAGCGGGCGGTGTAGTGGATGTGCTAAGGATCGCGGGGTTTTTTCATGGGGAGATTTCGCGGAAGGGGGATGCTAGTAAGGTTTTAGTGGTGGTTGTTCTTGTGTTGGGGTTATCGGGTCGGAAGTGGTGGATGGCTGGGGGGGGGGGGGGATGAGAGGGTGAGAGAGGGAGTTGGTGATGGAGAATGATATAGACACCCAGTTGGCCGATCTCACACACTAGCATCACCATCTAACGCCTCTTCCCTAACCTCCTACCCATCTAACACGCCCCCTTCCCTCAACCCCCTCCAAAGCTCCGCCTCCAAAAACTTCCCCACCCCCACATCCTCACTCAACCCCTTCCGCCTCCTCGTCTTCACTACAAAATCCCTCGCCGTTGCCGCCACACTCGCCATCTCCAGGGGGCGTAGCTTAACCTCTCGATCGAGCGGATCCCCAGGCACAACGCTCCACTTCTCAAACGTCAGACTTACCGTCGCCTGCCCCTGCGTATGGATGCGGACGTCGGTCTCGAAGCCAAAGCTGTCGATAACGGGAACGAGGCCGCGCACGCCGTAGAGCGGGGTGCCGGCGATGGGGCCGTCAGAGAGGACGTGGCCGCGGCGGCGGGAGAGGACGGTGTAGAGGGAGGCGACGGAGTCGGCTGGACCGGTCATGGAGACGGTGTAGAGGGGTTCGAGGAGGCGGGGGGAGGCGGTGAGAAATGAGGAGTAGATGGCCCGGCGGGTGGTGGGGATGATTTGGCCGCCGCCGCGGGAGATGGAGTCTGGGGCGAGGGAGAGGTCGGTGAGTTTAAAGCGGGTGTTGCGGATTGCTGTAGGTAGGTTAGTTTTGAGTTATAGCAAGATGAATTGCGAAACGGGATAGGAGTATACTAACGTTCTTCACACAAGGGCCCTTCGCGGGCGCCCCAGCTAAAACCTTGACAGATTGCATCGCGGACACTGGTGATGAGTTTCTTGTCAACTTGAGAAGGAAGTGTGTCATTCTGAAGGATGTTAGGGCCCATTTCGTCCGGACCAGAGGCCCAGATATTGCGCGAGGCGAGCTTGTCCCAGCCATAGTTCTCTTCAAAGAATTGGCCGACTTTGCGGACAGGGTCTTTGATGTTGACCTTGCCGCTTTCAATATCCTCTGCAATACCGTCATCGAGGGGCTCGGCAACCATGGTAATTTTGTTCTTTTTGTTCGGGGTGATGGCGTAGCACATTATTGCAGAGGTTTCGACAACCGTTTCGCAGAAGCGGGTAACCGGGTCCGACACTTTGAGTTCCATTTCCGAATAAAGCCTGCGGAGGTCGTGGAGGACGCAGTCCATGTATAGCTCCCCTGTTCCAAGAATAACATGTTCGCCTGATTCTTCGACTTTGGTAGTAATCAGAGGATAGCTCTTGTTCACCTTGCGTAAGCCGTCCAACATCTTTGGCAGCTCTGAAGGGTTAATAGGCTCGACGGCAACTTTAAACACGGACTCGGTGAAATGCCTGATAGGTTTGAAGATGTAGGCGTCTTCATCGTCTTCGAGGCGTGGTGGTACCAGCGTCGCGGTTTTGACGATCGAATTGTCAATGCCACCAAGTAAGACCCAATTTCCCGCCGGGACACCACTTGTGGGGATGTTGTATCTGGATTCTGCAATCCACGTATCCGATATCGTTGAGACTGTCATGTCCTCTTCATCGTCAATTGTATACCCTTCGCCCAATACCCTGACTTGCTCCCCTGCCTTTGCAACACCACTCATGACTCGACCGAATGAATAGAATCCTGAAGCATCGGGAGTGTTAAATAATTTTGTGATCTGGACCACAAGAGGGCCGTCTTGGTCGCACTTCTCTATCGAAGATGCAACCTTGGTATTCATAGGTCCAGTATAGTATCGACTCAACTTCTTTGGAGCCCCTTCTAGTGGCGATGGTATATGGTCTACTACCATGTCGACAAAGCCCTCGGCTCCGCCAAAGAACTGCTCGCAGACCCTTTTAAGTAGGTCTTTGGCATCGGTCTTGTATTGTGATGGTTTCAAATAGATGCCTAACGTTGCTAACGTTTCTTTTAAATCCTCAGGGCTCTCGCTAATTGTATGCGAATAGAGTTTGTAGATGGGTTCAAGTATGAAATTGACAAATGTTCGTTTTGATCGTTCCTCCGTGCCTTTTCGAGTAAACGACCTCCTTTGGGGATTGAAGAAAACATCACCCCATAAACGTACACTGAAATCTTTTGGATTGACCTCAGGATAGCTATCTGCGTACATCTTCGCAAAGGACGGCAGCGTAAAGCACCAGCCCATACTGCTACTTGCAAAAGCAATGTTGCCTTTTTCAGGACTAAGACGCCTCCTTTCTCCTTGTCCAGGCAAGGTATTTTCAATCACCGTATTGACTTCCTCAATAACGTGCTTGAGCTTGAAGTAAGCATCTGTTGGCGGGAGCTTCAACTCGAGAATTAATCGGTCCATTTTGTTGACTATTAAAGTAAGCGGCAAATCTTCCAGTACAGCGTATTTGATTATCTGTTCCGTATTTATCTGGACCCCTTCCACCACGTCGACTACCAAAACAACTCCATCGACAAGTCGCAACGAAGCCGCCACTTCGTCCACAAAGTTGACATGACCCGGGGTATCTAGAATATTTAATAGATGTGATTTGCCGCGTGTGCCCTGAAGAATCAGACTCATAGGTGCGGCCTTGATCGATATACCTCTTGCTCGCTCCAGAATATGAACGTCGGTATATCGTAGTTGCTCGTTCCGCCTCTTGCCCGTGATTTTCTTTAGCCTGTCGTTGATATCGTGTGTCTGCATCACCAGCATGTCCATCAACGCGGTTTTCCCATGGTGCAAATGACCTGCAAATGCAATGTTCCTGATCTGTTCCGGGAAGTTCATCAAATCCGTCATAAAGTCGCGAGCAAAATGTACGGGCGGTAAATCCGCTTCCTGAACGACAAACTTCTTTTTCTGGACTGGCGCAATAATTGGTTGGGTGAGTGGTTGGGCATCTTCTTCTTCTACAAGAGTCTCGACGCCTGCACCATATACTTGTTGTGCAGTAGGATAGTATTGCTTGTCTTCGTGCAAGACGACGGCATTGGAGGGCCCTTCATCTATAACCAGTGGTCAGCTCGGGCAATTGAATTATACGACTTGGGCTAACCATCAACTTCCATCAACGCTTGGTCATTATGGGCTCCATCTTCCTCCGCATCGTCGTCATCAATGTAGGCATCATGGCCATTTGCGCCATGTAGCGACTCTTCCTCGGACTCTTCTGCCTCTCCAATGAAATTTCCGAACCTATCATTGAAAGTTAGAACAGATTCACTTCTTCAGCGGTTGAACCAACATACTCGTCGTAGAGATCATCCATGCTGCGCTGCTCTATGCGACTCTAAGGTCGGTTGTTCAGAGCTTCGGATTTTCTCAAATCTGAACCCTTGAAGACAAATAAAGTTTTGAGCCTCAACCTTATTCTACCATCTCAACATTGTTGTTCTAGGCCAGCACTTCAGAGACAGTAAACCCTCGGATGACTGAGTAACTAGGATTCTGGACAGCATAAAAGGCTTATGCCGACCATTTTCACTCTCGGGCTGTCCGCAGGAATATTCCGAAACGAGCGCTAAACGTTCGCTTAGAAGGGTCACCTAGCACTCGGCTAAACCTAGCAGTCGTCAGGCCATAGGGCTGAAAATTCACATTTCATTTTTTATTGCTGCAATTCTTCAACATATCAGCAAAACGATGGCAGTCACCCCCCCTACCTCCATACCTTCTGAAGATATAGAACTTTCACAGGAAGAGCGCATAACGCTTGCTTACGCCCGTTGGAACGAGGCTTCAGCAGCCAACGAAAATCCTTTCAAAGCAAAATTCGCTCGTCAATATGGAATACCAAGGAGTACTCTTATGGATCGAATCAATGATCGAAAGGCTGCTTCTGTACGCAATCAGCATTTTCAAAGACTTAGCCCCGAAGAAGAAGCAGCTATATGTAACTGAATTCTACGTCTTCAGGCTTGGGGCTGACCTCCTCGTGTGAAGCAAGTACGTTCGATAGCTAAAGAACTACTAGTAAAAAAGAGCGACAATAAGTCAGTCGGAATCAATTGGCCTCAGAAGTTCCTAAAACGTCATTCGCAAATCAAAACAGCATATGTTTCTTCGCTTGACACTAGGCCCCGAGCTCTTCACTTCGACATCAATGACAGCAAGCTCTAGACAAAAGAAGAAGAAGCAGCTGATAGTTAAGCTACGGGTCAGACAGCTGGAGCAGGAGCAGAAGCAGGAGCAGAAGCAGCTGATAGTTAAGCTACGGGTCAGACAGCTGGAGCAGAAGCAGGAGCAGGAGCAAAGGAATAACGTGATATCTACAACTGATCAATCAGGGCGAGGCATGCGTATCAGAAGGGCCCCAAAGAGGTTCTATTAGCTACGTAGTTCACCTAAAATGAATCGTTTGAAGCAATAAAAAATGAAATGTGAATTTTCAGCCCTATGGCCTGACGACTGCTAGGTTTAGCCGAGTGCTAGGTGGACCCTTCTATTGTCAGCTTCTCGGTCCGAGCTTTTTTGTCAGTCTCACTCATCAACGATAGAATACTTAAGCAGCTGCGTCTCTTACTACTTTGTTGTTGTTTTTGTTGCGAGACTATAAGAGATTGAATTGTACACTTACAGCAGCTACTATACCAATCCCAGTAAACACTTGCAGTATTCACAATGGGTTCTCAAGGTCAATCCTCGTTTCCCCCGGTATATATCGTCTCCGCGGTCAGGACTCCCATCGGTGGGTTCCAGGGGTAAGATTCGTGCCTATTCGAAGCTGAACCTCTTCTGAATCAACCTCCAGCTCTCTTTCAAGCTTGAGCGCCGTGCAACTAGGATCGCATGCCATCAAAGGTAAGATAACCCATCTCCAGGCTACCAGCATTACTAACTCTGTATATCAGCTGCCCTCGAGCGGCTTCCAGCCGTCAAGGCTGAAGATATCGAGGAGATCTTTTTCGGCAATGTGCTCTCTGCAAAGTAGGCCTAAACCTCAAGAAATACTTCTGTCGCAAACATTCACACCTCTCTCCATCCAGTCTTGGCCAAAATCCAGCCCGACAGTGTGCCATTGGCGCCGGCCTCCCGGACTCCACCGTCTGCACCACCGTCAACAAGGTCTGCGCCTCTGGCCTTAAATCCATCATCCTCGCCACCCAGACAATCATGACTGGCAACGCCTCTGCCATAATAGCCGGCGGTACTGAATCAATGTCCAACGTCCCTCACTACCTACCAACCCTCCGCAAAGGCTTTAAATACGGCAACGATACCCTGGTTGACGGTCTACTCAAAGACGGTCTTTCAGACGCCTATTCCAGCGACCACATGGGCCTACAAGCAGAAGAGTGCGCAGCCGACCACTCCATTCCCCGTGCCGACCAAGACGCCTATGCCGTCCGCTCCATCCAGAAAGCCCAGCATGCCACCCAGTCTGGTCTCTTCTCTCATGAAATCACTCCCGTCACCATCCCCGGCGCTAGAGGCAAACCCGCAACAGTAGTCGACAAAGACGAAAAAGCCCAAATGCCCCTTAATGTCGAAAAACTTCAATCCATGAAACCAGCCTTCATCACCGACGGCTCCGGGACCGTCACCGCTCCCAATGCCTCTCCCCTCTCCGACGGCGCCTCCGCCCTCGTCCTAGTTTCCGAGTCCTTTCTAAAGTCACACTCTCTAACTCCCATTGCCAAAATCCTCGGCTGGGGCGACGCCGCGCAAAAACCGTCCAAATTCACCACCGCGCCCTCCCTCGCGATCCCAAAAGCTCTCAAGCACGCAGGCGTCAACATGGCCGACATCGACGCCTTTGAAATCAACGAAGCCTTCAGCGTTGTCGCGCTCGCGAACCTGAAACTGCTGGGTTTGGGCGAGGAAAAGGTGAATGTGCATGGCGGGGCGGTGGCGCTAGGGCATCCGCTTGGGTGCAGTGGGGCGAGGATTGTGACGACGGTGTTGGGGGTGTTGAGGGAGAAGAAGGGGAGGTTGGGCTGTGTGGGGATTTGCAATGGGGGCGGGGGGGCGAGCGCATTGGTTTTAGAGAGTATGCAGTAGATGATTTGGAAGCCGATGGAGGTTGTGAGAAAGATGAGGGGCCCCCTGTGAGGGTGGGAAAAGTGAGGTATAGGTGCTTGTAGTGTTCACGAGGCGGGGAACAACATGAAGACACGACACAAGATCCTCCCCCAACAACAGCCCCTCCAAACAAAATAGATAAAGACTCCCCCCAAAAACCCCGAACAAACTCTCTCTTCCCCATCCATACCATACCCCATACATACCCCAAAGATTCCCACACCCACATCCCACATCCCACATCCCCCCCCCCCAAACTCCCTCTTCCCCCCACCCCACCCCACCCCAAAACAAATCCACCCCGCGACCGAGCGCACAGCAGCGCCATGGGGAAAAGACCCGCCAAAAAAGTCCGTTCTATGGACAGTAGGCGGCGGTAAGGGGGGCGAAAGGGATCTAGATAATCCGGTGGAAAGTCGAGGGATTAAAAAGATAAAAGAGACGGAAGAAACACGGAGAAGAAGAAGAAAAAGGAGAAGGAGAAGGAGAAGGAGAAGGAGAAGAAAAAAGAAAAAGAAAAAGAAAAAAACCAGAGACTATAAAGCTAATCTAAACTAAGCTATTGACAATGGGCAAAGATTAGAACACAACGAACGCATCGCGAACCGCGGTAGTGGGGAGGGGGAGGGGGAGGAAACAGGGCGCTGCATCTCGAATGTAAACTTGATAGATACTTCTTTGGGTAATATGGTTGTCTATAGAGAAAAAAAGAAGCGAAAAATATATGCTGCCTCACACGTTATCCCTCCCACGCCCTTCCCACACGCACAGCGCCGAGACGGAAATATATACAATTCCCACCCCTGCCAACCTCGCGCGCCTTTTGCCCCCACACCACCTATATCCTATATCCTCGCCTCAGCAGCCTTCCTCGCATGCAGGGCCAAATGCCTCGCAGCCCGGTGCGGCGCGGCTCTCTTCTCCTTTGGCGGGTTGTTGGCGGGGTATCCGACGTTCCAGTGGCCGTCGGTCAGGGTCTCGACGAGGGGTTGGGGGTGATTGAAGGAGTTGGTGGTCGTGGTGGCGGTGGTGGTGACGAGGGGGGTGGAGGCACCGGTGGTGGCGAGGGAGGCGGTGGGTTGGGCTGTGGAGGAGGCGGATAGAGGTGCGGAGTTTGACGGGGCGGATAGGATACTTGATGGGGCGGATATGATGCTGGAGGATGCGGAGGCGATGCTGGAGAGCTGATCGGTAGAGACGGGGAGAGTCGCGTTAGCGGAGCCCGAGGCCGAGACGCTGGCCGCGGCGCCATCGGAGCTGTACACCTTCAAGGCGTTGATGCTCCAGTACGCGTCCTTGAACGCCTGGGGGTTGTTCTGGACGTAGTCTTGGCATGTTCCCGAGCACTGGCTGTCGGCGCCGAAGACGGCGTTCTGCCCGGCCCAGTCACCGCAGAAAGTGGTGTCGAAGACGATTTGCATGTTGTTGAAGTGGTTGTCGATGTTGCATCCAGATCCGCCCTGGAAGTTCGCCGCAGGAGTCCCCCATGCCGTTGGGTCGGGGTTTGCGCCCGTGGCGTCCGAGGGGGCTTGGCCTTTGGGCCAGAACCAGATGTTAATGTGGTCAGAGTTCCATTCGGTGGCGTAGACGCCTCCACCAGCGTTGTTGAGGCCGTCTCCGTACGAGGACGAGCCTCCGCCGTCGATGCCACATCCCTTGTTGGCGAGACAGGAGCTGCCGGCCATGGAGCAGCCGTCGGAGGTGTGCATGGTCATGACGTTGCCGGATTGGTGGTTTACACCTTCAAGGATATCGATTTCGCCATTAGCGGGCCTATGAAGACGTCAATATCTGTCCACACCCGATGCTGTTGTCTACTGACCAAGAGGGAGGGCCAAGCATCCAAAATGCAGGCCAGATACCGCAGGCGTTACCGGGCATGTGAGCCAGGTCAAGGACGACCAGGGCGTGTTGGTATGTCTTGCCGGTTGAGACGCGGACACTGTCTCGGCCCGGGCCAGAAGCCACGTTGGTGGAGTCCACGCGCATATTGACGACACCATTGGTGACATCCCACAGCTTTGCGGTTTGCGCCTCCTGCTTGGAGAGGTAGTTGACGTATCCGTTTGTGGGATCAGTCTCCTATCACCGAATTTAGCGTAGCCCATGCCACGACACGAAGAGAAACATGCCGTTTCAAAATTGAAGCCGTTGAAAAAGCCGTCCCCACTGAAGTCATCGGCCAGTGAGTAGGCAGCAGACGCCAAACGGACCAGTCCGCCGGCAGCAAGGAGTGTAGAGAAGTGCATAATGGTAATGAATGAATGAATGGCTACAAGAGAATTCTTGTGAAATACTTCCAAATGACCAGCAGTGGAAAGACCGAAAAGAGGTTGAACAGAAACTAGAAGAGATGGAGCGGGAGACGCCCTCGTATTATAAAAAACATTGAAACCAAAGCAGGCGCTCAGCGACAGCATGGGAAAGGAGGAGAACTGGTTCAGGTCAGGCCAGGCCAGGCCATCCCGCCCACCACCCTGGTGATGAAGATAGCAGTTCAGTCTGCCACGGGGGGTGTGATTCGTGCATGGTTCTACAAGCAAGCACCTCAACTTCAAGTTGCTCAAGTCACATCCAGGATGCATGGGTGCTGTCGACCGAGCCTGGTTCGCGGTAACATGGGGGTCGGGAGACAGCCAGGGCTCGAGAGGCTCTGACCAGGCATGGCGGCAAGGAAGGATGTTTGAGAGAAATTAAAGAACATTGGCTTACGTGGGGGGCCTTGGCCACTCACCGGCGTTTGATTAGGTTGTATCTACTTTCTAGGTACTTCCGTGTTGTAGATCCAGATCCGGGGGGGAATCACCTTTAGAAGGCATCAGACAGATGCAGCGTTTGTTTGGTTGGAAGAAGAAGAAGCATCAGTGGGTTGTCGTTTCATGCGCGACCCAACCATCATCCTGGCACTCACACTTCTTCTACATACGGACATACTCTAGCCGGTTGAAGTAAAGTATGAGACGCAGCGGGAGAGCTAACTGATTGCGAACATGTGCCGAGATCCAGTGGTGGGCCAGTGCACGGTACGGAATAGAAGAGCGAAGGTAGGGTAAAGTAGCCGACTTGATCATGTTAGAGGTTGATCAACAATGTTGGAGTTCAAATGATAAGGGAGACGTGGGTAGGATCGAGGATCTTGAACTTCTTTACTGTTCTTCAAGTTGGAATTGGTGGTACGAAGGTACACATACCACTGACCGACCGGATTTTACCACGTTGAATTCCTTGCTGATTGGACTTTAGACGCCTGCAGTAAGTAAGGTAGAGAGTACCCTAAGGTAACCTTATCTTCCGTATGGCGTTAAAAACAGCGCTAATACCTTTCGGGCCCCGCACAACCAGGGCATCTCGACTTTACCTCAAGGTGGGGTCAGTCGTGATACCGCGGCAGTCGGGTGTTTGATCGCTGATGAATGATGAATAATGATGATGATGATGAATGATGCAGAGATTGAAGGATGCACAGGACCGTACTAAGTAGTAGTCTAGTACAGTACAACCATGTTTCAACCACCACCTCTGATGTATCATGTTCGTCTTCCATCCCACCGTCGTATCCACTACGACTTCAAGACTTGCCGCATCCTGCAACGGGAAAGTATACAGTAGTACAGTAAGGAAGAGGCAGGGAAACATTACCGACGACGTACTTGGACGACGAAGCCAGAAGTCGCATGGTTCAGGCAGAGTTTCTTCACGTAGGGGCGAAACCATCACGCAATTCCTGATTCGGAAATCTTCTTGTTGGATACTCATGCTTCATCGGGGCACAGCGGGCAGTACAAGGGCCTGCCCCTGGGATCAGGCTCCGACTCCCCTTTCACTGTTTCCTGCATCTGGTGCAAGCATGCCCGGTGGAAGAGGTGCCTGCATGTGAAAATGACCAACGCGCCCATGTCTTCCTCCACCAGCATCTCCGCCCGGTCGCCAGAAGAAGCTTTGCTGGTTGCCATCTCCCCCCGTCTGCTCTGTGGCGGCTTCAACTCCGAGATTACTTTCCGCGCCGCTGTTGCTTCCAACTCGTCGCGACCATCTCCCATCACTGCTTTGCCTTTGCCATTATGGCCCACTGTTCCTGTTCGTCGCTCCTGTGCCGTAGCTCCTGATTGTTTTCCATGTGCCCTCGTTTCGTCTGCTTCGTTCCTTTGCTGCCAAGCGTCCCAAATATAGGCACCAGCGCCGGGACCCCACACTCTCCGCCCGCAGCCTTCACACAGTTGGCCCAACGGCCTCCATCCTCTTCTCCGTAATCCATCGGCCTCTGCCACATGCACGAACAAATCTTTGTCCAGTAGCCGATTAGCTAGCGCCAGTAACGATTCCTCATACGAGTAAGCTGAGAAGATGGCCCCGAGGACAGCGCGAAGGTTTGATAATGATGGCGAAGACAGCGACGCCCGACTGAGGAACGCCCGAAATATCCGTAAGAAAGACACGTCTGTTCGACGTGCATCATGTGTGAGGGGAGCACTAGTCGTTGCTAGCAGCGCCGTGAAGGTTTCCTGCACAGCCGTGCGGAGGTCTGTAATCAACTTTGACGGATCAAGTAGAGTCGAGCGAGGATTTCGCGGCAACTGGCCTCTTCCGTCGGCTTCTGTGTCCGATCCGTTTTCGAGTACCTCGCTGACATTTTTCGTCACACCCACCACAGCCCCAATAAGATCCAACCACAGGTCCTCGTCTGCTGAGAGGTCATCATCAACGGACTTTCCCCGCTTGGTGTGCTGGATTTGGGCTTTGCTTTGCTGAGCAGATCTTGACTGACCCCTACATAACCATACTCCAACTCGAACGTATTTCTGCACCGATGCGATCAAGTCGTTGACCGCTTCCACAGTGCTGCCAAGGTCAGGACCATCCGAGACACCATCCAGGAGACCAAGTAGTGCGGCTTCCAGCGTACTGAGGTGTTCAGTGAGTCGACGAATAGCCTCTCGAACTCTGCCTTCTCTGGCCATCACGACCACTGCTGCGTCGATTACACCGCTTTGTTCCAATGCAGGGAGGACTTCGTCCAGTCGGAGATCTCCAGTCTTGAGCTGCTCGATATAGTCGCTTACATGATGTCGATCGTAGCTGCAAAGAAGTCGCACGTATTGCTCGATGAAACTACGGTTGCTGGCATGTCGGGGAGGCTTTGGGTTTTCCTCGGTGCTCTGCTTTGGCGGCTCAAGGATAGTTTGTAGGTAATGGAATTGGCCAGCTTCGTCCCTTTCAAGTACTTGCAGCATCGCCCCGTGCAGATCCGGGACATAATCTTCTGTAGTGGATGCCGCTTTACAAACGTCCGCTGCCACAAGCTCGTGAGCATGATCAGCGATGACCGCCCAAACCTCGCGGATTTGTCTCTCATCCAGCCCAGACCTAGGCCTTAGACAATCGCCAATGCAATCAAATACTGCATCTTGGTTTTCGTGATCCTCGAAACATGTTTGTAGAAGCTTTGCGTATTGCTTGTCTGCCTTGTAAATAGACTTCAGCACACGATAAAACCGCGCTTCCCAGAGCAACGGTATTAATAGTGGTAGATCCGGAGGTTGGTACATTGACAGAAGATACTCGACACTGAGCTGGCAGTCCTCGGCAATATCCTCACTAGGAAATTGACATAAGCCAATGAGTACACGATGAAGGACATGACCGGGAAGAAGGATGAATTGTGGGAATTTGGGCAGATTACGAGCAATGAACATGTTCAGGTAGACAGTATCTTCTGGTCCATACGTTGGAGGCGTCATGACTTCAATAAGGATACTAACAATCCTTTGCCGACTGACTGACAGGCCAAAGGTCTGGCCTTCGGTCAAACGCTGAGCTGGATCGTTGGTGGTCTGACTATGTGATCCGTTCAAGAAACTGTCCTCGAACGCTTCGTTGAGCATGCTGAGGAAACTTGGTGCATCGAAATGGAGGATTCTTCGGAGGTTTGGGAACGAAGGCTCTACGCCATCACGCGCTGTGGAACTTCCAGAGTTAGGACGTCCATCACCGCGGCCTGAGAAAAGGAAGTGATAAATATCGGCCTTGGCCATGGTCGCTCTCTCCTTTGACATTTCTTTTCCGGTTGGGTAAATCCGGCTAGTAAGCACGTAAGATAGATAGGGGAAGATTTTGGAAGCACTGGCTAATTGTAGTCCTCTCGACAGTGGATCCATTTCTGCTTCAACATCTTTTGGCTGTTCAGCGAGGTCTAAAAGGTCTATCAAAAGGCTAGTATAGTCGTCCAGAGCCTGGTTCCAGACATAAAAAAGAGCGTCGTAGAGGTTGTTTCTTTTGCAAAGGTTTGTTATTTGATCAATATCCATCATCCGTGGGTCTAGTTGGCAGATCATCGACTCAAGACGCTTTTCGAGTCCTTTGCCGGTGTAATGGGCTACCAAATCTTTGATGACGGAAGGAGGCATCACCTCAATCTCACGATCTAAGATGTATGATTCGAGGGTCTCCAAAAAGATCCCTTCGATATTGCCATCTTGGTACCATGCGTAAGCGTCTTCAAACAAGAAGTCCATATCATCCATGCTAATGCATGCTGCGATACATGCATTGGCGAGCTCCTCAAGCTGAACCTGCTCGATGCGTCCTGTTTTAGCTTCCTTGTTCTTGCCAAAAGCGTATTTGAGTGACGCGGACATCATTTCTGACAGCTTTTCTTGCACGACCTTATGTCTCGATGTGTCATCCTCTGGCAGCGCGACCGTTACTTTGTCACCTTCGCCTTTGTAGTACGACGTTGCAAGCTGGATTGCTCCAATGAAATTTCCCTCTTCCATCAATGCAAGCAAACGATCAGCCCAATTAGACAAAGTGCCTATAGAAACCTCGTTATACCCCAATAAGAACAGCCGCCCTTTGTAAGCTCGGAAGCTCATGTAAAACGCATCAGCAACAACTCCATGCATCGAAGCATCTTCTTCGTCCAGTTGATCGACGAGCTGACTGAGCTGCTGTGAGAACAGATCTATGTGGTATATATGTTTCTGGATGAGGTCGGATGAATCAGTCACCTGAAGGGAATAATCTTCTAGTATGATCAGCTGTTGGGTAACTGTGAGAACTGCCAGCACAGAACGACTGAGCCACTGTATACCAACGATTGCTTCTTCAGCTTTCCACCTACTTCGCGGCCGGAATTGAAGACTAGGTGGTTCTGCCTGGTCACTGGATTCTAACGGCTCTACCTCAACCACTTCCAGTACAGTAAGTATATTTGACCAGCAATAAACGAGTTTGGCTCTCGATGACGCCTCCGCAGTAGTTGGATTGGCCTTAAGCTTGATACTTGGGAACCAAGCTAGAGCAGCGCTCATTGTCCCATGAGCAGCCAGGTCCTTGGACCTGGGTGTCTTATACTGAGTCTGTGCTACCGGAGTTGTTGAGACAATTACGAGCAGATACGGGGTGAGCATGGCCACTAGTCCCATTGTATCAGCGGCATGCTCGGCGTTCCCCAGCGGTAATGGTGAGAAAGCTAACACACTACTAGGTTTTCTATGTCGAGCAGTAGCTATGTTGTTATCGGGGTATCGTCCAAGTATTCGTGTGGTTCGTACGGCCCGCGCAACAACGCCCATACCCCTAGTAGCGAGATGAGAAAAGGCCATTCCCTTATCGTCCGCAGAGACTAATGCTGTATGCCTTGTTCCGAGAAACCCAATATGCAAGATTGCAGCCTCTGGAGCATGGCCATCAACGTTTGCAGTTCGCCGTCTATCCACGGGCGGAACATGCAAAAAGGGTTTTGCGGGCCTCGATACGTCCCATGTAAAAATGCTGCCGGAAGCATGTCCGCCTGCAATGGTCGAATAATCGGCCGAGATACTGATAGATGTGACAGCTCCAGATTCGACGGCTGAAAGGTAGAATCAGCGACGTTTGTGTTTTAAACCAAAGAACCGCACCCTACCTTTTGTTCCTGGTCCAATAATCGATTTCAGATTTTGACTGTAATCGAACACTAGTATAATGCCCTTTGAGGTACCCAAAGAAATCAATGCCGCAACTGCAATGCACGTAGGTCGGCCAAAGTTCCGCCTCCCGATTTCTGAGAATGCCTGCCCACTGATCTTCCTCAGCTTTGTCCATCTCACAATCTCCCAGGGCGCTTGAGGAGAGTCCGTATTGGATATACCTTGAATAGGGCGGCTGGCCGTAGAAGACTGACGAGAGTGTATATTGAGAAAGGCAGGCGACGAAGCTCGAGGGGAGTTTAATGGAGATGGGGATAGTTGCGCTTGAAAACGTCTATCGAATGGGCGCAAAGAGGGCGTAGGACTTCGGCCATAGCTCGATAGACGTGCGCTTCGACTTGGAGAGGACGCTAAAGAACCCTAGAGAGGTGAGTAATGTGATGTATAAAGTCTGATGCCGTGGGTGTACCTGTATAGACGGTGTATCGTCCGGGATTGAAAGAGATCCATCAGCACTTGATGGCCTCTCAAGAGCCCGGTGGGAAGGCAGGTCAGAGTTTTCAGATTCTTCCCCTCGAGTCTCTAGGATCTGGCTACCAGGGTCTAGTAAAAAAGCGCCATTGGGTGTCAGGCTCTCCCCTTCATGTTCATGGTCGCCAGGCTCTTCGAGCGTTCCGAAAGACGCTATCTCGTCATTATCCTGCTCAATATTCGTATTGGTTTTCTCCTCCTCACTTTTCTCATCGTCGGTCAACTGTACATGACCACTGTTGGCCTCCTCTTGTACACTGCTCATCGGAGCCGTCTGCAAGCCCACATCTCTTTTCAATACCTAGCATTGGAGCTTCTGTAGCAGTATCACCTGGGTTCCTGGTTCCATAGAAGTCTCAATGAGCAATGCAGGAGTTCGGATAATGTGAACAAAGGCGCTTTATATGCAGGTGAGACTCCAGAGTACTTAGATCGATCCGTTGCAAGAGTACCTATTCACTGCCTTGTAGCTTAGGGCTAGGCGCGGCATGCGAGACGACGGGACTTGCCGGAGACTCTGCGGTTTTGTGCAGGACATCAGTAAAGCACCACACTTGGCAAATCGCTCTTGATATATTAACATCATGTCCACCGTAGGCCCAGAACTCCCACCCCATCTCCTCGCCAAGCGCAAGCGGCAGCAAGAAGAGGAGGAGGAGGAGGAGGAGGAGGAGGAGGAGGAGGAGGAGGAGACACCAGGCCCCGCACCCACCTCACCTACTCGCGCACGCAGCTCATCCTCCTCAAGCAACGAATGTGGCTCCAAACGCCGACGAGTACTAGGCCCTACCCTTCCACCAGCTCCTCTATCGGAACTTCCATCCACCATGCCAGACTCCCAATCTGCCAGCAGCAGCGACGAGGACGACGGCGCCTTTGGCCCTTCCCTCCCCCCACCCGGCCAAACCTCCCCAACAGCCGAATCCCGCCGCCGCGACGCCCTCGCCTCCGAAGCCGCCGCCGCCGCCCTTGCAACATCCAAGAAGCCCCAACGCGAAGAATGGATGTTGGTGCCGCCCAAACAAGACGACTGGACAGCGCGCGTCGACCCAACTAAACTGCGTAACCGCAAATTCAATACGGGTAAAGGCTCCAAAGCCCCTGCTCCAAAAGGCGGCAGCGGGGACAATGCGCTCTGGACCGAGACGCCGGAGCAAAAACGTCAGAGGCTGGAGGATGAGGTGATGGGGGTGAAAAAGCCGGCGCAGCTGGGGCCGTCGGATGATGATAGGCAGAAAGGCGCAGGAGCGGAGGCTAGGGAGACGGAGAGGCGGATTCGGGAGTATAATGAGAAGAACCGGAATACGAGTCTGTACGCCGAGCACAAAAATGCTGGGCCGAAAGAAAAGGAAGATGATCCGAGCGCGCGGGCGTTTGATAAGGAGAAGGATGTGGGGTTGGGGATGAAGATTGGGCATGCGCAGAAGAGGGAGATGTTGAGCCGGGCGAAGGATTTCGGGGATAGGTTTGCGAGGGGGAATTATTTGTGACCGGTTTTGGTTTCGAGAATACCTGGAGGTGCTTTTCGAGATAACCCGTCTTTCACTGAACGGTTGCATACGTGGCAATGTCACTGACGAGCACTCTCACAACCGAAAGACGACCTACGAGATCAGCTCCAGCAGAAGCTCCACCTCTAGGTGGTGCTACGGACTAGCACCACCTCATGGCTAAGTGCAGGATTTATTTAAGGTGTATCCATCATTCCATGCCCTCCGATTAGAAACCTTGGCACAAGTCATGAACCCATCCAGTCTGCAAACTCATCAGTTCAAGTCAAAGTGAGAGAGAACAACTTGATACGGACAAGAGCCATCAGCCTCTTGAAACACGCCCATGAGGCACCACCACCACCAATGACCGATTGATCCCCCTCGGAAGATCCATTTCACCAACCCGAACGCTCGAGAAAAGAAAGCAAAACCACTTCTCTCTAGAAGACCCCCCCCACACACACACACATCCACAACACTGATCTACAAATACTGTACGCCAGAGGAGCTTCACAATCAATCAATCAACGGATCTTCCGGATCTCACAGCAGCATTCCGTTCCATCACAGCCATCATCGCTACGATCAAAAACCACCAATCCAAGAATTTGGTACGTATCACTCACTACCAACCAGGGCTTGAAAGACTTACCATATCGTCCAAGGCAATTGAAACAGAGAACTTTGAAGGCGACAGAGCCACAGAGCCACAGAGCCACATAACGTGGTGACAACTATAACAGAAAGGAGATGCTGAGAGACGACGGGTTTTTCGTTGTCTAGCTCCACACGCAAAAATTGCAGTGCAAATTGGTTGGTGTAGGCACAGCTGCATATCTGGTTTAGGGGCCTGAGCACCGTCACCTGTAGGGTTAGAGAAAGTGTTTATTCTCCCCATCCTTGCCTTCGAACACCCTCCCCTCCCACAACCCCCATTCCTCCCAAAACCCCATCCCGAACCTCCCGTCCGACCTAATCCTCACTAGCTATACGCTCCAACCACCCCTATCCCCCAACTACCAACACCCCGCCCAAGAATCCCACACTTCCCCCGCGTCCATCCCTCCCCCAGGTATATTGCCCTATTCTGCTCAACCGTATGACACCAGTCCAGCATATTCACATACACATCTTGCCTATCACGTTTGATACGTTGCTCAGGATAATCGGGATAGCTAGGGTGTGGTTATGTATAGATGGTTTAGGGATGGAGGAAGTGGGGAGATGTTTGGATGGAGTGGTTGGTTTAGACGGGGGTTTGGTGTGGTTACTTTATAGATAGTGAGGGGGTTTGTAGAGGTAGCCCAACAGTCGAATAACCGGAAGCATGTTGCAGAATATCGTAGGCGGCATATCGAGGCTGGATGTATCCGTGGATGTGTTACTGTTCTCACGTCCTTGAAGAAATCTTCGTTGTGTCTTTGGCGGATGGGGCTGCAGTCGGCTTGCTGTGCATGTGCGGTGGTGGAGAGAAGATCCTTTGCTTGTAGAAAAGCCCCGAGCCGTGGTCTGCGGTAGTAATGAGGCTCTGTGGTTTAGAACTTGGCCCTTGCCACTGTAAAGCTTGCTTGTATGACCACAGTCCGTCGTGGTGAACAGGCCGGATCGAGTGGAAGGGGGCTTGCTGAAGTGTTTTCGTAGCCTCATCCTTTAAACAGCGGGCATTTGCTCTTGAACTCCCGGTGGAGAAGACACCTTGACCAAGCGTATCAAGGACTCATCCCTTCCGACGCAATCGGTGTATTTCCCAGACTCTCTAGCCCTCTGCCGGGCGTACTTGTCCCATCCCCAATCATCCTCTGCCCGTTCCGGTGTTCACCCTCGGCAAGTCCGGCCTCAGCCCTCAGCTTTTCGTAGTTCTCTCCTGCCTCTTTCAGCAGCCTCTGTATCTCTTCTTCTCGAACCGCAATATCTGCCTTCTCACGTTGCAGCTCCTCCATACGCTTGATCTTCCGCATCTTCGTGTACTGCATACTCGCTAAACTGGCCTGTAGGCGCTCCAGACATGCCGTTAAAGTTGGCAGTGGGGTTATCTTCGGTGGGGTTTTTGGACGCCGGGGTCGAGCGTAGGGGTCTTCCTTACGTAGTCCGTCCATGCCAGCTCGTGTCTGCGCGGCTTCGTAAGCAGCTTTGCGCTCGGCTTCGGAATCATCGGTATCCTCATCCGAAGATCCTTCTGCTACGTTGATGAGCTCTCGCATCTGAGCCTCCTGTCTTCTTTTCTGCTCCCGCTCTGCTTTCTTCCCCAGTGCTACACGCCCATCATCGACAAACTCGTCGAAGCCTTCAGCAATGTCTTCATCGTCCCGGACGAGGCGGGTCTCGGGTTTTTGCTTTTGAGGGAGGAGGGAGATTTCGTTGCTCTCGTCGTCATCACTTAGGTTGATATACTCTTCCTCTTTAGCTAGACGCGCTCGCCGTTCTTTCTTCTCTCGAATCTCTGCATCCGTAGGAATAGCAGAATCTTGTTGCAGTTCTGGGTCTGACCCGAACTTCGCGGCTAGATCAAGTGCTTTGCTCTGTCCATCCTCCACATCGGAGAGTGATTTCAGGTCCTTTGGAGTTGACGGAGTCGATGTCTTGAGTTCGTCTAGGTAATTCTTGCTGTAGCTAGGTCGCTCCTCCGTCTGGCGGAAAGGGAGATGCTCTGATGAGAGCGAAGGCGCCAAGGACTTCCGGAGAGCGTTCTTCTCAACGGCTTGTCTGCTGAGATTCGATTTCTTGGGGGTAAAGACTACAGCGGGTGCATCATCGTCGTCATCAAGCATGGACGTTCCCCCTGGTCCAAAAGATGATCGAAGTGAGGAGCTCTTCCTTGGTTTGGTCGATCCTTTGGATGCGCGAATCATACTCCTGGGGCGGTCTAGGCAAGCGGTCAGTTGTCTGAGGCCATATAGATTAGAATAACGCATTATAAAGCGACGGATTGAGACACACCTTGCTCGTCGTTTGGTGCCACTTGCATTTGAACGTCCCCACCGCCATCATCTTCGTCATCCTGTCCTACTCGTCGAGGTTTGCGCCTTGCGGTGAAAGAAGATCGCATACTGCCGTTAGAGAGGTTACTCAACGAAGTAAAATGATCGATACGCGTTTCATCAATACACTGGGCCCTGCAGGTTGCCGACTTGTTCCACTGCTAGACTAAGGTAGGCACATGTAGCTTTTATCGTGTTGGCGGCATAGATAAATACGAAGAGCCGCACTAGCGCGCTCCGCATATCCTTACTCACACAAACCTCCATCAATAGGAACCCAGACGGGCCTCCACAACAAACCTCAACATGCCTCAAGCTCAACCCGAGCTGAAAAAGGTATTCCAACCTATAGACAATATCATCCCCTCGATTGCCCGCCTGCTAACTGTTACCCACTAGTATCTCGACAAGCGACTCTTCGTGCAACTAAACGGCAGTCGAAAAGTCATCGGCGTTCTACGAGGATACGATGTGTGTGGATTCCGTCCCATTGCTGTGCCTGGATAGAAATTAATTCTCCTGTGGGTGGTACGCTGATATTAAGCGACCAGGTGTTCCTGAACATCGTGCTAGACGACGCAGTCGAGGAGAAAGCGGGAGGGGAGAAAGTGAGGATTGGGATGGTGGTACGAGACCGTCTTCAGATATAGCGACCGTGTCGGAGAAAAACTAATAAATGGTGTGAAGGTCATTCGAGGGAACTCAGTGGTTATGCTGGAGGTACGTAGAGGTTTTCTTGCGCTTACGGCGACAGCGCTGGGTTACTGGCATAATGTGCTAACGAGCGGGTTTTCAACAGGCACTGGAGCGTATTGGTGGGGACAGGGATAGGTGATGGTGATATTCGCAGTCTAGGAGGTGGAAACCCATGTCACCGGGACTGGAGCTGGCAGATGAGCAGAAAACCCTTCTGGCAGGAGAAAATACCATTTGAGTAGTGGGAGTCTCAAGTGGTTGATCAAAGGTAGCCTTTGGCATACCTACAGAACTTGACCTCCTCTGGGCTAGTTGAGATATCATCAGAGTTCAGCCCAGCGGAAGACTCGATCTGGGAATGCCTGTTCGCTATTCTGTATTATTCGTATCGCTGCCCATTTGTGCTTTTTCCTGGTGCCGGCAAAGATAACTGAACTATTCAGAAGAATTGCTAGCCAAGCTCATGAATCTTTCATTCCCACTTTCTGTCTCGATTCAGATTGCTATCAATGACGATAATGTGTTCTTTCCAAGTGCATAAATCAGCTCTGAATCTCACTAAACGTTGAGGCCAGTGATACTCTGGATGAGAAGCGACATAAAAGATAAGAAATAGGACAAATATGCAGCGTGGTAAATAGTATACATATTGCTTCTTAATCAAAACCTCCACACTATAGTGAAGGCTTAACCTCAAACACTATCAAACGCCAGGAACCCAATTAGTGATACATCCACCACTTCATTATTCCTCTCTCGTATCATTCATGACGGTCTTGAACACCATTAGAACTTTTGAATGACTCGCTTTCATCTTAAACGCTTGTTTTGCATAGGATCAATGATAAAAGAAGTTTCCATATCCCATCGTCGTTTCAATCCAGCAGGATCATAAGTACTCGCAACAGTGTCTCGCCACATGCCGGGCGTTACAAAGTTTGGCCCAGCACTTGAGTACGATGGTGTACGGCGTGTTGACATCGATTGAGGCGGGAGTTGTGATAACGGCGCCATACTAGTTGATAACGAGTATGAGTTTTGCTGCATTGCATCTTGCAAATGAGGTAGGTCTTGCGATAATATTGGTTGTGCGGAATACAGCGGTGGCGACGGCTCAGGCATCGGAGTCGTCGTTGATGTCGTGATAGTACTTGTATTACCGAATGCGGTGTTCCATTGACTGTTAGTCTTGTCAGTCTCTGGCGTTACCTTAGGTTTCTTTTCAGGCCCATACTCAAAGATCCTGGTAGGGTTCCACTGCAGTTGATCGTTTCCAATTGAACTGGAGGCCATCCTCATTGGCTGTTGTTGCCCGTTGGCCATCATCGCTAGCGGTCTGTCTTTACAACCATCGAGGCCTGCCGTCATTGGGGGCGTCAAAGGCCGCGCATTGTACTGAATCTGATGAGTCTGCTCGCGAGATGGTTCGCAGCTGAGAGTTTGATGTTGGTATTTAATATCGAGGGGAGGACTCGTCCTCAACGCTGAACCAGGGCTCCCATATGGGAAACTACCTTTTAATTCAAACGCCTTGGTTGTATCAGCGGAAAAAGCTTCTCGCAGAGCATCGATCTGCGTTTGCATCTCTGGCATCGGCCATGCAGAAGTGCATTTTTCGAGAATGCGCATGTGTCGGGTAAAGTATTCTCTTGCATCGCTGTTAAAGTCCGGGTCTGGTGAGGTGATAGCAATCTGAATTTGATTAGAGTGGACCTAAGAGTCTTCAATGAAATAAAATGACTTACAAGGTGGATCATTGTGCAAGTTAGGATAGAGTAGATTACGAAATTGATGCCGCGCTGCATGCACAACAGCCCCGATAGTCCAAATGTTTGCAGGACAGCTGCTTGTAATCTGCACATAGCCTTGGCGGAATTATAGCAGAGAGTCATGTGTTTCTTCCAGTTACCGCCCGTGGAGAATGAGTTAGAAGACATCAGTTGTGGTCGATGAAGCATAATGATGTTGAGATGGTAGTATGCGTGCATGTTCCCGACGAAATGATTTGGGAGCCAAGGAGGTGCGTCACCCTCGGGGAAGGTGACTCGAAGATCGCTTGGAAGATCATCGAGCCATTTCATAACAGCCGGGTTCAGGTTGATGAAGGTTGGGTCTGACGCCCAGTCTTTCTGTTTCTTGATCTTCGTGACTAAGTCGCTCATGTTTCGTACATTCTTTAAATTTCGCACGAGATACGTGAATTGCCTAGACACTTGGTAGTCGGATGCATCAATACTGGGTGATGGCCGTTCAATGCTGAAGTCGACAGTCTCGGGATCAACATCCATATCCGTGCGGCCTATGTGAAGTCAGAAGTCTTGAAGCTTCAATAAGAAAGTCATCGGAATGTTACCTTGTGGACCACCAATCATCATCTCGCAAACAAAGATGTTTTGCCAAATCCGTGTCTTGATCAAACACTCCGTAGGATCTGATCCACAGTCACGACCCTGCTGATGCTCGCTGTAGTGTTGGTGAAGCTCGAGGTCTTTCGCCATCGTAACGAGGGTTTTAACGGTCATCCAAGACCTATAGTAATACCCTCGTTTTGGGGCTGACTCTCGCGCTTTCAAAAGTAACAACAGCGCTTGGATAGTACTCAGCCTTGGAACATCCATGAAGCAGTCTTCGTGCTCTGTATTGCTTGTTAGTGAGTTTTTGGGCCTGGCTTCTTGTCTCCGTGCTTACTTGAAGCCAAGGCTAACCACTGTGCACCTTGTGCAGGATCGTCAGACATTCTTCCTGCACAAGCAAAAATCGCTTCCAAGATCAGAGGTGAGATTGATCGCCGATTCGTGCGCCACTGCTGATAAAAGTATGGCTTGCTGATAACCGGTACATAGGGATGTATATGCGTGAAGAATATGTCAAACCATTCCATACATTGCTCTTCTGAGGGCATGAGCTCCGGTGGAATTCTGACGGTGGAACCGGAGCCCGTGATAGTAGAAGGTAGCTTCACTTCAAACTCTTCCAGTGCAGGCGCCTCGGCAAGACTTTTCTTTTGCTGTGAGATGTACGGAGCTAACAAAGTCAGTCATGCACAAGCAGATCCTGTCACGAGTCTTGTCACGTACCTATACCATTCTCGTTGATCTTAAGCTCTCCCATAACATCACTGAGCTCAACTACGGGTTGCTGCTCATCGGGCCAGATAGCGACACCGCCAGTAGGAGCCATTGAGGGAGCTGTGGATGTCTGAAAGGCAGTGTGATCCGTAAAATGTGCAGGCATTGGTGGTACCTCCTCGTAAGTACTGAATTCGTGCTGGCTAATAGCTCTGTCGGAATATGGTGGAGTGTGGAAAACTCCAAGGGCATCGTTGTATGGTGTTTGGGGTACATGCATCTGCCCTTGAGGGTTTCCTAATTCATATACTTGGGGTGCGTTCACATGCTGACCATAGTCATCCTCACCGCTCCCACTTGAGTTATCGAAATCCAGCACGCGTTCGAGTCCAGAAATATGGCCACTCCCCGAGTGGGTACGGTCATAATTCACCGTAGGAGGTACGCAGTGCAGCTTGAGTCGTACACATGCCGCACAAGGCCATGCATTGGTCGTAGCAGCGTCGCATTTGATTTTCCTTCTTCTGCAGCCTTCGCAAGCTCTCATAACTACAGCGGATATTAGCATAAGGGCACTCTGCATATTTCTTCTGGCGCACGTACCTTTGAGTCTTTTATGACGATTGTGTTCGTCAACGAAGACATAGTCTAGGTATCTGTTAGCATGCAATGCCACACCAGATAGCTATAATCTCATGAAAACAACATACTTTTCTTGTTGTCACCAAGCCCCAGATTGGGAGGCGCGAAGGAGAATGTTTGCATATTTGCTGTGCGTGGCAGCAGAGCCCGGCTTCCGGGGCTACTGTTCATCCACAAGCTGTTGCGCTTCTGATTTCACACACGGACTTAATAGTCTTTCCGCCGAGAAGGTACTGGCATGTACTGGAAACATGGACTGTAGAGATATATTGATATCGAAGCTCGCGTACTGCCTAACTGGACGGATGCCCAAGACAGAAAGGGAGGAGAGATCGAGCTTAAATAAGATGAGGTTCGTCGAAGCTATTGTATGGCTAGGAGAGGCTTGTATGGAAGCTCTTTATGGTTTGAAAAGTAGGACAGGGATGCCTAATATTTGAGGAGAAAGCTGAAGCTTATTGACCGTTCCTGAGGGCAGCTAGATGAGGCCTGTCTCTCGCGTATATGTTGAAGGATCGAGAATACTATGTCGTGTTAGAGGGTTATCGAAGGAGTGAGACAAATCAGACGTTGATATACGAACATGCATATGACGATGAACGATACGGATAAATTTAAGCAGCTTGGTTCCCAGGACCAATGTAAGGTACAGGATCCGGATGAAATCCTCTTTTGGAAGGAGTCCGGTAAGGCAGTTAAAGACCCGCGTATATATATCCCTTTCTCTTTTGGTATACGATATTGTCGCTATCTTATCTCTTGAATTGCAACGGTGGGGTCCGGCGAGTCAATCAAGAGTCCAGGGAGTGAAGTTGGTGGTGCGCGTAGGTATGCAGTTGGGCGATGGCTTGTTGAAGGTTGTGATATTCTATGTGCCGGAATGCAGCAGCCGGGGAAGCCGGTTGGGGGGTTTCAAGAGTCAAGTAACTCTCTCCAGCACTTGTCGCAAGAGGATATCACCAAATGATATGGGCATACAATACGCAATGAAGAAAGTCCGGGCTCACCGAGGATGTGGACGATGATGGGAATGCGCTCTTGGTACTTAATGTTTGCACGGGCGCGGGGTATGTCGTAGTAGTGTGGCAGTTCTGTTATCGAAGCTGTTCGAATTGACTGACCGCTATATCCAGGCCACTACTACTCCAGGTGTACTATACGGCTGTTCGGTAAAGGAGGTTGTTGCGAGAGTGTTTCAACTAAATCATAGAACATAACAATATTTATTATTGTACACGTTGATTGATGCTTTAATGTATTGGGCAGGCAGTGCAACTAAATCACACACAGGCACTACCACAAAGGAGAGACCTGTCTGCTCAGGTATCCATTGTTCCCTTGACAGGCTGACCGATGGCTGATGATCAGCTCATACATCTGCTGTCGCTACTACCAATATGGACCCGTAACGGTCACATCAGCGTTGTGTGGGCCAGACAAGGAACGCTGAGGTGGAGTAAGAAACAATCCATGTCCGTAGCAGTTCTTGGCTGACACCCAACCAAGTCTGCCTGGGCAGGATGCAAGCCGTGACGGGAACACAGCAAGGTACTTCCGTAATGTCCTTTGTATTGTATCAATCAACCGCCAAAAGCCTAGTAAGAAATCAAGAGTTCAAGACACCAGGAAATCCCCTGGACTGTTCCGTACCTTATTGTTATCCCTGGTGGATCATCCACCTCTTACCTACCTTAGTCTTGCCGTCGCAATGTTCTGCAGCCAAAGAATGCCCTACGGTAATCACATAGGTCAAAGGGTTGTAATAAATATAACCAGTCATGTCGGTTGGTACAGACCTGCTCCCAGTAAAATAATGCAATTATATTGTGGCAATTGTCTCATTGAATGATTGATAACAAAGCATTCTCAGTGGTACATACCGCCTCGGTTCCCAGACAGATCATCCTGGCGTGCCTGGTCTCGTCTAATAGACTACGCCCGTATCTTGGAGGCTCCTGATGGGCTCTGGTATACGGAGCAGAATGTGGGATTCTGTCTTTGACAGGTGATGCCGAGGATAAGAATAGACGGATCCCAAGTCTACATAACCAATGAGAAACCACAATGGGAGAGCCCTAAGGTAGGCGTGCCACACCTATTATCCCCAGCGGAACGGCATCTGTCGATTCAGACCTGGATAGGTTCGAGAAACAAGGGTCATTGTAGTTCTAGAAACGCAATCATCTGGAGAACAGAAGAAAGGGAGATCGCTTAAGCCCATACGCCACCGACCATGTGCATGGCTCAGGGACTTCTGCATGTACTGTATGTGTGTAGTACTAGGATCAAGTACCTTAGCACGCTTAGGTACTCTCGCCATGATGAAAGATATACAGTTCTCGTTAGTGATTTACCGTAGCCATTGTCATTTCATTGCTATCGCAGGTCGCTGCATCTGCCCGTTGGATGCTTCAATCCGATGTAGATCTGGAGGCAAGGCATATCAGCAGAACCAAACGCTACGGAGGGTACACAGAGACAGTGAACGATGTTTGTGGAACGGAAAGCTCACGCACAGTGTCTGAGGTCTAAATCGGTTCATCAAGAGGTCCTTCGATCTTATCTACCTACACAGTACATTGTGGATTAGCTCCAGGTACCGGCGTGGGGGGCATTGGGGGCAGCCTTCCAACGAGGCTCCGCCCACATATATGTACAATACCGTGCACCATGTTTCTGTGATTTGCTAGGGAGGCTGTGGGCAACCTCAGGCAGATCAGGTAATCTCAGTTGGTCCACCCACCAAGTCATATGTACCAAACTCACACCAACTCGTTCGAGGCTTGACAGGCTGCATGCATATGGGATGCATATGGGATGCATATGGGATGCATATGGTAAATTACAATGGCTGTTGGTGTAACAACATGCATATGTATTAATTAATATAATGGTCCGAACCGAGGAAGAGTGTTAGGGAGCCGGGGGTCCTGGGGAAGCCTTACGAAGCCGATGCCTATCGATTAGCGAGCATTTTCCAAATTTAGCATCTTCTCTTCGCCAGCAACACCGCATTACTCGCGCGCGTATAACCACATCCAAGACCTTCTTGATTTCCATATCTGTCTTACGAAAGTCTCACAAGACGATGTCTGAAATCCTTAACGCTAACCCCACCATTCGGAACGCTTCTGACCTCCCAAGCCGTCGAAGGCAACTTTCATCTCAGACTTCCAGCAAGTCTCCACTGGGTCTGTTTGCAAGCACCGTACCTGCGTCTGCGTACCTTCCAGATCCATTCTCGCCAGCTACATCCGATCCAGACAATTCGGATTCCGAAGATGACTCGGTCGATCCCATTGATGAGCAAGAGATTTATGGTATTGCCTCCTCATTTTCTTACTCTAAACTGCATGTCGTAATTGCTTCTCCACCTATCCACTTGAAGCTTGTTCTGTCTTCGACACATCCATCTAACCACTATCGTAGATCTCATTGCCCCCATCGCCGACCCTGAACACCCTCTGACCCTCGGCTCTTTGTCCGTTGTTAATCTACCGGACATTCACCTTACCACATCTCCCATAACTAATCTTACCACCCTCACCGTGCTTGTCACCCCTACGATTACGCATTGCTCGCTAGCAACTGTCATTGGGTTAGGTGTGCGTGTGCGCCTTGAACAGGCCCTTCCACCAAGATTTAGAGTAGATGTCAGAATCAAAGAGGGCACGCACAGTACAGCAGAACAGGTAAACCGGCAGTTAGGGGACAAAGAGCGAGTAGCCGCGGCATTGGAAAACGGGACATTGGTTGGGGTGTTGAGGAAGATGCTCGAGGGTTGTGAATAAGCGAGATATAGTAACAGATGTGAAGCAGGGGGGAAAAGGAGTAAAGGGAATAGCTATCGTAATTGATATCGAGAGATGCAAATGGTATGCCAGAGGTGATGAAAAGTGCAGTCGAAGGGGGTAGGAGAAGTGGCTATTTGGAAAAGGCTAACCGACAGAGTCAGCCCCTGGCCACTGACCAGCCTAGGTCTGTAAGTGAGGAGATTAGAATAAGGGAAACAGACGCGAGTTGTTCAAAGCATGATGGGCATCGAAAGCCCGAGACGGCGAGACAGAAATGTTACATCTATGTCATATTTTGAGCGTGCATAATGGAGAATTCAGACCCATGTTTCGTTCCGCGCTATAATCAAGAGGGTCACGGGTGCATGTGCATACAAATGGGAACAATCCATCGTCCATACTAGGGCCCGAACCATTACGTTTCAAGGTCTAAAAAAGCCTTCGGGTATCTAGCAAAAAGACACTTTTCAATAACCAATCAAAAATTCCCCGAGACATCGTGGCAGCCATACAGTTATTGGCATGGCTTTTCGACTAAAGATTCAAAGCGAAGATATTCAGGAGCTCAGATCAGAGCCGAGCACGGGAAAAAGCGGGAATGCGTTCAAGACGAAAAGCGCAAAGAATTCAGAAGTCCAAAGACGCCTTGCGGAAAATCAATGGAAGAGCTCCAATCAACGTCAGAGGCTTTGGGTTGATTTCTATACAGTGTCGAGAGATCGTTCTACAGTGTATTGAGAACAGCCTCAGGGTGAAACTCGGGAGGTTTGATCCACAAATCCCAAAAACAAAAACCTACGGCAGCGCCCATGTCCTCCAAAATTTCGAAGATGAATCAAGCTTAGACTCAAGGTGCACCACATTCGAGTCCATGTTGTCCACAGGCATCTTTCCGCTGCCAATGTGCACACCCCCCTCTGCGGTCCGTTCACCCACGTTGTTACTATTCTACTGCTGCTCGGTTTCTGTACCTCGGTTCACGCTTCTTTCGCTTATCACCAGTGGCACGGCATACATATTCGTAAGAAAGCCTTACTGTCAGCCTCACTACCAATGTCAGAAACTCTTCCAAGACCTATCGAAATGTTCTCAAAGCATATTGTTGTCATCGACGATGACCGCAGACCGGATATATCAGATCATTCACCATACTCTACCCATTTCCCTGCTCTGACAATTTCCTATACGCCCATGGCGGTTTACGATTAGCTTTTCTAGTTGTCAAGATAGTGCATCTTCTCCCATCCTGGCATCAGGTGCTTCGAATCTTCAGAACAGCCTAAAGGCTTATTGTGGGAGAATATTTAGAAATACGTCCCAATCAGTTCCAAACCAATCTCACCGCAGAACGACGGAACAACCTCCTGAAATCACGGGAGGATTCCCAATCAGCGTCAGCGGCTCAAAACACATCTCTGCATGCAGTGGGAAGAATTGTTTAAAGTCCAAAATAGCAGTGAGTCAATGCAGGGAAAGTTTTCCCAGAACGAAGCCACGGCCAAGGTCCTCAAGAATCGAAATTACACAGGAATCCTGTTAAGAAACACCTAGCCCTTCGGCCCCCAAAACCGCCAATCGGGTCTAGGATATAGAATTGCTTTAAGAATACCTATGCAAAGACATTTCTAGCGGGCGGCCCCCAAAGGCACAGACCATGAACAACCTTGCGAGCATCAACATGGAGAGGAAGGTTTTGGTCCTCGGCCCCCCGAAAGGAAACCATCCTTTGGGTACCTTATCTTACTATGGCCAGAAAGGGTAGTGTATGGTCTCATACCTTCTAACAGAGATTATACTGGCCTCAAACACCATTTCAAGCATAAGCATGTAGACAAACCTTCTATGCATGGCCCGGGAAAAGCCAAACCAGCCCTTGGGTATTTTCCCTCACAACAATGACTAGCGTATGATTCCAACCCTCGCAGAAAGCCAGGATACTGTAGATAGCAGCATCCCTTGGCCATAATAGACAAAGATATCGAGTGGAGAACACCGAAGGTGCGAGAAAGCCTTGCGATAGAGAGCAAGCACGATAGATACCTATCAGTATATCACATGGCCCCGCGATGTTTCGTGCTCCACCTGCTAGATGTGGAATGGTCGTTGCCTGTTCATCTTCGATCGCACTCCTACAGAATCTTGGAGAAAAACGACATGGTGACGGTTGCACGTTGGGGGGAAGTGTAGACGCTCCAACAATGAGTTCGAAGACTGCGGAACAGACGGATATTCCAGACAAGCCAATATCCACATGATTACAACGATCCATTGATCCCTCTCTCTTACTCCAAACCATCTCCACCCCTTTCTCCTCCTACCATCATAAACCCCCCCCCCAATCCCATCTTCCCTATCATATCCCCTCATCCATAACAACCTCAACCCAGCTGCAAATATTTCCGGAAAGAAAACAACAATATCCATACACATTCCTAATTTTCCATTTCCGAAACATCGACTAAGAAAAATATCAAAATTCGTAAAGGGGCTTTAACGAGTATGCTTCAGATAGATCTGATGTCAGTAAAAACGACAAGGAAAGAAGGAGTGGAGTAAACTCGAGGCCTGATGGCAGAATATACAACCAATTAAAACACTACTGCTTCCAAACATGTTCCCTAACGATATACTACTTCCTCACTCACTCACTCACTCACTCTACGCCCTAACTCATCTCACCCCCCCCCCCCTCCTCCCCATCTCAGCCTTTCCCATTCCGCTCGCTCGCTCATGCCCTACATATATCCGCTCTCTCTCTCTCTCCGTCCCCCAATCTCCATCCTCGTCTCTACCCCTCCTACCCCTGTATCCGCTCTGCACCATCCTTTCCACCCATCCTTCCACCCCGCCCGGTGTCCATCCCTTCCAGGCCGTATATCGTTCATGCCCATATCGCATCTGTCATTCCATGTTCTCACTTTCAGCTCACCCACCCACCCACCCACCCCACACCGCTCCCATGGGCACAACTCGATTGAATGGAAGATGCGGTATTTACTTGGGCAGAGTTGGTGCTTGATGGAAGGTCGTGGTGGCGGATGGTGGATGGATGGAAGGGGAGATGGAAAAGGAGAGTGACATGGAGGAGAAAATGAAGGGAGAGAAGTGGCGTGAGAGAAAGATTCGAGGTACTAGCAGTTCAAATCCGTATCTGCTGGGTGTAATCGAGATATAAAGGCCGAGAAATTTCGATTGATGATTTGGTGATTCCTACATGGGTAAGAAGGAATGTAAGGTAGATCCTCAGTCTAACAGTAACTACAAGGTTGCCAGGATTCGCGGAACGTCGAAACAGAAAATAAGAAGATGGAGCGATACTGAATGACAAAAATCCAACGCCAAAAACCAATCAAAGCAAATTGTATCCAACGACCACAATCCAAACATCACGGAAACAGTCTTCCCACTCCCCTCCGCCCCTCCTCCTTCTTCCCTCCCTCCTTCACACCACAAACCCAATTCCCTCCCTCCCATCATCCGTCAGCCTCCCCCACTCCAACAACAGCCTAAACATATAAATCTCCATATCCTCCTTCCTAAGCACCTTCCCCGCCCACCTCCTCCCTTCCTCTGCAATTTTCTCTCCGACTTCTTTGTGCGGCTTTAGGGGTGGGTATTTGCTTGTTTTGGATTTTTTGTTCCCGCCATCAGTCCTGCTCGCCCCGCCCGTCCCAGAAAAGTAGGCCAGAGTGCTCCAGAGCCCCTGCCAGCGCAGGTCGAGGGGCACGAAATGGGTCCAGGCCGTGAGGCGGCTATCGTACCATTCCCGGAACAGGGCTGATTTGAAAGGGAGGCTCCTTGACTGCAGAAAAGGGAGAAAGCGCCCGCTGAAACCCGCGCCATCCATATCCAGCAGGTACCTGTAGCGCCAATGCTGCTGAAAATCCGATTTGCTTGCTAGGCCGAACTCGGCGGTCTGCACGTCGCAGTCGAAATCCCAGCAGCGGGTGATGTTGTCCACGAAGGCGATGTCGTGACTTAGATTGAGGGCTGGGAAGTCGGAGGCGGGGACGGTTTGGTAGGAATATTTTCCTGGGATCGAAGGATGGGGGAGGAGCATCGTGGTGGGGAAAGTGTGGTTGTTAACAAGGTGCACGAGACGCTGGCGCGCCATGCCTTTCCAGTTGCCGTAGCGGGAGACACCTTCGGAGGTGGCGCCGCGCCAGAAGAACGTGTTTTCTTTTTCTGCAAAAGGGGGATCCTGGGCTGGGGTGGCGTTGTAAAGGACTTTATCGATATAATTCCAAGCACTTGGGTAAAGGATGTCTGCGTACCCGTGGGTTTTACTCTGGGAAAAGACGGGGAGAAGATCGTGCGTATTTTTAAGGGAGGAAGGGGAGAGGTAGAAGCCATGGAGGTTGGCGAGGTCGGGTTGGTGGCAGGGGGAGGCAGAGAGAGCCCAATTGCTGAGAAAGAGACCATGAGAGTGGGGAGATGCGCAGGTGGTGCAGTGGGTGCTGGGATCCCAAATGTAGGTTTGGCGAGCCGGCGAGGTTGAGGGGCAGGCAATGGAGCCGTAGCGGTAGAAGCTATTGGTTCCGCCTTGGAAGGAGTGGTCTTCGAAGGGGAGCGTCGGCTTGCGGTGTCTGCCTGCAATGGTTGCATTCGCGGTCCGCCATGACAGTTCCCGATGCTTGCTGAAGCTTTTGGAGACATTTCCCTCGTGCATTCCTGAATTCCTGCCACTGCTTCGAATCTTTTGCAGAAATTCGTAGGGTATAGCTACCCTTGGCTCGTCATGAATGTTGAACGCCAAGTCCATATCAGGTAGCAAGTGGACGAATTCCCGCAGCATTGCTAATATTCCATCTTCCATCCACCGATGCGTTGGGACGAGATTCTTTCCGAGGGATGCACCACCACCGCGTATAGTAACCTCCGCAACCTCATTCCAGGGATTCGCAAGGATTTTACGCGTACGTAGCCGGATCTCCTTGGGTTCGAGGTCCCAGAATGGCAGTAAATTCTCCTGCATGCTATCATAGTCGTCGATGACCATAGACGATCTGACTACTGCGAAGTCATACCACAAGTCAAAACTTGGAGGAGGGAGACGACGGTAGCGACGTCGGTACTCTGCTACAGCTTCGTCGAGGGTCGTACTTGCTAAGGCTTGTGTCGCCCAGGCTTCGGACTCCTTACTGGCGTTGCGGATGAGTAAATCAATAGGGTGGAAATCGACTACAAGATTCCGCGGAAAGAACAAACAGGCGCGTACTGTAAACAAGATGACTAGCAAAACATTGACAGATATGGGTATCCGAGGGAACAGTCGTTGCGTAGGCTTGAAAAATAGCGAGGTTTCAGAGTTAGATGCTACATGCACGAATAGTGCGGCGCCGAGGAAGATCAAAACGAGAGATACGATATTTGATATTGGAGCAGGGGGTGGAAAGGGGTCCTTGTTGGCCACTGCAGATACGAGGCTTGAGGAGTATACGCAGACGAATTCAGTAACCGTCGCGAGATGCAGAATGTTGTAATATCGTAACTATTAGGGATTAGGATTACTAAGGGCACTTTGGATGGCAGACTTACCGATCGAAACCCAGATACAACCATGAGGGTAGCAATTAATGTATGGAAAGCCAAGCTTGTGATGTATTTTCGGTCAATGGCGAATGTCCAATCCCAATAACCTGGGTGAAAAATAAAAGCAATAAAGCCACCAACGAACATCACTATGGCTGAAACCTTTAGGTCGATAGTTAATCACATCGTTCTATTCATGGTTCAATCCTGTTTCAGCACTCACAATAAGAAGCAAGGCCACTGTCACAGGGACCATATTGGACTTTGGGGCTGCAGCAGTCCTGCGAGACTTGAGGAGCGTAGCAATGCTAATCAATATGTAGCAATCAAGACTGACTTCGACGAATTGCATGACTGGCACAATGCTTCTGGCATACCAAGCGAATTGACAGATGTACGTAGAACGAGGCTCAGCTACAACAGAAGCTGCCAGGAAATTGCCACAGCCCAAAAATGTAGCCGGTAAAATGTATTTCGCCGGCCCATTGAGAGCTTTGTGTAGCCATGATCTACGCACACTATTGACAGGAAAACTTTCGTCCGGTTTTTTATCGCGCTGAACATATCGATAATCTTTAAAGGCCAGGATGAGCGGCACGAAGCCCTGACGCAGGGTCAATAATGGTAGACTCGGTCATGGGAAAGGGGATGCGCACTTCCAACCCAGGGATTTTGCATTGCTGTTGATCTAGGACCAGCCTAAATATTTCCACTCGAAGACAGATAGCAACAAGTAAAGAAACGAAGAAAGACCGGTTTATTCCGGCAATAAGAGTTTCAACAGTTATGGAGATTTTGGGGGAGGCATCCCCAGACGTAGGCCGGGAATATCGGGTCTGCAGTGGCAGAGTGTCATCATGGATGTTTGAGGTAGAGAGAAAGAGCTTGGGTATCGTTTTCCGCAAAAAAAAGATGCAAATGCCAGAAACAAGAAAAAGAACAGTGGAGGATTGGGTTGGCCGTACTATTCAGGTTGCATGGTTAGCCAATGGGACTAGGGTTCGCCGAGGCTCCAGGTCAAGGGAATTACCATAAACCGGCGAATGCTCATAAGACAAAGAAATGATGCATGTTGAAGCAATAAGCAAACTGCAAAGCAGTCAGCGGTCAGGCTACAGCACCTCCAAGAGTTTGGGGGGTTCAATACGCTAGGGAAAGGAGCATGGCCTTGCCCAAGACCTGTCGAAATGAAGCATGAGCAAATAGAGATATAGTAAGCTACACATCCCATCAGTAACCGTTTTTCATGATCCAACATGCTTATTTTTCCATATACTGACCTGAACGCAATAAATTTAACCTTCCAGACACGTTATGAGCTTATGAGCGACGAACACAGAAAACGTCGCCTTGATAGAGAGTAAGGTAGCTTGACTAGGTGCTAGCTCAGCGGCAGCTGTAGCTTCCCGCCGCTAGTCCATGAGCTTATATATAACCCTAAATTCCAACCCAGCACGCCCAGGTCGAAATTCTGATACCCACACAGCAACTTCAATTTCAAATTCTCTATGTTTCTGGAAATACCCAGAAACTAAGGCATCTTGCACGCTTTGATATGAGCGGATTGGCTATTGGATGGTCGAGCGCAGGCGACGAAGCTTAGAAGTCTTAAAACCAAAGAAAGGAGAATATATCTTGATTCCTATCGGCCACTAAGTTGTCTAGAACAATCATGACTGGATGAGCTACCGGGACTATTACCTGTTCTTTTTGCTAATTTGATAATATATTGTTGATAATCGAGGCATTGGGGGAGATAGTGCGCACAAGAACATGCCGCGAAAAGCAGTGTATGTGCTTCTTACATATCCCCCCATCTTCAGGATGATATTATATTCTTACCATTCATTAGGGACTCGCGGATTCCCGCTCTCATTCGAAATGGAATTCAGGTCAGCCTACTTCTGGACTTTAAAATTCCAGAATTATTATCTGATACTAACATAATGTAAATCTAGGAAAAGAAGCGTAGCTTTATTGTTGTTGTTGGTGATAGGGCTAAAGATGTGATTGTTCACTTGCACTACATCATGTCAAGTGTAGATATCAAGCAGAACAAATCTGTGCTATGGGCATATAAGAAAGACCTACTGGGCTTCACAAGGTACGCATATCCTTGTATCTCGCTGATGTAAAATGTTTGGTAACCTTCTTGTATTATAGCCATCGGAAGAAGCGAGAGAATAAAATCAAGAAAGAGATCAAGCGTGGCATCCGTGAAGCTAATACCGAGGATCCGTTCGAGTTATTCTTGACTTTACATAATATACGATATGTGTACTATAAAGAAACCGAGAAAATTCTCGGAAATACTTTTGGTATGTGCATATTACAGGATTTCGAAGCTATCACCCCAAACCTGCTGGCAAGAACAATTGAGACAGTAGAAGGTGGAGGGCTAGTTCTTTTACTCTTGAAGGGCATGAAGAGTCTGAAACAGTTGTATACCTTATCAATGGACATACATTCAAGATACAGGACAGAGGCACACGATGATGTTACTGCACGATTCAATGAACGTTTCGTACTATCGCTGGGTAGTTGCGAGTCTTGCCTCTTTGTGGATGATGAGTTGAACGTCCTACCTATCTCGGGGGGCAAGAACGTGAAACCACTCCCTCCTGCGGATCCAGAAGCAGAAGGAAAAACTCCAGCCAGGAAGGAGCTTGAAGGTATCAAGGAGAGCCTGGCCGACTCACAGCCCGTTGGCTCCCTTATCCCACTTGCCAAGACCGTTGACCAAGCTAAGGCGCTTTTGACATTTGTGGATGCTATCGCTGAGAAGACGCTGAGGAGCACTGTGACTCTGACGGCAGCGCGTGGGAGAGGGAAGTCTGCAGCTTTAGGGGTGGCGATTGCAGCTGCTATAGCACATGGATATAGCAACATCTTCATTACTTCACCTAGCCCGGAGAACCTGAAAACACTCTTCGAGTTCATTTTTAAAGGCTTCGATGCTCTTAACTACCAAGATCATCTCGACTATACGATTATCCAGTCGACTAACCCAGACTTCAACAAGGCAATTGTGCGAGTCAATGTCCACCGACAACACAGACAGACAATACAGTACATTCAGCCTCAAGATGCTTACACTTTAGGGCAGGCAGAGCTTCTTGTCATCGACGAGGCAGCTGCAATACCACTTCCGCTTGTTCGGAAGCTGATGGGCCCGTATCTCGTTTTTATGGCATCGACCATTAATGGTTACGAGGGGACAGGTCGATCTCTATCCTTGAAACTGTTACAACAATTACGTGAACAATCAAGGGGAGGCGCCAAGGCCAACGGTGCTGGGGATGGAGATGTAGTTCAAGGCAATGGGGAGAAAATACACGCCAGAGGCCGAGCTCTGAGAGAAATCACTCTATCAGAGCCTATTCGGTACGCTCAAGGCGACTCGGTCGAAAAATGGCTGAATAAGGTACTTTGCCTGGATGCGACTCTGCCTTCACCAAAGATTAATACCCAAGGATGTCCTCACCCTTCGAAATGCGAGCTCTTACATGTTAATCGAGATACCCTTTTTTCATTTCACCCAGTCTCCGAGAAGTTCCTTCAACAAATGATCGCTCTGTATGTTGCAAGTCACTACAAGAACTCGCCAAACGACCTGCAACTTATGAGCGACGCCCCTGCCCATCAACTTTTCGTTCTGGTCCCTCCCATCGACAACGACAGTCCCCGCTTACCAGAACCACTGTGCGTGGTTCAAGTTGCTTTAGAAGGTCAAATCAGCAGACAAAGCGTACTAAATAGCCTAAGCCGTGGCCAACGAGCAGGGGGCGACCTAATCCCCTGGCTCGTCAGCCAACAATTCCAAGACGAAGAATTCGCCGGTCTCTCCGGCGCTCGTATCGTTCGCATCGCCACAAACCCCGAATACATCGGCATGGGCTATGGCAGCCGCGCCCTCACTCTTCTCACGGACTTCTACGAAGGCAAATTCACCTCTCTCTCGGAAACCGAACCCCCTCAATCCGACTCCATGGTACGCGTTACCGACACTGAACTAGAACAATCCACCCTCCTCTCCGACAATATCAAAGTCCGCGACATCCACAGCATGCCCCCTCTCTTCTCCAAACTCTCTGAGCGCCGCCCCAATGGCCTAGATTACATAGGCGTGTCCTTCGGGCTTACCCCCCCCTTGCACAAATTCTGGAAACGCGCCTCCTTTGCCCCGGTCTACCTACGTCAAACGCCCAACGACCTCACAGGCGAGCACACCTGCATCATGCTACGCGCTCTCTCCACCAGCACCAACGACCCCGCCTGGCTAGGCGCCTTCACGCGCGACTTCCATAAGCGCTTCCTCTCCTTGCTATCCTTCCAATTCCGCGCGTTCCCCTCTGTTCTCGCACTCAGCATCAACGAGTCCGCCAATGCGGGTTCGAAGCTCGATCCAGAGAGCGCGGCACCCCCCCTCACGAAGCAAGAGCTTGATAAGCTGTTCTCGCCGTTTGATCTGAAGCGGCTTGACAGCTACGCGAGCAACATGCTCGACTACCACGTTGTCCTTGATTTGATACCGCAAATCGCTACCCTCTACTTCACCGCGCGGCTTTCCCCAGCTCTCTCACTCACAGGCGTACAATCTTCAATCCTGCTAGCCATAGGCTTACAGCGCAAAATCCTCGACGACGTAGAGAAAGAGCTCGGTCTACCATCGAGCCAGCTACTCGCCATGTTCGTCAAGATTGTCCGAAAAGCGTCTGCGCACTTCCGCTCGCTGGTGGAAGGAGCTCTGGCAGAAACCATGCCGGCTCCTGCGACGACTACCAGGGAGGAAGCCATGGACGGAGTTGAGGGAGAAGGCGACTTCAAGCCACTGGCTACGGACCTGAACGAAGAGCTGCGCGAGGGCGGCGAAGCCGTCGACCTAGAACTGAAAGAAAAGCAGAGGGCGTTGATCGATGCCCTACCCCTAGACAAGTACTTCCCCTCCCACCTTTGAATCCTAAGAAAATCGCGTTCTAACAAAAGTACTGTACCATAGATACGAAATCGAAAGCGGCACCGCCGCGGCCGACTGGGCCGACGCCGAACAACAGGTCCAGCGCAGCGAGAAGAAGAAGAAAGGGGAGGTGACGGTCAGTGTGCGGAGTGTGAAGAAGACGGGGGAGAAGAGGAAGGGCGGGGTGGAGGAGGTGTGGAGGGAGGAGATTGGGGAGAAGGAGGCGAAGAGGTTGAGGAAGGGGATGGGGAGGAAGGGGGAAAGTGGGTAGGGGGTAGTGGGGAGCTGTTGGGGGGGTAGGGGAAGATAAGGGGGTGGGGATACAAGGGTTTCACGTCATGAAATGAATGTTCATGGTGTAGAAAATGCTGGAGGACAAGAAGCGTGATGCTTAGTATTTCAGATTCCTATCAGTCGTCACAACGATATACAAAAGCGCCGATATGAGCCCCTAACTCTACAAATTCCCCAATTCCCTAAAAGCAACACCTACTTCTGCGCCCTCGGTCCAGCCACCCCCGCTCCAATCACGCTCGGCAAGTCCTCCTGCCCAATGCTAAACAGCAACCCGATCGCCCAACTCACCGTCGCTAGCATGGCAATCGTGAACCCGGCCAGCAAGAGAAACGGCACACTGACATCCTTCTTCTGGCACGCCGGTCCGCCCCAGTATATCGTCTTGGTCGTGCCATCATCGTTCGTGATGACTGTTTTGTTGCATTTACAGGCGTAGCATTCGAATCCCTTCTCCTCGGGATTTGGCGGGCTGTACTTCTTGTAGACGGTGCCGTGGGAGGAGCAGTTGTTCGTGGCGATTATGGCTTCTTCGGGGGAAGTGTGGCAAACTGGGAGGGGGCCTTTATGAGGGGCGGAGGTGGCGAGGGGTTGTAGATGGCTGGGGTGGGAGGGGGTTTTGGATGTTGAGATGGGTTCTGGGGCGGAGAGGGGCTCTTCGGGTTGGAATTGGCGAGCATAGAGCGGTTTGCTAGGCATATAGTAGGAGCCGTAGCCTGTTCGCTTAGTTTCAGTTGAGTAGGGAGGCATGACGACGATGGTCGTTTCTGGGGCGTTGGGCATGAGTCGAAGGTTCATAAAGGCCCTTCTTAGGTATTCGGTGGTTCTGACGTAGGCTTGTCTGTCTCCCTCAAGAAGTCCCTGGAACGTTGTTAGCCTCGCGTTTGTGGCGGGGCGACGCAGATCCTACTAGTAAAGAAGATATATGTAAGATCGTGGTACGCCCATGATTAGGGCAATTGGCTAGATACTCGGTGTTTCCGGTAGGATCATCTTCTGTGTGGCTACTCATGTAGCCGCTTAAGCTGCATTCTTTAGATCCCTACACGAATGACTATTAGCAGTCTTTCTCGTGTGTTTGTAAGGTCGGCTGACCTCATCTCCTCCGCTCGTACCACCCTGGATATGTTTTTCCTTAGGTAAGTCAAAAGAGCCGCTGCAACCTATATCTGATCGTCTATGCCTGTCTTGAGCAAGTAGGTCCAAGGCTTGCTGTAGATTCTGTGAGGGAGATGGCGGTTGTGTAATGGTGAAGGCAGGCCCTGCGGTAATGCGATCGAGGATGTCTAGTATAAGCTGTCAGGACTAATTCAATAACCCCTCAGTACTATGTATTCGCGAAGAACCTTTCGGATCCTGACAGCCTTCAACAATAATAAGGAGCTTCATAAGCGTCTCGTCTTGCTCTCCATTCAGAAAGATCTGCTTTTGTGTCCCCCCAAGTGCATTCAGTTGTCGTATTGTAGAGCCATCAGCGTCTTTCAGACTGTGGTATTGTGAGAGTTCTAATCGTTGGGCGAGTAATAATCTTGCTGTGCTTGGAGGCACCGAAGGCGGCTGGGCATCCGAGGGCTCTGTATTCTTGTCAAAGAAATAGACAGAGGCTTCGGGCGAAGTGGCGTAAGTCTGAAGAGCTGCACTTGCCCAGACCAGGCCAGCGAGCACCCTCATGTTGAACCTGTTTAGAGAAGATGGCGATTAATATCCTTGAGCTTGATCGATGATGTGGTGATAGCAGGCATGATAAAGCGTACTTGATCTAACCACGAACTGTCTAGACTTGGAATAACGTTTGGGCTGCCGAAAACGCTAGAAGTTTACTTAGGGCTGCCTTGTAGATTTCCCAGTGTCACAGTGTCCGGATCCCTATTACAGCGTTGGACTGATTCAGAACTCCAGAAAAATTTCGAGCTATCCTACCGCTAGTCACGCACACAGCTCGTTTCAATATCCTCGCGAATCTGCTTCATAAGACCGCGCAAGAGCTCGCCAGCTAGGTGGCGGGCCTTGCCCCACACCACCCCATGTTCAGAACTCTCCGACCCTTCTCATCTTTCAGCCGCCGATTATCTTATTCTCATCGTTCTCTGCTTAAACATGATGGTCCAATCATCGTGCAACGTGTGCGCTTCAGCCGCCCTATATTCACAACGAAGTATACTTTCCGCAGCTTGTTCCTCTCCATAGACCAGGGCGGCTGACATGGCTCTCCTAGGCGCTTGCAGTCCGTTTTCATTAACGCGTCACTCTTTGCGGTGTTCTATTATTTTATGATAACGGATGAGGTGGAAGACAAGTCCCTCCCACAACACGAGGGTAGTAAAGGAGAAGATAAACAAATTACAGCCATAGATGGGCAGGAACTAGCAGAAGATGAGGGCGGAGATAAGGCGGAGGACGAAGATGACGTTCAGGTACCAGACATAATGCCTGAAGACGCCCGTTTCATTCCCTTGGGATTTGCACGTCAACGTCCGCAAACATTCTACAAGGGCAGCGACCCAGAATGGCAGAGCTTTATAGATTTTGCGAATGATAGAAAAAGGGGTTTATTTTTACGGAGTAAGCACTGTTTGAATATTGGTCTACATTGGGGGGGACTAACAAAAAGCAAGACGAGCTAGCCGGGCTTGTAGGTCATCGTACAGCCAATATGAAGGCTTTTCAAAAAATACTAGGGCCGCCAATCGAGCCGCATAAGTACTGGTTAGATATAGACTTCCCTGATGGCCCACCTCCGGAGTATGAGCGGTCAGGGTAAGAGTGCCCCTAGTTCTATGTCCGGAGCCCTTGATTAAAGTACTTATAGGTTAGAAATCACACCCGATTATGTCGCCTGGACAACAAGACCAGTATCTCCAATTCAATACTCCCGGCTTCAGACGGCTCTTTGGCCAACACCGATGGCATCATCATTTTGGGCAAGCTACACAACTATACTGTCGTTGCAGGTGGCTAGGGCCAAGCAATTTCTTGGCATAAAGTCAGAGCCGGAAAAGCAAGGCTCTCAGGCTCCAGCCGGCTTTGTTGATTTTCAAAAACTGGCGAAAAGTACGAACAAGCAGGAGTCCCACAGTGGTGCAGGAATCGAGAAGACTTCCGGCTCCGAAACTAAGTCTCCTGAGATAATGCCCACCAAGTCGTCGTCAAAAGCGGCTTCGTCCGACTCAGCGGGGGTGTTCCCTCCTTTACCATCTATTCCACAGCCAGGGGAAGACATGAGTTCTGCCCTGATGGCATTCAAACGCACTCTTGCAAAAACGTGGCACCCGCCATCCACTCCTCCAGAGCGAGGCACGTTCATGGTCTCGGGTCTCATAGAATTAGCGGGTTCAAAGGCCGTGTGTGTGTTAGATGTGCAGGCCGCGTACCATCCTGGAGATTCGAGATGGGTGGTTATTGGCATTGGTATACGACGATTTCAGCAGCGGAAGCAAGGTCCCAGGGGCGGTAACTGATCTTCTTTTTAGTGCGTGATTGTGTTGGTTTTCACTATGAGCGTATTGATGTTGCATGCATAGCTACGGTGTTGAGGGGTTTCACGGCTCTGGGAACCCAGAAATCGTGTGAATAAGTATCGTGACTTGCTCATGCAATCCGATTCACTTGGTTCCCTCTGACGTCTCTCCTTTGGCTCGGCTCAGGAACTTATCCGGTCAGGGCAGTGTATTTGACTTGACCGCCACTGCGTTGTGAGTAAATTCCCTTACTTTGTTCAACCACAATTAACCCTGGACATCTGTTCCTTTGACACTGTTCCTTCAATTACACTATGCCCTTACTTCTTCGTATTCTGATCTTTGCACCTGGGAAATTCGTTGGGTTGCTGGTATGCTAGAGATTTGTCAAGATTTTGACGTCATTCTCGAAAGTATCACATCTCGCTGTACAACTCTGCTGTCTTTTTTTTGGCCAGAGTATCATCCTACCCTCTGCCTGCCGCCCAACCCTATGGGAGACATCGCTAAGGGTCCAGACTGAAGCTTTGGTGCCTTGAAGACTGCGTTGTTCCTCTACATGGCAGTACAGGCTCCATCCCCATAGAGTAATCTCAAAAGGACGAAGCAGGAGGGCGTGGTTGACAGTCCTGCTCTTTGCCTCTCTTCAGTCCCACTTACTTCCAAGTGATTGTATGGTAATGCCTCCGCTCTATATACATCCCAATGCTTACTATATCTTTCCTAGATGCCCTGTGTTCTACCATTGTCAGCTCTCCAAAATGACGGCTAGTCTAGCTCCCGGTATCCACAGAAATACTGATATTCAGGCTTCGCCAACCCCATCCCAATTCCTCACCATCACCGTTCATCACCGCCTACAGAATCACAACACACCTGTTGTAACGTACAAATCGCCGTTTTCAAATACTTTTTATTGCACCGAACAACCTGTAAGTGTCCAATTTGTGTTTAAGGCGCGGTCAGTGCTCAAATTTCCGCTTTTACCCGATTTCCCTGATGTTTCTGTCCACACAAACCCACGCTCAACCACCCAATCTCAAAGCGACATAGATACACCCCAAGAAACATTGAACTACAGCTAATCATGTCGGCCACCGGTGGTGTAGAACTCCGTCAGAGAAATCCTAGAACAAGTATGCCTCAGTCTACAGGAGAAATCTCAGGCTCTACTCTGCAGTTTTATGAACGCTCACCAACAGCGACACCAGCTCAAACGCGTTCCGGATCACCCACTCTTGGTTCACCTATCCCACATACCTCAGCCGAGACGATCAAGTTTATGAACGATCTCCACGAAATCGCAGGTAAAGACGCGACATCCGACATTACCAACTCTACCGCCACCATGACTTCAGCTGGTGTAATTGATGGCAGCGTTTACGTTTCTACCGCTATGAAGATGAAGTACCTTGCGGTTTACTTCTTCTTTAACCTGGGCTTGACCCTCTACAACAAGGCGGTGATGATTAAAGTAGGTCTTTCCACCAATCTAATAGTTCCCCTATTTCCTTCTTGAGCTCGATGGCTGTGCAAAATCTTATCATGTCGTCGACTTCGCCACCAAGACTTAGGCTACGCGATTATCTCGCTGCTTGTTCTCTGCGTTCAATCTGTCGTTCAGTCAGTTCGTCGCGTGCGCCATTCCCTCCCTCAAAAACTCAAAATCACAAGAAAGAGTTGCGGAAGTCAGATCGTTTGTGATTTTGCTGCTCAGCCATAATTGCTCTGTTGATTCTCTAAGAGACTATCTAGAAGTTGAGACTAACGGACCACGCTGCAGTTCCCTTTCCCATTCCTTTTGACCGCTCTTCACGCTGCAGCTGGGGCACTTGGAACCGCCGTGTTACTTTCATGCGGTTACTTCAATCTGACACCCATCACATCCAAGGACAGCTCTGTCCTGTTGCTGTTCTCGCTCTTGTACACGGCTAATATCGCCGTCTCTAACCTCTCCCTGTGAGTTCTCACCCCAAGCTCTCACCCTACAATACCCCTAACCTCAAAATTAGTCATATGGTGACTATTCCGTTCCACCAAGTCCTGCGCGCCACGGCTCCGATTTTCATCATCGCCATCTACCGCGTTTTCTACCGCTCCACATACCCCCTCGACATCTACGTCTCCCTCCTCCCCATCATTGTGGGCGTCGGTCTCGCCACCTACGGCGACTATTACTATACGCGCCTCGGCTTCGTCATGACTTTGCTCGGCACCGTTCTCGCAGCGCTTAAAACCGTCGTCACGAACCGTATCCAGACCGCCGGCATTCACCTCAGCGCGCTCGAGCTCCTGTACCGCATGTCTCCGCTCGCCTTCCTGCAGTCGCTCGTTATGGCCTATCTCAATGGCGAAATTGCGGGATTCCACGCGTTTACGCACGCGCCAGACAAGTTTTCCAACGCCGCTATTCTCATCATCCTGGTCAACGGACTCATGGCCTTCGGGCTGAATATAGCAAGCTTCTCGGCGAACAAGAAGGCTGGAGCCCTCACGATGACGGTGGCGGCCAATATCAAGCAGATCCTAACGGTCTTGCTTGCCATCCTCTTCTGGGACTTGAAGGTTGGGTGGATCAACGCTCTGGGTAAGCACTGCTGTTATCTATTTGAAGACATGAGCTAATGGATCACAGGCATTGCCCTCACCCTCGTGGGCGGCGCGTGGTACGCGCGTGTCGAGATGGGCGGAGGGAAGGCGGGGGAGGGGGCGAAGATGGAGGAAGGGGAGGGGGAGAAGGAGGAGTCTACAAAGACTCCTTGAAGACTTCTTCCCCTGGCCGGGTCACGTGGTGGGCACCCCACTGGGGGTGTGCCCACCTGGGAAACCATTCACCGGGCCGTCCCCTCTTCTTGCTGGACCCTCCGGTGTGGGGATTTGTACCATTGGCTAAGTAATCACTTGGCTATTTCTTTTGTTCTCTGCGGGCTTGCTCAATACCCCCGTCTGCGTTTCGCTATGTTGAACAGATCGTTGGTACGATCTATGTCTAGCCACAATTAATGATGCTTTTAACCATGAGTTTCGATATGCGCATCCGAATTGCCCGCTAAAACTTAGAAGCCTGCTTCAACGATTGACCCTTTGGGAGTATACCCATCTGGAAAGTTTGCTCGTTCGGCCAATCTTTTTCTTTTGCTAGGTCCTCCCATGTGAGAGATTCTTACTAACGGCTAAGTCTTAACCTGACCATTTCCCCTTGTTCACTGCAAGCTTTTACGAAAAGGAGATACTCAGTGCGCGTTCATGTACTTGGAGGGACCACTATTACGGCCTCTATCTAGCTCAAAACAACCGTGCTTTTCGATATGCTTTCCCACATGCGCGCCCGAACTCCTCGCTAAATTGCCCCCAAATGCCCTGTGGAACATCTATAACAGGTATCTATATGTCTGTATCTACAAATCCTCCCTCCCCGGCCTACTGACCTCCCACTCCCTCCTCGCCATCGGCATTCCCAGCCAAAACGCCCATAGTCGACTTGCCTCAATCGCAAAAATCCTTCCAAGTTTCCCGGGGAGCTCAATCCAGCTTCTTAGTACATACAAATAGGTACGCCATACAAGAGTGAGCTCAGCCATGATGCTTTCCCAGACAGTTTCTTCTTCCGAGTCATCAGGATAGAGGTGAGGGATGTCCTCTTCGTCTTCGTCGTAGAGAGGGGTTTCTGACTTGGTATTTTCCGGTATAGGCAACGATTGTTTTGGAAGCGTCATTTCCTGAAGCCGACCAAGAGCTATCAGGCTGTTGGAAACGCGGTCTAGGGTATTTACTAGCGCTACGAGCTCTGTCCTGCGTAATGGAGGATTCTCCCCATTCTTCGTCTCATCGTACTCGAACAACACCTTGAGTGCTGTGCCATAACCGACGGTTTGGAGCTTCCCCCAGAGCCGGCACTTGTCGCAACCCACACAATCCATTAGGCTACTCACGTTCCTGAACCGGTTGCGGAAGTCCTCTTTCAGTTGCGTGTCGTGAGGATTCTGGAACATGGTGTTCTCGTCAAAGATACGGGGTTGCTTTGCCGCGGCGTCCGCAAGAGCAAGGACGGCGGTGCGAGTACTGGAATCTTGCATAGCGTCACCAGAGCAAAAAGTATAGTTTTTGAGGTAGGTGCGGAGTTTTGTGACGGCGCGGAGGAGAAGGGCGTAGTTGAAGTAGAGGTTTGAAATACGTTCTGGGTGGGTGGCTAGGCGATCCTGGTAGCATTGGAGATTGGGGCCCCAGGTCCCAGTAGTTTGATTGAGGTAGTCGTTACAGATGTGGGTGGTGATAGAGGCGTGCATGCCGCTTATGATGCGATAGAATACACGCTTTTCAAGGCATTCGTCGTCCAGGGAGAGATCCAAGGAAGGGGAGCCGGCTTGGATGACGGTGCGGAGGTCGTTGGCGGCTTGGAAGATGCCCAGGGGTTGTGGGTTGCCGGTAAGGGTAGTTGCGGAAATGTCTTTGGAGAAGCAGTTTTCTCGGTAGATGGAGTCCCAGACGTTGGCCCCTGCGTAGCCGGTGAAACGCTCAGGGTTCTCTACTAGACTGACATAGTCGCCTTTTGCGGTTGCGCTTTCGTCTTCTGGAACACAGTAATCCCGGTCATCACATTCATCGTCATATTCCACCACGCAGCTTTCTCCAACGTTGTCACCTAGTGTTCCCTGCAGCGGTCTTCGACTGCCTCGTTCTTGCTGCAACAACCGCCCCGGGTGTGCTGCTTTGGGTCCTTCTAATTTGCTAAGCTCTTTTGCTCTCCACACGAGAGGTATGTCTTTCTCATCCTCAAGTGTGTCGACCTTGCAAGCTATGTTGCCGCATGTCCCTGTTTCGTCGTCCCAGGCGCGGACTGGACATGTTTTGTCAAATAGGTTAAGACGGTAGTAGGCGAAGAAGTCGGTAGATTGGGTTATCGCTTTAAGGGAAGGTGAGAGGGCCTTGTTGAGCGAATCGAGAGCAGAGTAAGAGGCACATGCGTCGGAGACTATGGCTTTGGGGTCAATCTGGTCTATAGTGAGCCGATGAGCTTTCAGAAGACGGCAACAGAGCCTACAGCGCAAGTTTCTGAAGCAGTTGGTTTCCAATTTCCCGCTGGGTCACTTAAAGCGTGAGCAGGTCCTAGCAGGGCAAAGACTGCTAAGTAAAACCCCTTTGCGGCGGACCGCATGTTGCTAGCGGTCGGAGGCACTGAGGATGCAGACAAGTGATGCTATTTCAACAAGCCTTGCCAGTGTTGCTATGTTTCACAATCTCCTTCGAGGAATTCGGGGATTTTTATTGGAAAAGTTGGTTCAGTTGGTTCTATTGGTAAGCGGATGCAGCTTCGAAGGGTAAGGAAAGGAAGCGGGAAACAGGCTTTGACAGTCTAAACAAAGGGCGTTAAATTCTCCTAAATTGTTTCAAGAATGTGAAGGGATTGTGTACACAGCGAAAGGTATCATAAACAATCAAAGTGAAAGCACAGACTGCTGTAGCAATATCTGGCCTCTCCTACCTGCTGCTATATCATCGTAGTGAACCGCGGAAACTCTATTATTAGCATCATTTTTGCGCTAATCGCGGCCGTACCTGTTACAGTAGGCCCGCAAAGCGCGTGAATTAATTAATTATCAAAGTAGAATTAACGAGATTACTTATTTTTCTTGCTTTATGTTTCATGGAAGGCCCACAATTGTAAATGAGAGCCATTGTGTACAGTGCCTCAAGACTCTGCTTGTAGGTTGACCCTTCGAACGCCATGACAACCACTGCCCGCCGTCTATCCTTGAACCATCAATCTCGACTGACATCGTTCAGGAGTCGATTTCATGATTAATGTCTTTTCTCCCGAGACTTCCGATACGCTTCCTTAATGAGCCGCCAGCTCTTCGAAGCGATGAACTACGACGCATATTGCCTTCCCATTCGCTATACTTCTGTCCGTCGCTTGTAGGTCGTGCTTCCGCGCCAGAAGTAATAGGACGGCGAGGGGCCATCTCGATACCGGAATCGCCGTCGGCAATACCATGGCGATGGTTTTTGTGCTCCTTCAGGGCTTTCTCTATTGAGTATGACGGCTCACCTTTGCCCTTTAGGTCATTGGGGTGGTATTGCTACCCAAAACATTAGTAAAAATTAATGTTCGGGATCAGTAATCCAACGTACCACGCCGGGCCAGCGCTTGTAGTTACCTCCATTCTCAATATTCATATCTGCGCCTTCTTCATACTCGTATTTGCGCCCCATCGAATCAGTCAATCCTATAGTCAGCATCAGTCAGTTTATCTGTTCTCGGCGCTCAGAGTGATGGAAACGCCTTACCTGGCGGAACGATCGCCACCCCATCCAATGGCCGATGTTTCTCAATGCTGTCTTGGATTTTCTCTTTGGGTGTAGCTTTTAGCGCCTCTTCATTTGAAGCTCTGACGGCCTCGACAGGACTGAATGTGGAAGAGGTGTTTCTGGCAAGTAAGGTCGCATCGTAAGGACCTTCGTGATGGTAAGCCCCTGGCCCAATATTGTCTAGGCTATCGATGACATCCGGGCCCACGTGATTCTTCTTGCGGAGGTGTGGGGCGCGGTTCGCGAGCTTGGTGTCTCGCTTGATCATCTCAAGAGGTCGGTACGATGGATCACCATTGAAGCGAGATGATGGAGAGCCATTTCTACGTTGACCTCGAGTAGAACCACCGGTGGAAGTTGGGATTTGGGTAGATAATTGGCTTAGCCGATTAGAGACGCCGGAATCACCACTGAAGGCAGAGTATGCTTCTTGGCGGCGACTGGGAGGTTTGTCCCGGCGGGAACTGGCCGCATTGGACGGCGAGGGATATCCATTTTGTCTGTTCGTAATTGTGTTTCGGACGTGCATGGAAGACCTTTGTGTCTCACCAGACGAACTTGCTGTAGGCTGATGGCTGGGTAGAGGGTCGAATGTGGAACTATAGTGGGTTCCCGGGCCGGTTTCTTGGCTTGGCTCTGGAGCATTGAGTGGGTCGAGTAGGTACTTTGAAGCCTGATCAAGGTATCAACTGTGAGGGAGTCTTGTCTAACGAGTGATGTTATCGTCATACCCATTGCTTATCGTGCGCTGTCATGGTCTGGATACCAAATATATCTAAAGACTGATGCACCTTAGGAATTTGTCAGCAGCTATAGGAACTAACTATGCTGTGTAGGTAGGTTAGGTGTGAATGAGAATATGTTCGCTAAGGCTAGAGGAAGAAGTAATAGAGATAAGTTATATACACGAACTCGTATCAAGAAACCAAAGCCACGCGGCTGCAACGCCAACGTCACCTGTGCCGCTTACCGATCTAAACCTTATAAGTGGGGCCTTGCAAGCTATACGTACACTAAGGTAGTACCACAAGACCACTCTATCTCTCGCCAGTCATCATTGTCCGGCTTACTGATGGCACTGGTTGACTATCCTGACTCGGACGACTCGAATGAAACACAAGGGAGGGCACATCCAGAGAATACAGGGAACGCTGGTGACAGCGATTCATTGAAGAGCAAGGGCGCCAGTGACCCGAACCCTGGTCTACCGCCATTGCCAAAAACCTTCCGTGATCTCTATACTTCAACATCAAGAACCAGCAACAACGACGACCCAAGCTTACATGACGGGCGCCTGCGAGCTGCCCCACATGTTGAAGGGCAATGGCCGACCCATGTGTATATAGAGTGTGAGTCTCATGTTTGGCTTCCAGGCTTCGCTACTGGTCGAGATAGCTGATGGGTAGGAGGGCATCCTTCAAAAGAAGAGTCAAGCCGTCTACATAGCTTGCTAGCCAGCATCAACCATCCACAACCTTCAGCGGGTCGTTTTCATAGTTTGTTGATCAGTGAACTTGGTGCAGAGTTGCCCCTTCACATAAGTCTTTCACGGCCGATTGTACTTCTCGCTCATGAACGTCAACCTTTTATTGATGCTCTGACTCTTGCGATCAGCAAGTCTGGTATACGTCCGTATGTTGATTTCCAGGTCTGCAAATAGTTTTGTTCTGACAGAATATGACCAGACTCGAGATATCCGCCAGGGGTCTCGGTTGGGTCGCTAACTATGAGAACACTCGGTGGTTCTTGGTAATGCAGGTTCAAAAGCCTCCTGGAAACGAACTGAACAAGCTTCTCCGAGTCTCCAACGAGACTGCAAAGGCCTTCAAACAGCCACCGCTCTATACCGAACAACTCCCACCTGGGATGGATGATGGTTCCCGAAAGTTGAGCCAACGGAGCGTCACCGGGAAGACAGCGCGGGAGAAAGGTTCGTCTACTGGATCGCACTCCCAGAAACGGCTATCAAGCGACAAAGATCTGGATATGTCCCCTAACTTCCATATTAGCATCGGATGGATGCTCAAAGCCCCATCTCAAGACATGGTTCTGACGCTCAACAGTGTATCCGTAGAACAGTCAGCGGGATTTCAAGTCTCTGTGGATACTGTAAAGGTCAAAATTGGGAACGGCGTCATTGTCGTGCCTCTTTCGTCAAAGAAAAAACTATCAGGTGGAATCATCGACACGTAGGCCGATGATGCGTAGAGAATGGAGTCGAATTTTTTCGATGAACATAGAAAGTAGATTAGCATAGAAGATGAAAACTGTAGCCTTTGCGATAGCACATCATGTTCCACGAAGGTACAATCAGATAATCTGAAAGGCCTTCGGTATACTCGTAGAATCATTTGTCGTCAGCAGCGAGAGGCATGTAAGACAGGCCTTGATAAATCTATGCAACTCTCAGAGCTACATTTATATACTGTCACACTGTATGGTCTGACTCTATATCACTTTGAGCTAAGTAAGATCAATTAGTAATTAATTGAGTGTGTTTTGCATAAGTCGAAGTCGAGGAGAGGTGGGAAAAGGGGGTGGAGTCTCTCGCGACAAACTCTCACTTATTATTTTCTTGCCCGAGGGGCCCCTGGCGCGTCTGCGGGCTCGGTTAACTAACGGCCATGTTTGTTCCCCTGCCCCTCTTCCACCTACAAGTATTCCGTACAACGATTAGTGCTACCGATTTCTCCGTGGAAGTCTGCAACGTGCCGAGAAGCTGGTCTGCAACGAAGGAGATGGCTTGAATTGCTTCATATTCGTTGAACGCCCCTTCTCCCCCTGTACAAAGACTTGGCAAATACCAAGAACCCGTCAGAAATAGGCAGTATGAAGAAAAGTATGATAGCTCAAGCATCCCATGGATCCGGACCCCCAAGCGATTCTTTGCTACCTACCGTAACAGACGCTGATCTCAGAGTACTGGCAGGTACGGCTGCGCATGAGTGTGTCTCAGAAGAGGCACTTGTGCATCTCAAGTCCTACAAGTACTCGAGCGTGGATAAATCTCTCATTTCGAAATATATCTTGCGGCATTACGTACCTTCAACACTTTCCTTTCGATCTAGACTTAGGCACTGATTACCCAAAACACACAGTGGAATGCTGCCGTCGAGCTACTACCATTATGGCTGGCGCCCAATATGGTGACACTTCTGGGATTCTTCTTCATTCTAGCCAATGTTATATGCCTCGAGATATTCATGCCAGATTTAATAGGGCCGGTAGGATAGCTCATTTCTTAAGTCGTTCTGCGGCGGATTCTTACTCTGGGTACTAAACGGCGCCCTAGGGTCCGCCATGGTTGTACTATAGCTTTGCTTTCGGGTTGTGGATGTGAGAAGATGGGGAAATCGGGCTCTGCGACATTGGAGCTGACTTGATCTGCGGAGACAGGTACTCGACTATGGACAATATTGATGGCAAGCAAGCACGAAGAACAGGACAATCAAGTGGGCTAGGAGAGCTTTTTGAGTACGGCCCCTCCAGCTACACGACCGACGGATCCAGCGTTAACAATGTCGTAGCCATGGAATCGACTCTTTGAATTGTACACTGGCAAGCTTGTGTGAGACGGCTGTGATGGGCCTAGGGCCTTCTCGGAAGGGTGTCTTCACCGCTCTAATACCATGTCTACCTATGTTCTTCTCAACCTGGGAGACCTATCACACACACACCCTGTATCTCGGATACTTCAACGGACCCACAGGTAGTTCTGCACGTTCTCATTTCTTGTACGTACGCTGACATTATAACGGCAGAGGGGTTAATTCTAGCATGCACGTTAATGATACTATCTGGCTACTATGGACCTCATATCTGGACTCGACCCATTACTGATCTTGTCGACCAGCCCGAAATTTTTGGCTCATCCTCTCTTATAGATCTATGGATCCCAATTCTACTGTTTTCGTTCTTTGTCGCCCACCTTCCGGCATGTGTATACAATGTTGTGAAGGCTCGTCGGGCACATGGTCTCCCTGTTGCTCCAGTGTTCCTGGAGTGGACACCTATGGCTGTCTATACCGGAGCCATCGGTGCATGGCTCTACTCGCCATACTCGACCCTCATGCGCGACAATAGACTAGTGCTTTTCTGTGTGACGATGTCATTTGTCTTTGGGCGTATGACAACCAAGATCATACTTGCTCATCTGACACGGCAGCCGTTTCCTTACTGGACCGTCATGCTAGTACCTCTAATAGGAGGTGCTGTCCTAGGTAATTTACCAAGAATAGGCCTACCAGCCGTAAGCGCGCACGTCGAGCTATGGTATCTGAGGGCGTACTTAGCCTTTGCCCTGATCGTATACTTTCGTTGGGCGCTCCTAGTGATCAATAGCATCTGCACCTACCTGGGCATAAACTGCCTGACGATAACCAGCCAAGCTGCTCCCAACCAGAGCACGGTAAATGGGAAAGTCGGTGCCGGTGCCAGTGCACCAGCAGTGGAAAAGCAGGCCTCGGTTGGGGGATTCTCTCGGAAAGGGGATTGAAAGGCCATGGCAGGAACGTTGGCTTCATGAGTATATGGTGAGCTACGCGAATCGTGCTGTTGATCGAGTGATTCGTTGCATAGTTGCATCTGTTTGGGAAGGGCCGTCGTCTGCTTTACAGGTTGGGCAGCATAGCCGCATTTGCAGTGGAGGGATTTAGAGGTGACATAAGATGGGAAACTCGATTCATATTCAAAGATCAGTAGGTAACCACCTAAGTAAACGTAGGATAACGTAACGCCGTGATGTTACCATTATAATTTTGCTACGTCACAACCATGCCTGTTTGGTAATATGGGAGGAAGGTTGCCGTCTTTGATAAATTACCTTCAAGACTTTTCCATCCCTCCTTCGACCCACGATCATAACGACACTGTCAGGCCCGTTATCCCTGACTTCCAGCATGTTGGTCCATTTGACTATCAGGCAAAACATACATCGTTGAGCCCAATGAACGGGCTGCAGCAATGCTCCTTCACCGTGCAATTGCATCAGTCAAACAAACAACACGAACTTGAGTGGCACTCTGTATTAGCTTAATGTACATGGAGGCCTCAGGCTAAAGAAATAAACGCTACACAACAACAGAAGTCCTTTTGTGGACCCAACGCTATCAAGAGAAAGTATACATCAATTTCCAACAATTAGGCAAACAATGGCTCATCACTTCTTTCCTCCAAGACCTGGGATGCCTAGCGATTTGGTGATACTGCCAAGTAGCTTGTCGATACCTAAGCCACCAAGTAGCCCATTGACGAGACCACCCAGACCCAGACCACCAAGCAGCTTGCCAACAAGCCCGAGGACACCGCTTAGTAGCAGACCGACGGCGGCAAGGATCTGGAAGAGCGGCTCGGTCAAGAGACCCCACAAGGGGCTGAGCTCCTTCTTGGCATGTGGCATGTCGTTGATCTTCTTCTTTGCGTTTTCGATTGTAGTAACGACGGTCGCTGTCAAAGTCTTTAGTGACTCGGCAACGGCATACTCTTCCTTGGTAGCTTCTCCACTTGCAGCGCGTGCCTTGGCATTTGCAGCAACGTGTCCATCTGGGTCAAGACCTCGGATGGCGCCATTGCACTCCTGCAGAATGCGGCTACCTTCCTCGATCATAGGCCTTACGTCTTGAACAAGCTGCTCTTCGTCAAGCTCCTCCTTTGGTGTTCGGTCTGCACGTTCGACACGCTGTTGTCTTGTTAGCATGATAGGAGTTTGAAACTGAACTGCATATGCTTACCTCAGTGATGTTCTTGCAGAGCGGTTCCATTTTGTCTAGGGTTTGTTGCAGGATGTAGTTCATCTTCTTTGCAACCTCCCTATCTTCCTCTTGTTTCTTCATCTCTGCAAGCTCCTCTTCCGTTGGGCCCTCTTCCTCTTCCTCTTCCTCTTCCTCTGGCTCCGGAATATTTTCGATCAATGTACATTCACCGACTTTGTTGCCATCGTTATCAACGACATATCCGTTATCATCGACCTCCATACCGATGAGAGATGGAATATGACCGTCAGTGACTCTGCCTAGCAGTTCACCATTTTCATCGCGAACTTCACCATCCTTATTGACCTTGTGACCTGACATCGGGTTGATGTGTCTCTCCTTTTCTGGTTCTGTGTATCGCTCCGCCTTGCCGATAGGGTTGCCAGATGTGTCAAGGATGTCACCATCCTCGTCGACTTTACGACCAAGGAGTTTCTCGGGATCACCCTCGATAACTTTACCGACGACTTGACCATTTGAATCTGTAACCAAGCCGTCCTTGGCGACGACGAGATTTTCAAAGCCAGCGAATACTCCTTCTGGTTTCTGAGGTACACCTCCTGGGATGAGTTCTGCCCTGCCAACGACCTTTCCGTTGCTGCCCCAGATTTGGCCTTGTCCGTCAACCATCTTTCCAGCTAATGCTTTAGGGTCTCCTTCCGCAACACGGCCAAATATTGTGCCATGTTCATCGACGACATTTCCAACCTTATTGACGGTCTTGCCTTCGAGTGTTGACAAGTCGACAGCCTCCTCTTCGGGCTCCTCGTATGGCTCAGCATGACCCTTGACGTTACCATACTTATCGATGATGTCTCCGTCCTCGTCAACTGCTCGGCCGATCAATCTCTTGGGATCGCCTTCGACAACCTGTCCCACAACATTCCCATCTTCGTCCTCCACCATACCCTCTTTCACTACAACACAGCCCTCCAGCCCTGCGAAAGGACCTTCCGGTTTAGCTTCGCGCTCATTTTCCGGGATAAGCTCGCAACGTCCAACGACCTTGCCAGAGTCATTCCAGATTTGGCCTTCTTCATCACACTGTCTGCCAGCAAGCTCCTTGACGTTGCCTTCGACGAGTCGGGCAATAGGCACTCCCTGGTTGCCAATGACATTGCCTTGCTTGTTCAATGTCAACCCCTTCAAGATGGATAGATCTGGCTTTTCTTCTTCGGGCTCCTCGTATGGCTCAGCATGACCCTTGACGTTACCATACTTATCGATGATGTCTCCGTCCTCGTCAACTGCTCGGCCGATCAATCTCTTGGGATCGCCTTCGACAACCTGTCCCACAACATTCCCATCTTCGTCCTCCACCATACCCTCTTTCACTACAACACAGCCCTCCAGCCCTGCGAAAGGACCTTCCGGTTTAGCTTCGCGCTCATTTTCCGGGATAAGCTCGCAACGTCCAACGACCTTGCCAGAGTCATTCCAGATTTGGCCTTCTTCATCACACTGTCTGCCAGCAAGCTCCTTGGCGTTGCCTTCGACAAGTCGGGCGATAGGCACTCCCTCGCTGCCAATGACATTGCCTTGCTTGTTCAAGGTCAATCCCTTCAAGATGGATAGATCTGGTTTTTCTTCTTCGGGTTCTTCGGGCTCTTCGTAGCGTTCGGCATGTCCGATGACGTTACCGCGTTTATCAAGAACGTCTCCATCTTCGTCCACAGTACGGCCGACCAATTTCTTGGGGTCACCTTCTGTGAGTACACCAACCTTGTTCTCGTTAACGTCTTCGACGAAACCATCTTTGACAACAATGAGACCCTCCAGGCCTGCGAAGGGCGAGTCATCTTCATCGTCTTCCTGGGGAAGTGTTTGCGCTTTGCCGATGACGTGTCCCTTGCCGTCCCAGAACTGGCCTTCAGCATCGCACTCTGTCCCGCTTTTGGCCAGCTTTCTGGCGTCACCTTCGATAAGCTCACCAACAGGCTTACCATCGTCAGTGACAATCTTGCCAGATTTGTTGCACTTCAAGCCTTCCAATATTGACAAAGGTGGTAGGCCTGACTCTTCCTCTTCTGGCTCATCAGAAACGAGCTCGACTTTGCCGATAACATTACCTTCACCGTCCACGATTTCACCCTTTGCGTTGATCTTCTTCCCGGCCACATCAGAAAGTTCGCCCTCGGAAAGTTTGGCAACGACGTCACCATCCTCATTAATGACATCACCCTTCTTGTTGACTTTGAGGCCTTCTAAGCTGGACATATCGGGGCCGGCTTCCTTGGCAGCCTCGGCTGCCTCTTCGGCTGCTTTGCCGATAAGTTCGAGTTTGCCAATGACATTGCCTTCACTGTCGAGGATTTCTCCCTTTGCATTACTCTTCTTGCCGATGCAGTTTGCAAGCTCACCCTCGGAAAGCTTGGCAACGGGGTCACCGTCCTCGTTGACGACCTCACCCTTCTTATTCACCTTAAGACCATCCAAAATGGACAAATCTGGTAGGGCGGTCTCAGGCACACCATCGACACCCTCCTCAGCGCCTTCGCCAGCCTCTTCGCCAGCCTCTTCACCAGCTTGGGGGATCATCTCAACTCTGCCTATGACGTTGCCGTTCTTGTCAAGGACCTCTCCCTGGGCGTTGAGCTTCTTGCCAGCGACATCAGCAAGTTCACCCTCTGTCAGCCTCGCGATCGGCTCCCCATCCTCATTCAGTACCTCACCTTTTTTGTTGACCTTGAGACCTTCCAGTTCTGAGAGATCGGGTAGCTCATCTTCTGGGGTAGCGTCGTCGGCGGTTTCTTGTGCTTCCTCGAGTAATTCTGGGTGAAGGGCCTTCATGGCTTCGTCGGCGGCTTCTCCAGGAACAACCTCGACTTTACCGACGACCTCGCCTTTCTTATTAAGGATCTCGCCGTTTTCGTTGGGAATCTTGCCTACGCATTGCTTCAAATCAGAGTCCTCAGTGAGCTTCCCAATTTGTTCACCATCTTCGTCGAGAATGCTACCCTTCTTGTTGATCTTCTTACCCTGGAGAATTGAGAGATCTGGCTGAAGTCCGCGGGCACTTTCGACCAAATTATCGGCAGCCTCACCGGGGACAATTTCTGCTTTGCCGATGACATTACCTTCGTCATCAAGTACCTCGCCCTTGTCGTTAATCTTCTGGCCGACGAGATCTTCCGTGTCACCTTCAACAATTTTGCCCAGCGGGGTGCCATCTTCGCCCATAATCTCTCCACCTTCACCAACTTCGAGACCTTCGAGAGCGTCAACGTCTGGAAGTTGGTCTTTCGCGTCGTCCACTGCATTATCGGCATCGCCAGGCATGACCTCAGCCCTTCCTACAACATCACCATCTTCGTCGACTATCTCTCCCTTCTCGTTCAGCTTCAAGCCCTTCAAGTCCTTCGGGTCACCCTCCACTAGTTTGCCTAACGGTGTACCATCAGCGCCCATAATGTTGCCATCTTCACCAACCTCTAGGCCATCGAGAACACCGACATCTGGAAGCTCATCATCAGCTTGATCAGCGAGTTGCTGTGCTCTCTCGGGTAGGACACTAGCTCGGCCGATGACATCGCCGTCTTCGTCAAGAATTTCACCATCATCGCCGATAGTCTTACCGGCGAGATCCTCCGGAGAGCCTTCGTCTAACTGTCCTATTGGCTCACCGTCTTTATCCAGAATCTGTCCGTCTTCACCAACCTCGAGGTCCTTGAGTACTGAAAGGTCGACGGGGGCCTTGTCCGCAGCGTCTTCGGCAGTGTCCTTGGCACCGTCAACAGCTTCATCAGCCTCGTTGACCGGCTCTGGAGCGGCATCTTCTAGATCTCCACCAGCTTCGTCAGCTGCATCTTCAACACCTTCTTTGGCGTCACCAGCTGCATCTTCAGTATCTTCTTGAACTTCACCAGCTGCATCTTCAACACCTTCTTTGGCGTCACCAGCTGCATCTTCAGTATCTTCTTGAACTTCACCAGCTGCATCTTCAGCACCTTCCTTAGCTTCGCCAGCAGTATCTTGTGCTTCGTCGGCAGTGTCATCAGCAGCACCTTTGACATCGCCACCAGTGGCTTTGCCAGCGGCGGTTTTCGCGCCGCCTGCCTTGGCTGCAACACCGTCTACTGCATCTTCGGCTGTACCTTTGGCGCCGTCAGCGGTCTCTGCCGCGTCGTCGGTGTCTGGAACTTCGGTGTCTTCGCCTGCATCTTCGGCAGTTTCTTGCGCGCCGGCGCCGGTATCTTGGGCGTCGTCGTCACCTTCGTTATCAGCTTGGGACGCGGTGCTCTCATCTTCAGCACCAGTTTCGTTGCCCGCCTGGCTAACCTTGCCTACAGGGGTATCATCGGCGTCTTCGGTATCGGCTTCCTCAGCAGGATCGTTGTCTTTAAGACCAATCTTTTTGCCCGTATCTTCAGAAGTGTCTTCGGCTTTTTCTTTAGTCTCTTCTGCGGTATCGGGAGCCTTGGGAGCGGACTCTTTGGCCTTATCGGTTGCTCCCTCAGCCTCCTTTGGTCTGGGCGGTAGCTTTGGAGACGAAGTCGATTTAGGGGCGGAAGATTTCGCCTTGTCTGTTGCGCCCTTGGTAGATGATTTAGGGGTATTAGTGGCCGATTTGGCGGTGTTTTTAGGTGTATCGGCAGCACTTGTTGATTGGCCAAGTTTTGACGTTGCACTTGACGCAGGGTTTTTACCTGGCTTTGTGGGTGTTTTGGGGGCGTTGGGCGCTCCCTTACCAGCCGCGGGTGAAGGAGCCATGCTTTTAGATGTGCGAGCGGTTTGTGGAGAGGGAGTGTCGGAATTGGATTTCTCGCTTTGACTGGGAGTCTTTGGGGGTGGTGATTGCGGACTCGGATTCGAACTTCCGGGTAGAGAGTCTCTATTTGGGGTAGGAGGAAAGGAATAATACGCGTAAGAAGCAGAAGAACGAGGGTTCTCGCTTGTCATATACAAAGAGCAGATTGAGCAAAACTGGTGGGGTGGAGTTTTGTTCGTGTGGGTTTAAATTCAAAATATAAGGGGGGTGGCTGGGACTAACTAACTATAATATAGCTGCCATTACACAGGAGACAGGAAGGCCTTGCGAATACTACGTCACTTGCAGCAACAACTTGGATGCGCGACAGAAGGCTGCTGTGGCTGTCTAAACAGGAAAAGGGCGGGGGCTGGAGCTCTTTGCGCGTTTAGATTGGACATTGCGTCAGTGACTCCGAAGCAAAAGGGGGGGGCTCTTAGACTCCCCGGCAGCCAATGAGAGGATGGCGCAGAGTGGCTGGAGCCGTTTGGGGGGTTTCGAAACACTGGAGCAACGTTGACTACGTAGCTATGATGATGCAGGCGTGCATATGGAGGTAAGCCTAGGTGGCTTCTCGACGACCTATCAGACCAGTCGAAGAAGTCCAGGGGTTCCGGACTCTAAAACCCTTCTGGGGTTTTCAACAAAGAGCAAGATCAAACGGTTATTCTATATCCAGAGCCATCACCGAAGATGGGTAAATGTGTCACTGTCGTTCTGACTATACAGTATGTATATCTGGAAATAACAGCAGATCGTTTTCATGGCCCTGATTAATATCAATCGACAAAGAAACGCTCAAATCCCGAGCAGTCAAGTGGGACTACTGTACTACTAGTACGGAATAAGTACTTCGGCTAACCGGAAAATTAGCTACTTGGGCCGGTAAAAAACCTGCTTTTGGGGGCTTTCGGCCACTACCCGACAGGAGCCACAGGAGGCCTCGAACGTCGGCCTTTTTTTACAGTTACTCCGTACTGTTGTACCTCCCGCACGGAGTACGTAGTAAATTACTTTACTACGAACCATACGGTACGGTACTCAGGGCGGTTTTTTAATGTTTCGCTCAAATTAAGCGATACATGGGTTAGTTGCTGCATGTAAACTGCCCTGAGTAACGCGTACCGTATTTCGTTTTTTCCCTCACTGCTACTCGTATGAGATAGAAACAAGTCCTTCTTTCCGAGGTTAGCCTTGACGAAAAGTCGAGGCGTATGGTACCATGCAAAAGTCAGAGTATCTGGAAGAAGCCGGAGCTGTATGTTACGCAACGAGGCGGCATGGATTGCTTCCACGAGCTTGCCCAGATTCGCAGCTTCAGAGAATTAATATGAAGTGTTTAAATGCTAATGTGTTCTTCAAGACATGAGACTGTCGAAGGTACTTATGAATTTAGTAAAGTGATACTATTCGACTTTACCGGCAGAAGTCTCGAGGAAATTCTTCGAACAAATTCCTATGTATTAAAGAAGAAAGACTCTATCTCATTCACTTATTTCATTATCGACTTGATTTGCATTGCTACCTTTTCGTCGAACGCAGACTGAACGTCAATATCAGTAACTAATAGAGTGATCACCAGACAAGTCTTCCTTTCTTATCTCATCACTCTAGATGAACTCTCCTCATATGAAGTTCTACACATCGAATTATAGACATATCGAACTGTAGCGAGACAACAGCGAAGCGCCGGGGTTCATCTCGCAGTGAGGAAGTGAAGAAAGTTCACTGAATAATATACAGAGTCAGAAGTCGATTAAGTGCGCGATCTTGACCGCACGAGCCATGAAAGAAAATCGAGAGAGATTATCTTGTTCAGATATCACGAAGCTCTGAATGCCTATACTTTTCGGAAACGCATTCATGTCTGCCTGTGAACTCGCATCCAACACTACTAGAAACTTTGCTTGATACAGTATCAGTGCTAGAAAAACAGCGGCAACTTTTGGAAACCTTCGGACGTGGCAAGCTCCAGAGAGCTCTTCTTGCCGCTGTGGATACCCAGGTCTTAGGCCTGTACAAGGCTGGTTCCTTCGAGCTCGAATTGTTCTATAGACTAGAAGATCAAAGGGAACTAACGGAACACGTTCATGCTGGATGCTATCATCATCCAAATATGCCGGGAATGTACCAGATTTACGGTGGCGCAGCGCTTTGGGTGACTCGACGGGTTTTCAACCGTGTGGAGATGACATAAAAAAATATCTCCATTGTTTTGGTTGGAACAAGGCAAGCACCCAAAACTTCTGGGTGTTCCTGGGGGGCTCAAAAATATGTCCTAATGAAGAACGACAATGCTTCTCATGCTCAATCTGTCCGAGAACTTTAATGATCTCGTCTTACAAGTATTCTCACCAAGCACCCTCCGAATATGGCTATCTGAAGGGATGAAGAAGATGGCCAATCTCAACAAAGCGTCGCCTCTCACCCTTCAATATCCGCTTCCAAGTGGAGGGAAGTGTTCGCTGATGGCAGAGGTCTTGATTACCCATGTAAATAAGTGGGAATAATATATGTATAAAAACGATTGGTGACAAAACTATAAAGACCGCTCGATTCTCTATTTCATATATTTTGGAGTATGTTCTCAAAACCGATTGGCATGGAGTTCTTATAGACAGCATAGGAAGAGGGTTAGATACGCCCAAAACTGGGAGAAGCATATGCCTCATAATCTACAAAAGATTCCCCACTATCTAGTCATACCTACGCAGGACATCCTACGACTTGTCTAAAAATACTCCTTAAGTACTCCATAAGTACTCCATAAGGCCAGGCTTTTGCTCAAAAGACGTAAAAAAACATAAAGACCAAAAATAATTGACCATGCCAGGGGTCACATTTGGAACTGAGTCAAGCGCCTTGCCATTCTACGAGACGTTAGTGGTTTCCGCAATTCTTATGATTGTGAAAGTTATTCATCGTTGTCGCTTGACGTAGTCTTTTAAACATGACATCAATTGCGGAGATTCAAGAGGATAAGGGACATAACACAAACGAGCAAAATAAACCTACGAGCGATTGTGAGACTAGCAGGAGAGAGTCTGCCGCAGCTCGAACAATCCACCGGACGTACAGAGGTCATCGAGATCGTCGGCAATTGGGAGGTCTTACACTAGATCCTTCGACAAGATGGATCGAAGTATGAGCAGCTCCAAATATCAAATTGCGGCAACACAGCTGACTCGGGTTTCATTGACCAGCCCATCAAAGAAGGCCAGTACAGAGAGCTCACCACCCCTCGACCTCGCTCCTCCAACATCCAGGAGATTGACAGTCCTACCTTAGCACGCGGGACCTCCGAGCCTCACCAAAAATGGTGCCAATGCGCCAAGATAGCCAGTCGCGCAGCAGACGACGGTGGAGATGGTTCGTTGACTTCATCCACTTCTATGAGTGATGACGAGTGATGACGCGTCCAAGGCGCAGAAGGAGGCTCGCCGGCGCAAGCGCTGGGAAGAGAAACAAGAGCGGATCAAGTCAGCGAAGATGATGGATCTCCAGTACTTCCTTGAGATGATTGATGTCAAGCATAGATATGGTAATTGGATTGCTCGACCTATACCAGTCTTATAGGCTTTGTTCATTCTCGGAGCAGGTAGCAACCTACGCAAATACCATGCCGAATGGAAGAATAGTAATACCCGCGAGAATTTCTTCTACTGGCTGGATTACGGCGGCGGCCGAGACATAAGCTTGGAGAGTTGTCCAAGAGAACGCTTGGATAAGGAGCAGGTCCGATATCTCAATCGAGAAGAGAGAATGAACTATTTAGTCATGGTGGATGAAGAAGGCAGGTTATGCTGGAAAAAGAACGGACTGCGGGTCGATACAACTGCGGAATGGAGAGACTCGGTAAACGGCATTGTTCCCATGGGAGACGAGACGCCTGCATTCTCACCATTTGCGGGCGAAGCGACAGATTCAGCGCGGCCAGATCATTCATCGAGTGAGGGAAGCAGCAACGAAAGTTCGGATGGGAACGGTAGAAAAGCGAGCGATGCAGGCTCTGCCAACGAAGACTTGAAAGGAGCACGGCGCTTTAAAAGATCAAAGCAGATTGCGCCTGCGGCGATGTTTGAGCATCTCCTCAAGAAGCCGGCCAAGAAGCAGAGCAAATGGATCTTCGTAAGCGTTAACATACATACTCTAAGAAAAGTTCCGTCACCATAGGCTAATGAAATCCTTTGGAACATGATAGGTTGCCGACACATCGAACAATTTATACGTTGGCATGAAGCAACGCGGCGCCTTTCAACACTCCTCTTTCCTCCACGGCTCTCGCATCTCTGCCGCCGGCCTTATCAAGATCAAAGCTGGTCAGATCCGTAGTATGTACCTGTCCTCGGACTATATTCCATTGTCTACTGTTCCTTTCAATACCCAGTCACAATATCATCCACCCACCCGCCACCATCCCCCTTCAACAAGTGAATCCACATCCTAACCCCCACAGGCATCCAACCCACCAGCGGCCACTACCGCCCCCCCGCCTCCAACTTCCGCGCCTTCATCCGCAGCCTCAAATCCCGCGGTGTCGACCTCTCCCACATCAACGTCCCCAAATCCTACGCCATCCTTTACGGCGTTGAGGGCTACGGCCGCATGAAGCAGAAGAGTAAAGCGATGCAGGGGCTGCACAGGGCTGTGCATCGGGGGGAGAAGAGCGAGAGTGCGGGGAAGGAGCGGGACGGGGTGGGGAAAGGGGAGGGGCTTGGGGAGAAGATGGGGAGGGTTTTTGTATTGGGAAAGGGGAGGGGGGAGGAAGGGGGATGAACCTTGCAAAGTAGAGAGGAGTCGTTGTCTTGCAAAATGGTTGGAAGTGATGCAGCCTCAAGGAGCGAGAAGGAAGAAGGGGGTGAACCTTGGCGACGGTGCAATGCGCAGAGATGGGGGTACTTTACTTATCTTGCAAGACGCTTGGTAGTGAAGCAGCATCTAGGGCTTGCACAGACAATTAGAAACCCCAGTACTCCCATCTACATGCCGAACCACCCAACTAGGAACCCCACACACATACCTACAGCTCCAACATCTCCCCCCCGGGCATCTCCACTAAAACACCACCCCTCCCCTCCCCCCAGCCCCCAGCCCCCGCCCCCCTAATCACCGCCCAACCGCCCTCCGCCTCTCCTCCACCACCCGCCTACACTCCCCCACCCCCGCCTCATTCACCCTCTCCAGCTCCTTCTCAGCCTTAAACATCTCATCCGGCCCCACCACCTTGGCCAACCCCATCGCCCTCAGCTTCTTCTTCTGCGCGCCCCTCGCCTCCCTCAGCGCCGCCAGCGCCGCCTCCCCGCGGCTCGCAGCT
>JAABVA010000211.1_pt1 | contig 76627 bp, 68 predicted proteins | sample 5560331 | NCBI WGS metagenome assembly JAABVA01 (sample SAMN12812661, study PRJNA571458) | rock metagenome | isolation source: Antarctica rocks | place: Antarctica: Victoria Land, Mt New Zealand sud | collected 2016-01-07
TCCAGCTTGCGCAAGGCTGTAAGTTGTTCTAAAGTTCGAGCGAGTACCGAGAGCCGCATACATGGATGGTGCTAGGATCGGCCCTCAGTATACCAATCAGGAGGTTAACGAGCCGTGATGGATCCGGGAACCAACATAAAGTAGTGGGGGTGAGCTTACGGAGTACATAGGGAAATAGAAAGACTCCATTTACCACCTATCATTAAGCGCCCAGATTAGCCCCCAATTCGCAGGATACGGCGCGTTCGCGATATTGAAGATAGAAGAGGTTGCTACGGAGTACTCTAATAGTAAGCCCATTTCAACCCATCTTTGCCATCTTTGCATCTGTGTCATCGATTATATTTCAATCGTACAATCTCAATGACGGACTTGTTCAAAGAACAGCCGTTGGATGAACCTCAAACGGAGAGTATAGACCTCGATGAGAATGTCATCCTTGGTAGGGCCATGTTTTGGATCGGCCAACCAGTGGTTTGAGGAGAGTACTGACATTTGGTAGTGATTCCTGGAGCGCAAAGGGCTTGCACCATCAATGCATCGGGCCATGGAGCAAGTTACTGGACTCGCACAGCCTCTGTCCATCTCCAATTCCCTGACGGCACAGACGCCAGATATTTCCTGAAGGTTGCTACTGGAGACAGAGGGCGTGGTATAATGCAAGGGGAATACGAGTCGATGAAAGTCCTACACACGGTGACCCCGGACTTTGCCCCAAAACCGATTGCTTGGGGTACATTCAAATCAAACCATGACCTCCACTTTTTCCTCTGCAATTTCCACGATATGGACAATGAACTGCCCGAGATGGAACAATTCTCTGCACGCCTTGCACAACTCCACCGAGACTCAGTATCACCGACCGGAAAATTTGGGTTTCATGTAACAACGTACAATGGAAACATTCCTCAGGATGTTCGGTGGACCGATACTTGGGAGGAGTGCTTTATGAATGGTACAAAGCGGGACTTTGAGCTAGAAATGGAAGCACGTGGTCCATGTGAAGAGTTGAAGGCACTCATGGAGCCACTTTTCAAAAATGTCGTTCCACGATTGCTCCGCCCATTGGAGACTGCCGGTCGCTCCCTTAAGCCCAGTTTTGTGCATGGTGACCTCTGGTATGGAAACGGTATGTTTTGGTCAGATCTTAGGCTATACAATGACTGATCTTCTGAAGCATCCAATGATATATCTTCGGAAAACCCTATGGTCTTCGACGCAGCTGGCTTCTATGGCCATAACGAATGTAAGCATCGAGCAGACTTAGATCCATGTATAGAAATGGTCGTAATAGTCGATGCTATGCAGTCGATGTCAAAGCGATGAGAATCTCTCGATATAAGTTCGGGCGGAATTATATGAACGCATACCACTCGCACTTTCCTATTTCGCCTCCCGAGGAAGATCTCGACGCTAGACTTGCCTTATACTCTTTAAGAAGGTATCAGCCCATTAGCATGGTAGCTAATGTGGGGAAGCCTGCTAATGACAATATTCAGTTACCTGCACGAAAGCACACTTTTCGTGTCGGACACCAAACCCAGACAAGAGTATATCTGCTATACACAAGCAAGCAGAGGCATCGAACTGTTGCTGACCACTCACAGGCTGATTGCTGAGACGCGAAAACTTGTGGAGATGTACCCAAACGGCCTAGAGTAACTTGCACCTTGTACTGCCACCTATGCGGAGCGTCGAATTCTTTCAAGAATGGGGAGCAACTGTACCGCAGTATCGAAGGATCGCATAAGGAGCTTGGAAAGAACGGCTTTGACCCCAGGAAGGTTGTTGAGGCATTATAAGAGGAGGTGATACCGCGACCTCCAGTTCCAACCGTTCGAGCCTTCTGTATTTGTCCTGGCTGCATGACCCACGTTTACGTTTGGTTGAGACTCTGTCAGTTGCGAAATGTATAGTTCAAGCATCCTACGAGATGCTCGTATAATAAATTCTGACATCCTTCTAAATCTTGAATCTAGTAGTGGGAGGTCTCTGGTACCCAACTTTTGACTGTTTGACTTCTTCGCCTGACAGTCTACTCGAGTGCGTCTGTAAACATGGGTAAAAGATAGTCTAGCCTCTCTTTTAGATAGCTTTTCATATGAAGTAAGGGTAGTTGTGAAATCGAAGTTGGTGGCGACATTCTAACGCCTTGCAAAGGCTTTCCTTTCAGTCCAGGTGTATTCAGTCCTCCCTCGAGAAATTGGATTCGTGGCTTGGAACGGTTTGCAACGACAGACCGCATTCCGATGATTTTTGTGAATCGAGATGTCTAGATCCTAAAATCCAAAACCTCGTCTAACCCTTGGCTCCTGTCCTTATAAGAGCGCTTAATGTACGGTAGCGAAAACATTATAGTTTCTCTTTGGACTCGTTGACCTGAATCCACAGTGCCTCAGCTTTAGCTAGATTTACATCGCAACCATCTTTAACGGACGCTTCGAGATAGATCTTTCGGCCCTTGATTTCCCGAAGTCGCGTAGTTATCAGTATGGTCTGTGGAGTTCTCACCGGTTTCAGGTAGGTGACATGCAAGTACGCTGTAACGGTAGCGAATCTGATGGGAGAACTTGTCAGATTCTTGTTCACGGTCAGAAGCATCCCCATGGCTTCATCTACTAGTGTTCCCACAATCCCGCCATGGCAAAGGTTGGGATAGCCGTTGACGCGATAGCCCAGGCTAACGAGCATGATAAGTTCGCTGATCTGTCCAATACCTGAAGGATCAGGCCTTTTGTAGAGAGATGAACACGCGCGTATTGTGTCGCTGGTCTTGAGTGTTTCAGCGAATAGGGCGTCCTCAGTGCTCTCTTTGTACTGACGAGAGAAGGTGGGGGTGGGAATGAACCCGGGATCTTGTAGGAGCTCTAAGCACCAAGGAATTGATTCAAAGTATGCTCGATCTGTGTCTCTGTCTACCGTCATCCTGTAGTCAAAGTGTAGTAAATTTCACACGGTTTACGACGGAATGTAATGGCTCGCTTTTTTAAAACCGAGATACTTAGCGCAGAAGCTACCCGACTTGGTCAGCAATTCAGCAAAGTATAACCCTACCTATGGTCACATGATGTGTGCTTAGATAGATATGGACACTACGCTTTCTGAATTAAATCTTGGTCAATCAGATTTCTCGAATCGCAAAATCGATTCAGCAAATGTTTCTTATCTTTGGGGCCACCTGCAGTATTTTGAGTGGCACCCACAGCAGCGACTGCAGCAGCACGGTCAGTTGCTTCAACAGTAGCGACAAAATTGAGGCCGTGAAAGTAGAAGCGACTGGCATGGCTGGATTGGTGTTCAAGATACGAGTGATCGTCACCGAGGCTAAAGCGGTAGTGGAGTATGTTGGCGGGACGTCGAATAATTATATCTAGCTAACGCGATGGTAATATCCATGACGATACCAGCAGCGTTGATGGGTTCAGGCGAAACCCTCAATATAGTGTAATTAGAATATCTATCAGACTCCAAATCAACACCACAAAAGAGATATACCTTGGCATCGGCACGAACGAACGCTCAACTGCTAATAGGCTAAGAAAGGATAGAATCAACGGAAGCTCATTCAAAAACATCATTTGAGTATGGTCATAGTAATCTACCTTGAAAAGCTAACTGCAATATGAAATTTCTCGTCTTCCAGTAGAGTCAGCTTCACCTTCGTGATTGGCATAAGTCTGTTCGACGTTGCTGATAACCTAACTCATAAGCACAGCTCCCTTCACTTAGACCAATTGATCATCGTAGGCTGATTCATGATGTCGTTTTCTCCTCACTGCTCTATCCGGACCGCATGCTAGTCGTTTCCATTGAGTAATACACGAGTTGTCGCTTCGAGATCTGGGTCTAGGTCCATTGGAGATAAAGGCCGATCATGGACGGTACCGAAATCTTGGGGGGAGAATTTGCTTACCAAACCTGTTGTCTGCGGTGTAGAATAGTCATTGCTCATACCAAAATTCGCTTGGCTTTCGGCGGGAAAATTCGTCGGATTGGATTCCGTAGAGCCGGTTGTGTTGGCCACATGGTCAAGCCAGGAGGTTTCGCTGGCGTAAAATGCACATCGAGCTATGTCATTTGCTTGAGCGGTCATTGAACCGAGCCATGACGACTGCTCGGCTTGCTGGATTGGAAGCAATTCAGTAGCTGGAGCTTCAAGATTTACGGAAGTAGCTGACAAAACTGGGCGCATTCTCGGACCACATAGTGCAGGTATGCCTAAGGGAGCTTCTGCCCCCAGATAGGATTCCATCGTGGCTATCTCTCCAAATCGACCACTTGAAGATTGGGGCCAGCCGGACTCTATAACACCATTTTCGGTCGTCGGGGCCAAGTTTCCATATTGTTCGAAGCTGTACGGGCCGCTGCTCCGCCGCTCGGGACCTTGCAATAGCCCTTGGTTTATCCGGGATTCCCTATGACCACCCCTGGGGTTTTCGAGAGCTGCAGGAGATACGGGAAGTCTTTCGAAGCGACTCTGATAATAGTCCGACTGAATAAAAGCGGCCATTGCCAGAGCTGTTCCATCTTCCTTGCCCCGCAGGCCCAGCTCTAACCTAGATATCAAACTCCCCGTTGGGGTTTTGTCCCATCGAAGATCATGCTTGCGACAAGGAAACTGCAGCTTCATCCGCTCTTCCCATACGTCATGCAACTTTGGTTGTTGAAGCAACCCAAGTATAACGTTCGTTGCATCCCAGTTGCTGAGATCTTCCCCACGTTCGTAATGCTGCGTAGCGATGTGATGGAAACGTTCTGTAGATTTAGCGAAGTAAGCAACACAGAAGCCACAAGCCCAAGCTTGCTTTCTATAGCCGCGTCGCCATCCTTTAGCAACGGTAGAGCCTTTGGGTACTCCGTGATTCTCAAGGTGGTTTTCAAGTTGATACTTTCTGTTGTATGTCCTAGCGGTCAGTGCTTTCTCGACACATGGGAGAACGTGGTGTTCTTTAATGTGACGTTCGTCGGGATTTATGTCTCCACACAATGCACAAACCAAACCATGCTCTTTATGCACTACAGGACCATCTGGCATGCAAATGTACACGGTTTCCTCATGGGCCTCTTTCTCATGCTTCGTCCAGCCACCATAGGTCGTGAAAAGCCGTGGTTTTTTGCAAATGGTACACCAGTAGCTGCACTGGGGCGCACTTGTCGGAAGACGTGCCTCTCCGTCCCGCTGGGGATTAAGAAGAGACTGCTGCTGCCCGGGTAGGCTACTTCGGGCATTCTCCCTGAGGCGTTTCTGATTGAGGGGGTGCGATTCGACGGTGGACCAGGAGGATCTGGTATTGGAGCTTAGGGATGTGGTTTTGCTACTGCGGCGGGTAGAACTAGAGGTAGAGGCGTCGGAGAACCTGATCAATGATTGAAGGCTACCTCGAGATGCTTGTCGGTCTTTTCGATTAGCTAGTTGAATAATCAGCTGCAAGTAACGAACTAGACACACAGCGTATCAATACCGGGAGACCAAAGAAAGTGCCTCAAAGCCTGTATAGCGGTGAATTCTCCGTCCGAAAGATCAAGATATGCCCGAATCTCTGCATGGGTGCGCCCATTGAGAGCCGCAAAGGTCGGCTCCTTCTCGATGATACTACCGAGCTCTGTATCGCTGCTGACGTTCCAAGGTCGGTTTTGCTTCCTGGGAACGAGAGTGTTTGAGTGTCGCACTTCTGATTCCGCTAAGGAGCGGGCGCCTCGGCAACGAAACGCCGGATCCGCCGCGTTTGCAGCATTCATCCCTTAAACTCGGGGAACAACTGAACTCGTTCTTCTGGCTCGGGTACCTTGACGGTCATGGAAGGCTTTATGGAAGTTGGAACAGGAGTAAGGCAGAAGACAACAGTGATAAAGCGTTGCTCGAAATGGACATTCTCACCCGTATATTGTTGCCGAAGGCCACTCAGGGGCAGACGTGTTTCAAGTATTGGCTTCCGTTCCTACAGTACGCCTGGTTGGCAGGGCCATAACACAGAAAGCCAGTACTTTTCCAGAGTTGCAAACCACCTCCTGCAAGGCTGCTGCTTCATGTGAACCTCTGCTCGGTGCTCATTCGACTTTCTACGTCCCCATATTTCTTACTCAATTTGCCTCCAGTTATATGAGAAGGAGGACGCTTGTTGTGACTTTGCTATGTCTGGGCGGCTGGTGTTGTGGTTAACTTGAGCAAGTCAGGTCACCCGAATGCTGAGATCGGATTGCATTTCAGCCTGAGGATGTAACCATCCCCTGCGCTAAGCGTAAACAAGTTTCACAAGTAAAACCATTCCGCTGCCTTCCCCTGGCCCATGGCCATGGCCATCCAACGAGGCCTTTGGCTACTCCTCCATTTCTGTGATGAGCACCATCTGTGGCATCTTCCATCTCGTTTCACTTGCAATTACAGCTTATCTTCTGACTTCTTGGAATAAAAGACTTGGATCTTTGGCCTTTGCAGGAACCAGCAACGAAACGTGTGTTATCTTCAACGCCAACAATGGCACTCTGATGGCAGTTCGAAGATGGCCATCATGCCACTGGCCACCGAACGAAAATCCACTCCTGAGTGTTCACAGCTAAGTAAGTCAGTCTCAAGGACTTCTTTTATTAGGCGTCGTTCTCTCACGCTTTCTGGCTCAGGAGAAGTACCTTTCGATTTGGGTGAAATTACTACGTCTACTCAAGATTGTACATTACAGATCAACCATCCCAAGATGAGGTTCCTATCGACCTTGCTCCTCTTTGTAGCACCGATAGCATGTCTCCATACTCGGCCATCCTCGTCCATCACCGCCTTCGGGCCTCCCAACACAGCAGCTCCTTTGTGTCCCGGAGTGATTCCCACATCCCTTCAGCCTGGCTTGCCATCAACATCGAGTATTCCAATAAACCAAACGCGTTTCTCGTCTCGGGCAAACGAGACCCATGTCCAAACATTTATCTGTCCGCCGTCAAATACCAATACGTGGAACCCCAGCATTGATACTCTGATCGCCATTTTCTTTGGGATTGTCGCTGCCATATTACAGTTAAATCATATACATGTAGCTCGGCGTATGTTTTCACGTAAGCTCCCACGTTCTCAAGCAAGGAATGAGAAGAGTGGTACTGATGAAGACGAATTTAGAACAACGCAATCTGTGTACAAGCTGTCATCGAACGAAGGTCCAGCGTGTATTTGCAAAGAGATCGTCATGTCTTGAAAGCTTGGAGAGAGTTTGAAGTACTTGAGTTATCTTTTCGGTTTGGTGAACATGTGATGATCGTAAGCTACTGAATAGAGAAGTCTTTCTTCGTCACTGTTCCATTGTTTTCCTTCATAGCATAACATATTATCTTACTTTAGCTTTGCCCTCACTTTTTTATATATTCGTGCTGATGCTCTGTCTCAGACTTGACGTATTACAATCAGAGCATCAAGTTACTAGCTGATCATCTCGCTATCATCTCGTTGCTCTACATACCTTCTTCTCGAAGCTAAGAATAATCTGAAAATAATGACAGTTAATCACACGCGATAAGGACAGAAAAGATACACACGAACACGTGTTGATTCGAAAGATAATAGATTGATATACGTCTAATAATTCATGAGCATATCATTTAATCCATGGATAAGAGAGCGCCATTTGTATCCTATTCATGGATGAAATGGTTCATCAATGGCACCTATCAATGATTATCATCTCGGTCATGAAAATGTGTGTTTTAGCCACGAATGAGTATATCCACCGCTCGGGTGCATCACATAGCATAGATAACAAAATTCCCTGGATCAAGTTCTTCCCTCCACGGTTTCGTATGGGACATCAATGTTTCCACCGTCAAAGATGAGCGTCCTCGCAAACAGCGTGGCACATTTAATACCCGCCATACTGGTTTAAACGAAAATCGGTCCATCTCACTACTTTGTCGCTGACGCACTTGAGATCTTTCGAGGATTTGTTGTTTTTATTCTCTAAAGTGTAGTACTGGTACTTTATCGATCAATCTCTGCCGCGTCTGAAAGGGAATATCTACAGCTTAAAACCCCAACCACGTCTAGCATAATCTTCCTCTTCAATCACTCTTTCCCCTACGTCTCATCATCTACAAGACCAACACCGTCAGAGCTTTAATCAATCTCACATATCCATCTTTTGCTTATCTATTAAGGAATAGTAGGAGCCGGGGCGTGGTGAGGCGTGAAACCGTCACGTGCACGCTCGATCGATGGCATTCCCCACAAAGAAAAGAAAAGAAAAAAGGTCCTCCAACCCTCCGCCTCCAAGTATCTCATCTCACCCTCCTGCTCCAACCCAACCCACCCAACCAGCATCCATCCCCAGCACTCCTCCTCTCTCTCCAAAACCAAAACCAACCGTTCATTTTTTCTTTTTAAATGGTAAAACAGTTTTAAGAGAAGAGGAGGTAGTTGCAGCGTAGGCTAAATTTAGGCTTTGACGGGGGTTGCTGGTTTGGGGTTTTAGGGGGGAACTGAGGGGTAGGAATTGGAGGAGGGTTGTGAGGGTTGGAGGACGGTTGTGAGGGTTGGTTTGGGATGGTGAGGTTGTTGGTGGTGGTTTAGGTGGGGTTGTTGGTGGTGGGTTAGGTGGGTTTGGTGGGATTTTGATGATGGTGATGTGCCCGCTTCACGAATCAGGTTTTGCTTGGCTTTGACTTTGGTGGCTGAGTGCGCGCATTCTTTAGTGTGTTGATCCTGTGTGAGCTGGGAGCTGGGAGCTGGGAGCTGGAAGCTGGAAGCAGTGGAAGTCAGCCCTGGCCAAACTCCACATGACTCTCTGGTACCCAGTACCTAGATGGGGAGAGCGCCTTGTATGGATCCGTGATGCTGCAAATCTTGTTCACGAGAAGCCACAATATCGAGACATCGTTCTTCACCGAATCATGAAACCCAAGGGAGATCCATCAAAGCATCAAGCTACCGCTCAATTTGCGTGTGCAAGGACTGTACTGTTTTGAGTAAGGTAGGGTGGTAGGGTAAGGTACTGTAGGTACATAGGTAGCTGTCACTCGATTAGCGATGACCCAGGACCGGCGCGAACCGGAGAAACGAACAACTGGGGGCACAGACACTAACCGTTTGTGGCTGGCACCAGCCTACCACACTGCCAGCAGCCCAGCACTTTGGCAACACTCGGACAAATCATGTTAGGTGGCGTAAACACGTGCGCCCGTCACTCTGTTCCTGGCCATTGTTGTGGCAACGGGCGCGAAAGCCGTAAGCCCCCCGTGACTCCAATCAATGCCCTACCGTCTGTTCCCAAACAATCTCCTACATGCGGTCCAAGGATTCCCGCATTCATCAGGGGCCGACCACTCCTCATCCGCGCAGCTCGGGCCTTTCCTAAATAGGGTTGCCCGGAACACCTCGAGTCCTCCTTCGTATGGGCGTCGTTGATCGTTCATGCATGCAAGCAGGGTCCTGCCAAGTTGGCAATCATCGGGCAAGTCGCAGCTTGTTGATGTTAACCGCTCCCATAATGTGTCGGTCTGACATCTGGACTCCTCCCTGGCTCCTGCCACTCGTCCATCACGGTGCTGAGTTGGCCATCTTGGATGACGGATGTGGGCATACGGCGTCATCGGTGGAGTGAGTCTGTAGAATAGATTCCAATCGACCCAGAAACGGGAGTCTGGGACGTCCCATCTGGACTTCATCTCTTGAGGAGGCGTCGGGAGGTGGTTTGATTTGGTCAAGCCACCGAATGGTGTCATTAGATGCCACTGTAACCTCAATGCTCTAGAGCTTCCAATGGTTTTAGGGGAGTAATGGTCTAGTAGAACAAACGCTGGGCGAACATCTTCCATCGAGTGGTCAAGGTGTCGACATGTCACCGTACAAATCCTGGACCACTTGATTGCCTCCGTGCATTTCCAAGAGAAGTACAACCGGGGCTCTTCTTCGCTTGTGTCTGGTGCTCTGATGCTGATGTCTAATTCTTACGGGGACATGAACAGTGAAGTACTGATCCTCGAGGAGACCTATTAGCCGTCATCCAGGCTTTGGTGGGAGCCATCGTGGCAAGGACAACAATGGAGCCACAGTCTCGGTCTTTCATCTGGTACTCCGGGTACTGCTCATACTCCCTCAAGCCGAATGCCCGATATGCGAAAGAGTGAAACAACGGAACAAAGACTGTACCGAAATGAACTCCAAGGAGGCGTCGATACAGATTGAGATACCCGATTACGGGAGCGAAATACAAGACTTTAGAAAAGGGTAATGATCGGGCTTTCAAGAGCTGTCATGCCTAAGATGTTACTGATGTGCTTTGAGAAAGATATTCGAAGACATTGTTGCTAGGAGGAACCTTGTTATTCCCACTTGAGAAGGGATAACGTTGGTGAATGTTCGGCTCACGGAGGACATTGAAATTTCCGTGAGCTATGTCGGAAAGACCATAGGGCAGCGATGGTTGAAAAGGCCAACGAATGCAACAGTGGAGTACAGAAGCAATCAATGAGGTTCTAGGAGAAACAATGCAGAAAAATGGGGTCGCCACATCTAAATATCAACTTCAAAATCAGATGGTCGGATTTGCTCGGACATGAGAATATCCTTCGACATACCAATCCGGTGGCAGTCATGCACCTGCAAACACTCTGCATACAAAACGAGCCATTAATCTTGAGTTGTGTCTGACGTTTTTGATAAGCGTTGCTGGCAAAGCCAATGGCTTTACCGAACGAGCCGGGGAGGTTCCTTTCTAGGCTCCTACCTACAACGCGCCATGCTGTCGGAAGACCACTCATAGGTCATGATGCTGCAACAACGCGCAACGATGCGTAATCGGCAACTGTTCTTCTCGCACGTGACTTGTCCATATTAATTAAGATCATCATCGTTCGTCTGATCAAACAGATGTGCAACAGCTGTTATTGTCGTTACCTACGCTGAAGGGCTAAATCACATCGCGCGGCAGAGAGACTTGTTTCAGACCTTGGAGCATTCGCCGAGCTTCTTCAAAGGGAATCGCATCGCAGTTTCGATGCTACTTTACGTTTGTTGAATATCTTCCGGATGGCAGGGTCTCCTCTTTAGGCAATCGACATGGTTAGATGGCCAAATCCTTTGCGCATGCATGCTTGCTGTTACCGTTTTCCGTCCTTTAGCGTTGCATCTTCGTTGCGTTTGGCTCTTCTGACCTCTAGACTTGCTGCCTCTCGGCGTACACACACAGTTACTAAAGCATTAGCATGCGTAGTGAGCGAAGCAGAAGTTTATCTCATGGGACGAAGTAGATCGTAAGGACTTACTGTCAACGTTACCTCGAAGTCCAAATGCAAAAGTGCCTGTCTTCACTCATCTCGCTTTCTCTTACGTACTAAGATCTTCTCCCAGCTCCTTTTCGACAGTCTCACAACAAGCGCTTGCTTGTCATGCTATGTCCATCTATGTTTGACTCTGCTGCTGGCCAACTCAGTCCAACTGCGGATGTGCGGGCTCTCTTTTATCATCGTCCGAAGACCTCCGGTAGCTTTCTGTGTGCAGCGGATAGTTTGGAATATCTATGACGATCATATCACGTTTCCGACACCGTCGCTGGTTTAGAGTCGTCAAACATAGTCCGAGTATCGATACTGCCAGTCGTACCAAGCGGTTGTTCAGCATCGCGTCGCCCTCAGGGATCGACGAATCGATCTATCGCTAAGATGTAATAGCATATTAGGACAGTATCGCAATTCTTTGAAGATTGTTGTCCTGGCTGCGGTACACTGAGAGTGGCGTTGGAAGTTGGTCTTCTTGGTCCAAACTGCTGAAGCGGTAAGTCTCATCCAAGGGACACTTTAGGATTTCTCCAACCAGCTGTTCGACGCTAAAGCTGTTTAAAGTCGGGACCAATTTCAGGCCAATAACGCTGCCGATACGAATACTGAGTGCACAGCCATGGACTACCGCAATGGTATACAGCTTGCATCATCGCAAAGACCCATACGGGATTCGAGCTGATATAGTAGGCCTCGGATCCCCTGGTATTATCCCCTATCGCATACACCAAAACATCGGGACCACAGGAAGAGAAACTGCCATACCAGGTCTATAGCCGGCAAGCGGGACGGTATTCAAGCGACCGGGTTAGTTCCATAATTCCATCAGTTGAAGTGCAAGAGAAGATAGGCCTGGTAACAGTAAAACTCGCACTGTGGATGTGGAAACGGCGGCGTCATCTCACCGGAGAACAAATACCCAGATACACCTATGCTGAGGTACTTCCATTGGCAGATGTCGTCTGCAAGACTTCATGGTGACTCCTATGTTCTTACCGATACGGAAGACGCCGAATGTTCCTGCCGATTGAGTTGTTGCGCCGAAACCGTTCGTCATTTAGCGACCTATGTCAACGCCTTTGCTCTCGAATCGACTTGAGGTCTCAACATCCAGTATTCTATGATTGCCATCGACTTCCTCCAATCGCCAGACCTCCCATGATGGAGGCAGCAAGGTCGCCTTTCCTGAAATGTTTGTCATACTTGCTCGAGGTACGGCACATGATGGCTCTGCTTGGTTCCTTCAGTTTCAAAATCTGCCACTGGATGTTGTAAGCCTTCGGTGTGGCAGCGACAGCCCACAGATTGGGGCATTGTTGCATGCTGGTGAGGGATGGAAAGAATAGGGTTGTTGAAGTGTTCTCTCGAGCATGTGGCAATCTCTATAGGATCCTTTGCCAGTTTTTAAAGACCGGCTACCGGGATCCCAATCAACTCCCTAAAAACATAACATGAGAATACACGAACGTTTTATAGAACTTGGGCCCGAGGCAGTTCAATTCTGCCGTTATGGTGTAAGAGCAGAGACTTTCGAGGGCATTGAAGATAGGGGCGAAGGAAAGTCTTGTACGGAACATGAACATCGAAAGTCCCTGATAACACTGCCAAAGATAAGAAGATCTCTCGATCAACAGCCCTTTCAGCGCAGGACGATAAGGTAGTCCGCAAGATACAATCCATGATAGGATTGTCTGCAGGGCCAATGGCAGCACTGCAGGTGCAGGAGAGGACTAGGTACCTAGATAAGGTCCTTGAGGTACAGTACGGAGTACGGAATACCTTATCACTTATCATCACTTCTGGACCACACGTGACACCAGCGATGTTTGAAAACGCTCGGGCCCTCACAACACCCTATTCTAAGCGTTGGTGATGTCGGTGAGTCGGCGATTCGGCTCGGCCCATCTGCACGCGATGCTTTATTATTCTTCAGTCTTCACAAAGTGCAACGCGTAACAGTACTCGCACAATCAGGTCATTGATATCCCGTATAACCATATTTCTTAAAGTATACGACGCGTGAGAGACTGCCCTGCAACAGAAGGACCAGAGCTCTGCTGATTCTGCCAGCATTACTAGCTTCAGGCCTTCCCTCGGCTCTTCACCCTCGTGTACCCGCAGCCGGATACATTATACTTAGCCTGGCCATCATTCACAATTTACCCAGAAGCTTTGTTTACTTTGCTCACCAACTACCATGTCAAACGCGAGCCCTACCCGTCGAATACTCAGCAACCTAGACGTAAACACCTCCGGAACGCCCTCTTTGACCGTGAGGTCCATGGGGAAAGACACAACAAGCCTAAAGAGAGGGATCAATGCCGTGGAAGATCCCGAGATTTCACCGGCACCTTTACGCGTTCGCTCCGAGCTTCGTTTGACGCAGACGAGGCTGTCCGCCCAGAATAGTAGCAAACTTGACATGCCAGGAGTGGGCTTTCCTCTCCAACAGGCCATTCACAGTCAGCTAACGTGATATCAAGAGTCCTTCGGGCGACCCAGCGGCTATGATGCCTTCGGAGATACCAGATATAGCACAAGAGATGAGCGACAGCAGTTCCCAGCATAGCAACAAAGATTTCACCACTTCACCCATGGATTCCGACGTCGAGGGTGACACACTGGTTTCTCAACTGACGGCAGCGACGGAAATGACCTTGCCCTTGCAGTCGGCAGCAGCCTTGGTAAGTCTTCTTCCAATGCTGTGTCGGAGTACCCACTGACGGTATTACTCAGCGGGCTGAAAATCTTCGTCTTCGTTTACGCGTTGCACTGTTCAAAGTCCAAACGAATCAGACCAGCATACCAATGTCACAACTCCAGATAACCTCCCCACGAAACCGTGTTCAGACTTCGCCCCTTCGATCTTCGTCGCAGATCTTACAATCTGTATCCCCACAAACACGAGAGAAAGCCCCGCATCCCATGCTACTTCCAGCACCGGTGTTGAAACCCACTGCCTACTCGGCCCGCACCATTATGCAGCCACATATTCCATCCTCGCCACCCTATTCGACGAATAGCAGCCCGGAGTCTGCAGTCGGCGACGAGGTCTTTAGGACACCTGCATTGCCTCGATCCAAGATTTACGAAACCACGCAGATGAGTAGCCCGCCTGGGAGCGAGGGGAGAGATGTGGCTCAAGTGAGAAGGAAGCAGGAGAGCTTAACTAGCAGCGCCATTCGAGGCAAAGCAGCGATCGGTCTTTTGGGGTTGAGGGAGGCCGGGCACTAGGAATGAAATCGAGCGTCGTGCTGTCTTTTTATCGCTCAATACCGATGCTCATAAGGGAGCTTTGCAAAAAGAATTCTGTAGCTCATCAAATCACCTATACATTGCTTTTGTCGTTGGTCAACATTAGGAATGGAAGTCGCAGGGGGTCTACGTGGTAGTAGTCAGCCCGGAAGTTGCCGCAGCAAGGCGCGAATCTGAACCGATGCAAGGTCTGGACCTACTTCCTACATCTCATGATCATCGTGATCCATATCATATGAGCATACAAGCCTACCTACACCCATGGACTTCCTGCCTCTTCGTCTCTTACTCCCTGATTTTCTTGTAGTGTAGGAGCTGTTCTTCCAATCCGAGACCTCTCAACCTGCGCGCCCGCTATAGGCAACCATGGCGAGCAAGGTGGTAGTACCGTTCCTTGTGGCCATGATGCTGCTGACCGGCGTCTGCAATACCCTCCTGTCAAAGTATCAGGCGAGTTCGTCTGTCTCTATGCTGCTATCAACGATCCTGACAGATCTTCCTCTAGGACCTTCAATGTGTTCGGAATTGCGACTCGAAGGGCCCCAAAAAATATGTGTTGTTCTCCCAACCAGTAATACAAACGTATGTACAGAAAAGCCTTCTTGACTCACACTGACAGGTATTTAGGGCCCAGATGTTCATTGGTGAAATGGGCTGCTGGCTAGTCGTCGGAGGCTTCTACATCTATAAGCGCTACTTTTTACAAGACGCACCCCTGCTGCAGGGCGGATACCACCACATCGATGGCCATGATCATACTGTTGAATCTGAAGATGAGGATGCAGAGCTTGATCGCTCATTCTCCGCGCAAGGAGCCGCCGGACCTGCCACGAAGGCGCTGGTACCGAATGCTGATGATCGGAAACCGCTTGTGGGATGGCGAATTATACTGCTGGCATTGCCTGCTTGCTGTGACATTGCCGGGACTACTCTCATGAACGTTGGGTTGCTGTTCGTTGCCGCCAGTATATACCAGATGACGCGAGGAGCTCTGGTGCTATTCGTTGGCCTCTTCAGTGTTATATTCCTACGCCGTAAATTGTACCTTTACCAATGGTGCTCACTCTTTATCGTTGTCTTGGGTGTTGCAATAGTCGGTCTGGCAGGTGCTATCGCCCCGAATCCACAGGCAAAGCCGAAGCCACAGTCCCTAGTCGAAACAAGTGCGCTCGTTTTGAGAGCCGCTACGAACTACGTCAAGACTATGGGCCAGAAAGAGGAGGCCTTGCAAACCGTAGTTGGGGTCCTTATGATTGCAGGCGCTCAAATTTTTACTGCTACACAATTCGTGCTCGAAGAATTCATTCTCGAGAAGTACGCACTGGAGCCTCTAAAAGTGGTTGGCTGGGAAGGAATTTTTGGATTCTTGGTCACGGTCATCGGCATGATCATTCTGCACCTCGCTGTCGGAAGAACAGAGCAAGGACGTTACGGCTACTTCGATGTCATAGAGGGCTGGAGGGAGGTCTCTCACTACAAAGCTGTCGCAATCTCTTCGGTTCTCATCATGATTAGCATCGGAGGTTTCAACTTCTTCGGCCTGTCCGTCACCAGAACTGTCAGCGCCACTGCGCGGTCCACTATTGACACTTGCCGTACGCTCTTTATCTGGATCGTGTCGCTGGGGCTGGGATGGGAGACCTTCAAGTGGCTACAAATCCTCGGATTCGCTCTTCTGGTTTATGGAACCTTTTTATTCAATGATATTGTTCAGCCACCGCTGCAAACCTGCATCCGAAAGCAGAAACGTGGCGAATTACTCCCTGAGGAACCAATCGAACATATGTAACACGATTCAGCCCATAGACTTGGTGTGATCATCACCATGGCCGGTTCTCATCGACGGGTATCATCATGGATTCGATAAACGTGCGGCGTTTGTTCTCTATCGTACGCTTTAGCAGCATTACCAATACCATATCCATCATTGTTCCATCCCGAGATTTGGCATTAGTAGGTGTCCTAGGCAAAGCCCATTATATCGTCATGATGGTCTTTAGCGTCAGAGGATTGATTTTCGCAGCCTTTTCCACTTAGATAGGAGTTTAAAGGCCTAATCAGGCCTTTCAAGCATTGGCACAGGAATCATCCCATATTGCTTCGTCGAGAACCTTACCGCATAGGACAAGTGAACCTGGGCTAGAGATGGTCCTACCCACACTACCGCTACCAAGTATCATCTCTCCATCGTGCCATAGAGACGGCTTCTGCTCACCAACCTAGTGTTACAATAATCGGAGCACCACACACAAACACCCATCGTTTGGACTTTCATCCTTCTGCTGACTGAACCGGTCTTACACTTTCCTCCGCCCAAAGTGCAACGTCCCAGCCAAATACCGAATCACAACCCATCACCTAATCACTCTCCGAACCTCGCAAGGGCCAAAATCATCCTACCCAAGGTATAAATCCTTGAGTTGGAGTACGCGGCTCTGGTTCCACTCACACGAAATTGGCACGACACGGGCATCTTGTCTCAGAATCTCTCAGAAAGATGAATCGGCCTGGGCAAACACTATCCACGGCGAGTGGGGTTTTGGTATGTGAGAACGATATGAATCAGCTACGGAGCAAGTATCAGTGCCATGTACTACAGTAAGACTTCGCCGTGTACAATTTCTTTCACCAATGGGAAGGGCGAACACGAAAGAGCTAGTATTGCGCAAACTTTAGAGGAATATACCCAGACAAGAACATAGCTTTTCGAACTCGCTTGGGGGTTTGTCATGTGAGAACGATATAAGTAGGGTACGGACCAAGGTATCAATCCTACATTAAAGACGTAGACGTGCAAGACGTTCTTCACCACCGTGAGGGGGAATTACGAGGCAACTGATATTGATCAAACCTTGGAAAAACATATCAAGATAGGTAAGATCTCAGCTTTCTAGATCAAATGGGAAGCAAAAGCTCGAGAAAATTGTGTACCTTTGCCCTTTCGGGGGTGGCGTGTTTGCTTCAAGATACTGTTCGATAATTCTTATGATCGGAATGTACTCGAAAGACTGCGCTCTCCACATTTGTAAGGGGGAAAAACATGTTCAACATCGTTGTAATGTACAGTACGATATCAAGTAGTTATGGATTAAATTATCAAGAAGGTCACTTTCCCAACGAGAGATGGTTTTCCCTGACGTTAGACCTATTACTTACTCTACTGAGTCATTCTATCGTGATGTGAAATTTTTCCAGACAGCGGAGTAACATCTGGTATCTTAAGAGTGAGAAGAAGATAACAAATTTTCAAACACCTTGAGCATATCCCCCGCCCCCTAACCAACTAGCTACCGTGGTATCATAATGCCAAAAGCCCATGGTGTATTCCGATATCGCCAATGTCCATCCTCATAATGCTAGCATCGTCTTTAAAACGCCATATCAAGCCATGCGCCAACCCCTTCACAACTTATCCGGCGCCCAAACCTTCAACCACTCCGGACTCGGCGCCAACTCATCCCTCCTCTCCTTTCCCTTCCCTGCCTTGCCATTCTCCACAGCTGGCACGTCATCAAAGCCCCAATCCATACCTTCGAGCTCTTGGTCCATGTTCAGCGCCTCCATGCCACCCATACCATCCGTGAACCATTCGCTTGGCATCCAGTTCGTGTCATCAACATTGATACTGATGTTGACGGCGTCATTCTCGCTAATGTCGCTCGGGCGCGGGCTGTTCTTCTCAGTATCGCCGCTCGAGAGCGTCGAGTCTGGAGTGAGCGTGTTTTGGATCTTAGACCATGGACTGAGGGATTGGAGGTCCGAAAGGCCAGAGAACGCGGAGGTGATCACGGATGCGGGGATGTCGCTGCCGGCCCAAAGATCTTGAGTGGCCAGGGTTGGTGTCTTGGGTGCAGCCTGGGAGGCTTTGGGATCAGCGGTCTTACTGTCCTTGAGTACTACTTTGACGTCGGAGGCGGGAGTCTTCACGTTGGAGGTTTGCGGTGTCTTCAGCAGATTCGAAGCAGGTGATGGACCGGTTTGGGTGGGAACCCTTGTCATCGGTGTCGCAGCCTCTTGCTTTATCTTAGCCTGGCCTTGTGTCGACGCGGATTTTTGGATTGGCGCGGTTTCCGCAGCATTGCCAGCATCAACCTTTGCCACTTCCGGCCGTATTTTGCTCTTACCGTTCTCGTCCAGGTTCAAGCCCATACGAATGGACTCGAGGCAAAACTCGAGGGGGTCGTTGAAGTTGGGATGAATTCGCTTTAGGTGCGCGTCCAGATTGGCTCGTGTCATGAATTCTTCGGTGCTCATTGCGCAATCAGGGTCAGGACACCTCAATACGACAGACGCAGGAGGCGGGCGTTGAGCTCCTGGAGACTCAAGCTTTGTTACCTGTGGTGATGACTTGACCGCGGGAGTTCCTTGAGCCAAGGTAGGCGTTGAGCTCGCGCTAGGAGCTTGGTTGCCCTTTCTTCTTTTGGCAGACGGAATCTGAAGCTTGTCCTGAGTCAATTCGTTAGGTCTATCCCCATAGGCTTGAGGGACTCCGTGGGGAGGTTGGCCTCCAAACGAAAACGGTGGTTGCGTAGAAGTAGGGGCGGCAGGAGTTCGACTGCTGTTGTTACTGGGATTTTTCTGCATTGCTACACTGGCGTTGCTATGGTTTCTCTGGAGGTTTGCTGCTCTGGCATGCTGCAGTGCGAGTTGCTGCTGCTGAAGGTTTGCAGCATTTAATGCTGGCATCGGCTCCTTAGGTGGCTGCTGCTGTGGCTGCTGATTCCGCGCTTGGTTCTGTGGCTGGCCTGGCACTTGCGCGACTTGAGTGCCCTTTCGAGACTGTATCTGGCCCATGAGCCAATTGAACAACTTGCTGAGCTTTTTCGTCGAAGCGTCAAGCACTTCAAGTGAGATGGTAAAATGATCAACGGGATGTTCATACTTCTTGTCGCGATATTGATGCGCAACAAGTATATGCTAGTGACTATCAGCGTCGATGAAGTCTGCAGCAGGAACGATGGTACTTACTGTTCGAATCAAATCTCTAAACATTTGTTCATTGGCGATCAGACCGTAGAAAATGGGCAATGCACTTGGTATGCGGCTTAGGATCTTGGTGGTCTCATTCAGTAACTGAAGCATTCTTGCTCTTGTTTGCGGTGTCATTGGAACGGGGCTGCCCTTTGGCGTGCTTTGTGCTACCTCTATACAAATTCGTTGTAGCTGAGCCTCTTTTCGACTTTGTGCATCGGTACGCTGCGGTCCAGTGTCCAGTTGTCCATTAGGCTTGGTGCCTTGAGTGTGAGGCTGACCTGGACCTGGACCCAACGGCTGTGGTGCCATCTGAGCGTTAACTTGTGCTTTTTGACCCTGTACTTCGGTGTTCTGTGGCATTCCAGCCCTAAGTTGTTGAGACGCTTGAATCAATTTGGATGGCTGACCTCTTGTAGCTGGCGTTGCCGAATTGGGATTCGGCACTTCGATGACATCATCGTTACTGTTACGCTTGATACCTTTCTGGTTGGGTTGCCCTGGTTTAGGAATTGCTGGCCCAACCCGAGCTCCTTGGGGCTGTTTTGCTACAGGATCTTTCGGGTCTTTTGGTGGAGCGCCTGCTCTGGGGCTCGGTTGCGGTTGCTTTCGCTGGGCCATCACTTGCGACTGCGCAGGCCGCGTTTTTTGATTGATGGGTGGTTGAAGTTGATTCGGTTGAGCTTGTTGCTGCTGAGCTCTTTGTAACTGATTGATTTGAGCCTGCTGTTGTGGGTTCATCCCCGGACGGCCTTGTGTAATTTTCAGCATATCATGTTGCCTTTGCTGTAATATTAGAGCTCGAATTTGCTCGTCCGTATATCCCTTCAAATGATCAGGCAGTCGGGCTCTACTAGCCTGTATCTCCTGTACCGTCGGTTGCGGTAGCGAATGCGTCATATTAGGGGTTGACATACGCGGAGTATTCGATCCTGCAAGAGGCGTCTGGTTGTTTGGAGGCGCGACCATCTGCGCTGGTGGGGCCTGCCCCTGAGCTTGCCCAGATGGATTTGGTCCCAGGCGCATCCTGGCTCTCTGCTGACCAACCAAATTTTGGTAGTGAAGACCCTGAAGTCCTTTCAATTTGTCTAAAGTACCTGGAGGTAAGTTGGCTTGATTTTGGGCGACCCAAATTTTCAGTTCACTCCAGGTCTTGACCTCCGGCGGCATCGTTGACAACGCACCATTCATGTTCAAAATGGCAGCTGGAAATTTCTGGTCATCCATTTGCCGAGTCTGGTCGTCGGTTAAAGCATTGCCAGCCATTTGTGCGGCTCTTTGTTGGTTCTGTAGGTTCTGTCTCTGTAGCTGCTGCTGTCTTTGCTGTACCATACTCTGTTGCCCTGTAGGCGGCGGTTGTACCATCGCAGGCTGTTGGAGCCCATTGCCGTTTTGCATGATAGCTGGTTGACCATTCATCATTTGACCAGGTTGCGCTCCCGTAATATGGGGTCCGGGCTTGCCTGCTTGGTCTTGTACTGGTGTGGAGTCTGGCACACCTTGACCTCTTGCCTGCATCGCATGCTGGTGCAGCATTTGTTGTCGCTGCCTATGCAATTGGGCAATGAATTTGTTTTGCTGCTCTTCGTTCATCTTTGCCAATTCTTGCTGCATTGCAGGAGGCAGGTTCAGCATTGTTGGCCGCGGGCGCTGCTGACCGGCATCTGAATGTTCAGGCTGGCCCATTGGTTGCATGCCTTGTTGGGGGTTCATCTGGTTCTGATCCTTTTGCTGATTTGGTTGAGCCCGCTGTTGAGGCCGCATGTTTCCTGCTTGAGCCTGTTGATTTGGAGATCCAAATGCCCTGTTAAGATTCGGCATATTGGTATTCTGTTGCGGTGTACGCCCGGAAGTGTTGAGACCATTAAGCTGTCCCTGCAGATTATGTTGGGGGGCTTGATGGGGTGTGTTCCCAAAATTGACTGCCTGAGGTTGCATTGACACGTTAGAGACTTGTGTGTTCGGCTGCGACGGATAGTACGGCTGCGTGGGTTTTTGCATTGGCTGAGCCCCATTGACTTGTCCGTTTGATTGTTGTCCAGTTCCCCGGCCATTGCCTCTTTGCTGTTCAACCATTGCCTGACTATTGCTCGCTGGAACGACCACCTGCCCAGCTTCCTGCGACCGTAGCCCGTTTTGCTGTTGCACAAGGATCTGAGAGGAGTCGAAAATTTGTGGAGGAGGAGCTCCGGCAGCTTGAGCTACCGAGTTCTGAGGCGTAGTTCGGGGCTGTTGAGGTAATAATCCGATGCTCGGTGCTCCGTGTATTTGGTTTCGCTGGGTGGGGTGCTGAGGTTTCTGGGCCACGTATCTGCTGGCTGCCTGGCTACGAAAGTAGTATGTTAATGGCTCAATATTTTGCATTGCTAGATTCTGTCGCACTTCCGGGGCGATATTCCGAAGCCTGTTCTGAATGAGGTCCAGCTGCTCCTTCGACGTGTTCTGCGCCAGCATGTGCGCCATCCGATTGATTTGCTGTTGATCCTCAGCAGTGAAAACTGTCTGTGCATTTTGTTGGGTGATATGCGATTGTGGTGGATGTTGACTTGGTGCCAACTGCAAGCTTGACTGTGGGTTCATAACCTGCGGCTGTAGCTGCTGTGATAGTTGTTGTTGCATCTGCATCCCAGAAGGCTGCATCGCTTGGTGCAATTGAGCGTTTTGAAATCCCGGTTGGAACTGGCCTTGATTTTGGGTTTGAACCATGCCTTGCATCTGCATTTGTTGTGGTACCGTATTCATTTGTGGCTGTTGTGGGTTTTGAAACTGTTGCTGTATGCTGTTTGCCTGCTTTGTTCGGGTTTCGGTGATATCTTGCAACTTTCTGTGACATGCTTGCTCATAAGACGCCTTTGTGAGTTAGTATGACCTCTGCTGCTTGGTTTTAGATGACAAGGACATGGTGCTCACGTGATCGGGATTATCCTCGAATGTCTTCTGCTCAAACGTGAGAGCTACGTTAATGGACTGATGATAATCCATATCGGGCTTGATCAAGCGCAGTGACGAGACTCTGTGTCGGGCTTTGTAAGCGAACCAAAGGTCGTAAAAATTCGACTTAACCATCAGGGACTGGCCAACTTACATTTGCCATACGACCATCGTACGCTGTTGCAGAGGGACAGCTGTTTGCCATCCTTGGGGGGGTTGCTGTTGCTGAAGCAATCGAAAGATATGCTGTTGCACTTTCATGTTCTGCTGCGGTCCCGCTTGTTGTTGATTGCCCTGCGGGCCAGGCGGAGGCCCCGCCATGCTATGGAAGTTGGCCGGATTCATAGCCTCACGGCCAGACAAGAGCCCCTGTGGCTCGGACGAGTCTGCAGTTGACTAAAGCGTCCTATTGGGCGACCGTGTGTGAAAGCTATTGTAATGTACGAACGTGTGTGGGCACTGACGACAACAGACCTTTCTACTCGAGCTTTGGCTCGGCGAAAATAGTGGGGTGGCACGGGCAGGTGAAGACGCTTGGTCAGAGAATGCGGCTATGTTGGGGCGTGGGAGGTTCGTCTGTAATTTGGCTCTGGGTTGACGGAGTCGATGGGTTCCGGGTAGGGCAAGTCGTCGTTTGTGTAGGGGCAATATTGCTGGACGTCTGAGAAGGGATAGTGTGGCAGTAGGGGATGTTCAGAAGGGTAGCTGAATTGTGAGGCGAGCACCTTGTTGACCGGGCTGGGGTGAATGACTGACAGTGGATCAGCGCCCCGCGCCCGACAGGCTTGCAGTGCAGCACCGAGCAAAATCCTGCGTTCCCGGATTGTCGTCAGCCCTTTGCCCGCATGGAAGGCTCTCAGGCCGTGGGAGGCAGTATGGGGAACTTGGAGTGTCCGGCAGGAGTGTTCAGTATCCGGGTCTCGCAGTCCAGTAGCACGGATCGGGAAGAGGAAACATGAACCGAGAGGCTAGCGACTTAGTCGTACACAATACAGTCGAAAGAGCGAGAATCAACCATCACGACTATTGATGATGTTGAAGGAAAAGTAGAAGAGAATGTGCAGGCCGAGGGATTTAGAAGAAGAAGAAGAGAAAAGGATGCAGGGCAAGGCTCAGATCGAGGCTGTAATAGTATGATGAGTGATGTGCTGGTTGTTGAGTTGTGTGACCTGTGAGCGAGAATGAGAACGAGAAAGCGACATGGAAGAGTCATCACTTGATCAGACAGGGTGGCCTTTTGTGACGCATCCCCGTTTAGTAGTAGAATAGTAGCAGTGTAGTGCAGTACGGAATACGGAGGTACATCAGTAGGTATCGTAGGTATCCCTCCACCCCTCCCACAGTCCAATAGCAGACCTAGCGAGCCTTTATCCGATATGATATGGTGGTGTTCTAATGTGATGCCTCCCTTACCTACCTTACTACTTTAGCCACCATAGGGCTTGCTCTACCTTATGAGTCTAAGGTACTCTCTATCCGAACTACGGAATTTCCTCATATGATGATTGATAGGAGCGTATTTAGACACCGTCAAATCTGTAACCCCCCCCTTTCATCCGCCCAAGTGATTCGTCTATTTACGAATGCTAAGCCCATATTCCGTACAAAGGATACAATGACTTTCTATTCTCGGAAATTACTCAGGTAATGGAAGTGTCAAACCCACCAACCCGCCTCTTACAAAGCTGAGTACGGTGGCCAGCTATGCTTTTGACGAATGACCCTTATCGTCATCCTCAGCCGTTCTAACGTATCAGAATCATAATACACAGCCGTTCTCGGTGTGGTTGTGCTTGGATACAACCTATTATCAAAGCCAGGAATGGCGACTTCGATCCGATCCGATGTCTTTGCCTTCTTAGCCATACCTACCATATCCCTCGCCGTTCTCCTCCTGCTGCGACATTTCCTCCCCCTCAGAACGACGCCTGCCTACCTGCTGCTTCCCATCTTCCTTGCCCTAGCCCTCCCTGTCAGCATCATCCTCTTGGTACCCATAGACCTCGCTTCAAGCTTGAGGGCTACCGATGAGGCTTCGAGAGGAATATGGCTGCCTGACCGCGTCATACTGGTCGCATGGCGTCTCACCTACTGGCTTACGTTTGCCCTAACCTGGTAACTAAGCGATCTTCCAAGTCTATGTACGATACCCTTCATGGGACGCTGATCGACATCGTCTAGGTTCATTCTGCCTTTATTGGGAGAGTATGTAGACTCGGGTTACCGAACGCCCAAGGACCGCATCTTGTACTCCCTAAGATCGAATGGCCAGTATCAGCTCACCGTTCTCGTGTGTGGTGTTGCCGGGCTTGGATACGTGCTTTGGCAGAATGGGTTTGAAGCAACATCCGTCAAAGCCTTGGTTATGGCATTGGCCTACTGCTGGGGTTTGATTCTTGCAATATATCTCATGGGTCACGGATTGGTCGCCGTACCTAGACGGCTGTATCACAACGCCAAGATAAGTGGAAGATTGCGAAGGATACAGTCTCAAGCGCCAAGGGTCAATGATAGACTTGCAGACGCGACCTCGGATCTGGAAGATTTGGAAGCCCAGGTCGCCAAATTGGTACAGCGAAAGAATGGGATCTCGCGCGACCATCAAGAATGGATCGATGAGCTGTCGGAGATTTCGAACATATCTGGCTCCCGCCTATCATCCGCTGGGCCTCGCGCGAATGTTGCAGCAATACCGGCTGTAATCACTGATCGGTACCTTGCTGAATTAGCGAGGAAACTGAATCGTGCCCGTCATAAGCGTGTCCGTTATATCGATGCCTGGGATCGCCTCATCCAAGAGGCCGCTGATATGCAGGCTATACTCGATGCGTCTGCATCCCAGCATCTCGAATTCGGAAGAGTCTCTCCGCATGCCTCATGGCTTGAAAGAGCAATGATACTGACGCCTTATACTCGCTATTTAATCCACTCGAAAGCGATACCCGCAGCGAGGCTAGCTCTTGCGGCTGTGCTCTCCTTGGCTTCAGTCTGTATTGTATGGTCCGAGCTTGTCAAATTCCCCGCCCCAAAGCTCTCAGTTATCAGCTTAACCGTTGTATCCCATACAGGTAGTGGCGGAGAGGAAGTGGGATTTGTGGGCCAAGTCATTGCCTCACTGTGGCTTCTCTATATGTGTCTGGCTGCGCTCGCAAGTTTTGACGAGGTCAAGATATGGGGAAATCGTGCACTTGTCCGAAGAAACACTTACGGCGAGAGCGCTACATGGTACTCGGGACAGATCGCCAAACTTACAGTTCCGTTGGCCTATAATTTTGTGACATTTCTTCCTCGGAATGTCCACGAAGAGACAACTTTCTACAACTTTCTGGGTCGCCTTATCAATCTAACTCCATTAGGGAAGGGGTTTGACTACTTCTTTCCGATTCTCATATTAATACCTATCTGTGCTACGTTCTTCAACTTGTATGGTCGTGTTAAAAGAATCTTTGGGTTTGGCATCGTTGAAGACGACGAGGAGGGTAATTGTTCAGCTTTTGATGGTGGAGGATGGAGAGAAGGTCGTGAGTTGATCGAACGAGAATTGAATGGCACGTCTCGTCTCGGACTCTCATCTCGAGCAGGCGGAACGTCGTTGTCTTCACCTTCCGGATATCATAGCCCCGCTGATGCAAGCGGCCAATTACGCCACGCGCCTACTGTTTCTCGTGGCTCCTTGGCGGTACCAAGCTCGCGCGACATTACATCGGGAAATACGAAGACGGCGAGGGGGCAAGCTCAAAGACTTGCTGATGCTACCCAAGCAGCGGAAGAGGATGAGAACTTCTTCCAAGGCTTTGCACACCGTGTTCGAAATACGTTTGACACCATGGACAGGCCGGAATGGCTGTCTGATCTAGGGAAGCGGCCTAAATGGATGGGAGGAGTAGATGGCAACCGTGAAAGCAATGGCAGGGCCGACTCCGGGCGGGGATTGGGAAGGTGGTTTGGTGGCAGGCCGGCGGACGGACATGTAAGGCTATGAGTGAACGATTAAGACTTGCTGCATAGCGATGGAGTTGATCTTAAAGGACTGCAGTACTAGAAGGAACCACATTGTAAACACCTGGACGCAACAGAGAATCATTGAATTGCATTGAGCAGATTGCATCACCTATACTCCGGACTCCGTATAATATCACTGTTGAACGCCATCTTGTCAGCACCCCGATTTCCATAAGTTAAGTACCACTGAGTACATACTCCGTAAGATACCATGAGATGATCTTCCACTAGGAAGGAGAGGCTGGGAGTGGCAGTGGTGGCTGGTAAGAGCACATAATGTTTAGCTTGAGCCCGGCGACGGCGAGCCAATTGTCCGACCCCTCAACGCCAGCAAGAGAGTCTATAGAAGAACCTAAGCCATCCGTCTTGACAGGAGAAGTTGTAAGACCTGGTTGCCGCCACCACCAACCACCTGTACATATCTGAACAAACGTCTGTGTCAACATGCCGTGCTAAAGACCGTGCGAGTTCCAGAGTCATCGTGACAATATCCAGGTCCCTGCGCAGAACCTCCTAAAAGCCCTGTTAGACGACCATCTGCCGCACCCAAGAACGCTGCTTGCAAACGCATCTATGTATAGGGCTTAGCTGTCTTGACAAACAACTGATCTCCATAGGTATTCACGGCTCTCCATATCTTGCACCAAAGTGGGAACAACATCTGCTGCTAGAATCCGTATCAAACATACTCCACTGGCCCCTGGGTTTGTTTGCTGACACCAGTGAGAAGGGTCGTAAATGTATATAGGCCGCTGGTCCAACACATAGTTGAAGGTCGTCGCGCGATGGCTGCGATATCTACATTACCCAATGGACGGGCTCTTGACTCTCAACGAAGTTCTGAGAAAGAACACAACTCTTGGGAGTTTATCAGACCGGTTAGTCAAGATGTAGGTTCCTATAGGCCTAATGTACCTGCTCGTCTTTCGGATGCGTTTGTGGTCTCCGCACAAGTCCTTTCCTGCAACTTCACATTCATTGCGCCTCTGCTAATGTCTTACCTCTTCGATAGCATACCGGCACATCCTTCTCGAAACCATTCTCCTCAGTCAACAAGTCATTCCCCCGCCGGACAAACGATGCACAAATACACCAAACTAATGGGACCTCTCAAAGCTACAGTAATCCAACACACTCAGACACAGTGGATCGGGGCGGCTCGATTGAATCATCTAATCAGCCGAGAGCTATAACCAACAGTGAACCTTCCTATCTAACACCGTACCCAAACGGTGGGCTTAGACCACCTCTGAATCTCAGCAGAAGTGGTAGCGAGGCAGACAGTCTGCTAGATCTATACGGTCGGCCAAGGAGCGGCGTTGAAAGCATGGATAAAGTGGAACGGCCGCTTGCTATGGAAGATGTTCATATAGAAGATGAGGACCCTGAGCGCTCAAGATGGATACACAGGGACAAACTGCTAGTAATTGAGAGTCAGGAAATGCAAGAAGCTGGGATCAAGCTTCCGCCACCTGGGAGGTCGAATAGCAAACCCCAAAGCAAGCGGGAACATAACCGGACTCAATATAGCAATGGCTTACGCCACAACGAACCGGGTAGCACGAACGGTAGGGAAGTGTATAGCCAGAGGTTCGAGGAGCCACTGCAGCAGCAAGAGCAAATTGAAGAAGACCCAAGCAACTACGATCTCAGAACACCAGAAGAAATTGCCGCCGACCCCCATCCTGGGTTTAGCCCACAAATGTATCGCCAACCAGGACTAAGATCCAGTTCCTCGCGCATCCCTTTGCCAAGGCATAGTCCTTTACCCATCCCGCAAGAGCATATAGAAAGAAACACACCGATACCACGGAAACGGGGTGCCAGCGCGAATTGGAGTTCAGGAGATGAGCATGTAATCGCATACGGCAAAGTGAGAAGACGGAGTCAAAGTGTTGGTAGCCTGGTCCTATTGGACGACGGGGATTGTTTACATAGTAGCCCTACACCAGCGGCCACATATTCGGGTAGCCCCAACAGCGTCTCGACATCCCCTACCAAACCGCGAGTGGTGAGCAAAGCAGGCTTGTCATCAGGTTCCCGCAGGACATCAAATTCACAAGGCAACATTGTCGACGCACAAAACCCTCGATCTCCATCGAAACCTCGAATAACCTCAGGGCAACGACCGAAATCACGCTCCGGGCTTGAACCCAGGCCGGCGACTGCCATCAACCGACCAGAAGGCGATCCGCCATGGCTAGCAACGATGTTCAAGCCCGACCCTCGCTTACCACCCGAGCAGCAACTGTTACCCACGCACGCCAAAAAGCTCCAGGAAGAGCAGCAGAACCGCGAAAAGGAATGCAGGTCCGAGTCGGACGCCCGGAGAGGGTTCACGCCTTTGGCCGTACACACGCAACGCGGACTGCAGCCTCCTTCCCCAGCCAGAAGTCTCCAAGACGAAGGCGAAAAAGGCAAAGTGAACGAACCTGGGTGGCCGTTGCAAGTGATGTCGAAACCCGCCAAGAGCAACGGTAGCCCTGCGAGTGCTAGCCTCAGCCCAAACGCTGGGTATAGCACCATACCGCGGATGCAGGGCACGCCGCAAATGTCCAGGGCGCCGAGTCCGAAACCTATGCCGCAGGCTATGGAAGTGAAGCAGGCGCCAAAGGAGAAGACTTGCGGGTGTTGTGTCGTCATGTAGCTTACTGGCTCTAGCCTACAATTTTTTCCATTTGCAAGGTCGTTTGGAGTTAAGCCGGCCGCTCAGGGAAGATGCGGCGTTTCCTCCCTTCTTGGAGCGTACTACCATACCATAGCCTTGCTGTTTTTCGAGCGACGGAGTCGGGCTCTCGTTCTCGTCCTTCTGTCCATAACGTCCATCTGGCCTTTTCTTTCCATCGAGATACCTTAGTCTTGGGCACTGCAGCATCCGTTATCACCTCAATGTTCATCGCTTGGTTCGTACATATTCGTGTGCTAGAAAGGGTGGGGGATTTACTCTGCTGGGAGTTGATGGAGTGGCGTTGTTGGGGTTGAGGTTGGGAGGGCGGGTGAGGACGATGGGGGTGTGGGAGATGAGGTTTAGGAGGTGGGGATCCACATGGTTGAAAGATTTTTGTGACTGTTTAGACCGATGAGAAGTTTGCAGTGCAGACGTTTTGTGGTATCTGGCATCAGCACACGAACAGTGCGTGCTGACATCTTCACCTGGTTTTGTGCCAGCTTGAATCCGTAGTTCCTCATACGGAGATTTACCAGCACCTCCGCACCACCCAACCCCTCTCTCTACCAAAATCCCCAACGCCCCCTCCCCCTCCCCCTCCCTGCCCCCAAAGCCAGACCCATAATATCGAACTTCCCCCTCTCTTCATCACCAACACCCCGGAATCCCAATTCACACAACCTCCCTGAGCCCCTCCAAAACACACCCGTGTTCCCGTCCCCACTCCTACCCCTCATTTCCATCGCCCCATTCCTCCACGAAAAGCGTCCGAGCGGGGGTTAGGAGTTGTGCGATTGCGTGAGGGATTCTTGCTGGGAAGGGGAGGGTTTGATACCTCGATGGGTTGGGCGTGGGAGGGTGGGGGTGGTGGCGATGGGATGGGATGGAGATGGAGATGGAGATGGAGATGGAGATGGAGATGGAAATGGAGATGGAGATGGAGATGGAGATGGAGATGGAAAGCGAGCGAAGGGGATTGGATTACTGAAGTGGAGGCTATGGATGGATGGTGGACGAGTTGAGAGGAAGAGACCGAAAGACGGAGATTTCAAGTACAAAAGGGATGGTGTGGTGAAAGATGGCGAGATGTCGTTTGCGCTCTATTCCATTTTGTCGTCGTCAAGACCTTCACTATTCAAACCATGCGAGATGCGATAACTCAGTAGAAAAAGAATGCTGTTGGAAAGATCAGGGATAGAAGGGAGAGCAGTGCAGCTGTTATTGTTGTCGCCGTCATTCCCAGCTGTTGGCGGGTCGGATTATTTTTTATTCCTAATTTTGGTATATAGCACAATCCCTGGTTCGGACTTTTTAATGTTTTGTCGCTCTCTAGTTTACTGCATATTGACAATATGATTATCCATTGAATTGAAGAAAGCAAAAGACTCAAAGCGTGAGCAGACTTAACTTCTAAGAAATTAGATATTTGCAACCTATCAATCGAAGTTTGAAGGCTTGACTGCAAAGAATCCATGCTCCTAGCTATTATTTGAACAGCGATGATATACGAATAGTCGATCGTTGTTTTGCAACTCTGGCTTTCTCGCTGGACCTTTCAAGAAACGTTGGCGGTCGGTAGAATAAGATAGATTGGGGGACGATGGTGAGAGACCATGATTACTGATCGTCGAGCCTCGAAGGTTACAGGTACTGGAAGCACGGAGAACGAAGTGACTAAGCACATCGCAGCGCATCGAACTCTGCCTTAGCAATCATACAAAACATACGAATTAATAATGACTGCAGAGATACAGCTGTAAGATAGACCATATCGAAATAACAGCTGCTTCTCCAGAACGCATGGAAGAAGCAAACGTGTTTGATCTCTGTGACAGATACTTGCAACGATAGAGAGTATGTCTCAGAACAAGCTAACGACCCTTCAACGACTCCATTTAGCAGCCCAAGGCCTCAATTCTCAAGGCCGGGATTCTGAGACGCCAGAGCCGGTGACAGCCCCAGTATCACCGAGGGAGCTGAAGTCGGAAAGCCCGGAGAATAATCCTCACGGTAATCCATTTGAGCATTGTCTTGTTTCAGCTAGCGCAAGCCTGAGCGGAGACGAGAAGGGGCTTGAACAGTTAGGGCAGGAGTTACCCGTTACCCTTTTCGCGTTGATGTATGGATACAATAATGCATTGAAGGGTTCAGGTATGTACGCCCTTTCCCGGGATCTGATCAGTAAAGCATACTTTTTTAATATTGTAGAACGTGTGCTAGATTGTAGCCAAGGAGAGCCAGCACCAAGTCAGGTGGCACCAGCAAGACCTAGCGTAGGGAAGGAGTTCTCGACCAAGTTCGAATTCATTCTCGGCAATGATCCCGTACAGGCTCGGAAGTCGGTAAGAAAGCATGTCATGCAGGAGTACCGGAGGAGGGAGCAGTGGGAGAAGGAAGAAAGTATTGGCGAATTTAAGAGGAATGCAAGCTTCTCATTCGGCAAAGGACGGCAGCTTCCATCCCCATTGTCTGCCGAGGACGGGGTCCCATGCGAACAGGAGTCCTCGGATCCAGAATCCTCGCTGGTTGTGGGAAAGAGAAGAAGGCTCGACTGGTCTCCTTGCACAACGGTCACTAGGACCGAGTCCTCCAGAGCAGTACGCCCACACTTTCAGACCCAGACTGAACAGAGTTGTCAAAATGACAACGGACCCTTACCATTTCGCTTCAATCCATGGGCAGCCGTTGCAGCAGCAGACGTGGATCCCTTTAGCAAGATTAATTTTGGCGCTGCACCAGCAATGCAAGCTCTCTTACATCAATGTAAATTCATTTGGTTTTAATTCAATCAAGGTCAGGTACTGATCTGGCACATCCTAGACGTATGGAACGGGCCAAGAGCGTTTGATCTGTGGGCGGCAGGCACCGATTTCCATCGCATAGCTTGGCTTTATAGCGATATCGCAGCTCATGACCCAGAACCTATCCCGGTGTGTTTCGCTTTCGCTTTGTGGCACATGGCTCGCCTGCGTTACGTCGAAGAGCCGCCTTTGGCTTTTGAGCACAGGGCCAAGGCGTTACAAACGATCAATAAACGGCTGCAAGATCCTCAAAAGGCCGGGAGTAACGCTAATATAGGAGCAGTCATAAATCTTGCAGGCCATGAGGTAAATACGAATCTGTTCTCACGGTATCTGCCAGCGACTAATTGCGGTCAGTATGTGATGGGAAAACCCAGGGATTTTTTCACCCATATGTCAGGACTGGCTCGAATGATCAAATCACGCGGTGGTATGGAATGGTTTGATGCACATCCAGAGCTCAGATCCATCATCATGCGGTGCGTTAAACTGTTGATCCAAGCAAGCAATAGTTCAAAAACGTCAAGGCTGACCGAGATAACAGGTTAGAGTTAATGCGAGCGTATGCTACAGTATCAAGACATCGATTCCCTCAATTTCAAGTTTGTCAGGGTCTCCCATCACTAGGCAAACAGTTGGGACTCAACTCTGAGAGTGAGAAGGATATCAAAAATCCTGTAGGCAGCCGATTCGAACAAGCTTATAATTTCTGCCGAGATTGTATTGCTCTTTTCGATGGTGTGGAGGACGTGGCATCGTTGATAAGGACTTCCAAGTCCATCCAGGAACAGACCGAGAAATTCTGGTTCAAACAACTGTTGGAAGGTTTGGTACGTCGACCACTACGGAGAGAGCCTGGAGTAGCAACAGATGAAGGCTCGGGTCTAGTCAAAGGATGTTGTCGATTAGCGGTTCTGATCTTGGTTGATACCATGATGCGCGAAGCCTTTAGCTCTCCGAATTACAGTGGCCATAACGTTCGAGCTGTCAGAGCAAACCTCCTTGACATGGATACGAAACTAGGCCGCGCATTGTATTGGCTGATGGTTGCCATGCTCCATGGCCAGCGAGTAGATTTAGGTGAGCCGGCAAGAGCATTGTACCTCGCGGAAGCTGTGCTCCTAGCAATGGATGTCAGCGAAAATGAATGGCGTCTCATCAGAACAAGGTTAGTCAGGTACCTTGAGATGAAACAATTGAACGATCTTGCGGGCATTCAGATATCAGAGTCATGGGAAGTAGGACCTATCAGTCAAACTGTCATGGACGATTAGATATGAATATAGGACACTATGACATATTACTCGCAAGACCAGCCATCCATCGATGTGTCTTAGGCTGTTATATAGGTCTACTTATTAGAATTTTCCGTGCCATAGACATGTGAATTTGTTTGAACCGCTTCTATCAGTGTCGACGCCTCTTGAGCTTGGTGTCTGCTCAAGTCTCTATTAAAATGGCATCACTACACCGGCTGGCAATATTTATGGCGGCTTTGCCGGTATGCTCATTCCCTGCAGGTCAATTCATACCTATCGCGTAGTGACCTGAGCTGGAATCAAGAGTTGCATGCTCATGTATCAACAATCAAACGAGCCGATAACCACTCAAAACCCGTCAACTCGCAGACTTATGACCAATACAACTAAAGCTGAATCGATAAGCTTGCTTCCCATCTCAACGGCGGCATGCAATCGAGCGAAGTGGTATTCCAACCAAATAGGGGGGCAGCCAGGCTGGAAATTAGTGAATACACGCGTACGTTCAGGCCACTTGATTATCGAAAGGGTTCATTTCCTTGAACACTTGTGATACGTGTGCTTCCGATCATCTGCGGGCTCCGGGCCTAATTGATCTTGTCCGATGAACAAGAGGGCGCCGACTTATCACCGTTTGGCGGATGCGACCGACCCGGGTAGTCACTACGGATAGCCCCTGCCTTTCTTTCAATAACACTCCCGGATGCTTGAAATCCTGCACCATTACATGTGCTGCTTTGAAGAACGAGGCAAAGACTTTTGTAGTGTCGTTGGCATGGATAGTTTCTGGTAGACTCAGACGAAGCTCGTCCCTTCTCCCTCCCGTTCTTCCTGCTTCAATGGTACTGTATTCTAGACGATACTTCAGGAAGTCGTCTTGGAGGAAAGATCTGTGGCTTAGACCAGCGAATATATAATTCACCTGAATCTCGGAGCCAGGATCTAAATCAGCATTTGATGTTCGAGCTCGAGATCGGATGGCATGCGGTGGAATCGATATTGTAAGGCTTGCAGGCGTCTTGAGACGATCCTGGCCCAGGATATTGAGATTGCTGGCTTCCACAAAGTCAAGGATTCGCTGATCAACCTGCTTCGAAGCAGGAAGATAAGATTCCACAACGAACCTTAGATCCATTAATTCATCTGGTAGAAGGACATCAGACTGCCTTTCGCCGACGATCAATCTGACGCTGCGGAGACTTGTTGTTTGACTATCTGTAATTATAGCAATCCGTATATCCAGATCAGGCAAGTCTTTCGCAGAAACCGTATCGGAGGCAGACAGATGAGATGGTATCAACCTGATGAACAACTCCTCATGTTGTTTCAGGTTTTTCGACCCCATTTCCGTCAAAAATTGACGTAGCCTTGGAACAGTGGTAAGAAACTCACGGCGAGACTGGATTTGCTGTTCAATATCTTGTCCAGCCGGTACATTCATGGGATATAAGACCTGGCCAAAGACTGTTGATGTATTGTAGCGCAGCTCTGTATCCCAGCTTGATGCAAGACTACCAGTCTTCTGACCAGCTGTCAATACTTCCCCTTGTACTTTCCTGTAAAGAAAACTAGATGCCGACGCAATTGCACCAGAGAGCGTTCTGTTGTTGCTATGCTGAGTGATTTTAGATCCCAATGCCAGTAGAGGATACTCCGCATTCGTATTATGCCCGAACCTCTTTTTTGTTCCGCTGCTCCATCTTGACCACTCCGTACTTCGCTCGTTCAACGGCATACCAGTGCCCACGTCAACTGGAAAGCGGACCACTCCCTCTGCATTGAGGGGTCCAGCCCAGTGAACCTGAGTTTCTTTTGTTGCAGCTGGCTCTAGGGCTTGCAGGATTAGCCTGCGTACATCCTCGAAGTCCCCGTCACCCGGGCCAAGGTAATAAACGACCAGCTTTCTCACAATTAGCTCTGGTCGATTATTATTTAGTAACGTGCCTACCTTTTCCGGGTCTCCTTTAATTCGCGTTGTACTTGATGTCTTGATGATGGTGCTTGTAAGCTGTTCTATTTGCTCCAGCAATGGTTTGTTCAACAGAGTACTCAGTTCGGCGATTTGTTTTGTATGCTTTCGCCCATCTCTAGGAAGATCAAGCTCAGCACGTCTGATATTTTCGAGTATATATTGGAGAAGTTTCAGCACATCGCTTGCCGAATCGTGATCTGCAGTAATTCTGAGAACACCGTAAGATCGTGAAGCTTCAACTTTTACGCCATATGCCTCTGACAGTCGCTTGAGGACGTCCCTCCCTGCGTAACGGTTAGATCATCACCAACGACGGCAGACTCATAGGGCTTACTATGATTGAGGACTAGGTCCAGATGTTCAGGTTGTATCCACACATCTAGCTCGCCCAATGAGTCTTTCTCTTGTTCGTTTTGTATGTGCCAGATCTGCCGTATGATTTTGTTTGCCACAGTCTGCTTGAGAGGACGTCCTTTGCTTCTATTCGCTAGTACTTCGCCTGGTGGTATAGCAATCGCGTCATTCTTGACATGCCTGCGTATAGAAAGTCGAGAAGATACATCACCATGAAAAGGCGTGGTACCTGGTGTCCACGCAGACCGCTTGTACAAATCTGAAGAGTAGTCGTAATCAATTTCCCAAGGATCGCGCGTGCATGCTTTGTGGGAATAATTTAGCAGTTGATCCGTGGTGAAGCCATCACGAAGTCTGCGAGCAAGGTCCTCTGCTTCAGATGCAGTGGGTGGGCCGAAGCGGTCTCTTAGACCGGATACCCAGGTTTCCTTTACGCTCTCTAGGTTTTCTCGTACGCGGTCCGCACCAGCAATCCCCCTTTCTGAATTTATCGAGTCCAGGAGCTCGTCTGAGCTCGCTGAGCTTGCTGAATTGCCCAGTGCAATATTTGCTATGCCAAATGTCGTGTATTCTGGTCTTTTCAAAGCTTGTTGGAGCTCATTCCGCAAGCGAAGGACTTCAGCAGGTTTCCCCAGAGCGTCAATACCGATAGGATCTTTAATGTGAAGGTCTAATTTTTTGGAAAGACTTCGGTCTGGTGTATAACGCCTCTTCTGTTTTATATTCTCCAGAACCTCAGCGGTGTTGCCTGGCACAGGACCGTCAGGTTCAACGTGGTCCTGCCCCAAGGTTATGAATCGTGGTAGTACGAGATCTCTTGTGCGGCTCAGGGCGTTTCTTACGAGCGGTCTGCGAGTAGCCATACGCCATTGACATCTGAGACATACTGACACGTCCTGCACGGTAGGGTGATAGGGGGACATCTGCAATAACTTTCTTTAGAGCTAGAAGCTCGCTGTAGAGGAGCCATCAAATCTTTCTCGCTAGATCTGCCCTACAAGGCTATGTACGCCCGGAGAAACCCCGGAGTTAGTAAGAATGACTAGCGTCATTTACTTATAGATCGTGAGCCAAACCAATCCCCATCCATCACATTCTTAAAATGGGCAGAGGACGCTGCGTTCTCCTCCTCCACTGTTTCACCGAGCTGGATCAGGTACTACGCTCTTGTGCATGACTCTTCGTCCTATGATCCGCACATGCGGAAGATTTAGATGGATCTGACAAGACGGAAGGATGTCCCAGATTTTACAAATTGACCTGGACTGAAGTCTCTAGTCAAGGTTATAGATGATGGGTTGATGGGTAGCATATGATGACCGAAAATCAGAAGGCAGCCATAGGATTACTAGGCTCGAGTCTGCTCGCACTCGCTCAATCTCATGAAAGTCTCAAGCCAGCACCTGCATGCTCAGGCTCTACTATACTAGACGACGCAGCGCTTGCAGGCGGCTTCAGGTATGGCGAAATTACATCTATTGCAGGGGCTAGTGGTATGGGGAAGACTATGGTGGGTTGTCTTCTGTACCAGCGTAAAGCCGAAGGGAAGACTGACTTGTAGAATTAGATAGCCTTCCATGTCATAGCAAGCCACCTCATCAGTCACGACAAAGGTGAAGTAGCGCTCATTGATACCACTGGGGCTTTCTCTCCTCTACGCCTACGGGATGTCCTGGCCTTCCGTCTACGTGAACAGTCTCGAAGAGCAAGATACCAGCAAGCAGGCTACATGTATGAGAAAGTGCTAAAGAAGCCTGATGCTGTCGAACATGAGGCTACGGATAAAGCTACTTCAATGCTTGATCGTGTAAAGGTCATGAGAGTCTTTGATTTTGCTGGCGTGGTTGAGGCTATTGGAGAAGTTGGCGAGATGTGGGAAGCAGTATCACGGGAATGGGACGACGCCAAGGAAAGAAAAGCGCAAAGTAAGAAGGCCATAAAGGCCATTTCCGATAGCGAGGATGAAGGCGAAGAGATGCTGGACGATTTAGCAAACCCAGAGAGATTGATTCCCCAAGAGGATTTAACGTCAACCACTACCGACGGCGCTGGCCAAATCGGTGTCATAGTCATCGACACAATCACCAACGTCGTTTCGTCCATGATGTCAAAGTCCCAGATCCAAGGTATTAATATCCCTTATCCCTACAACCCTGCTTTACTCCCCTTGATTCTGCATCACCAACACCCCCCCAGGCCAAGCCCTCCTAACCACCTCCCTCCGCACCCTCCACCACCTAACCCACCGCCACCACATCCTCACCCTCCTCACCAACGCCGCCGTCGGCCTCTCCCCCAGCAACCCCTCCTACCCCCGGCGCCCCGAAGAAAACGCCTCCATATTCGCGTCTACGCAAGGGAAACCGGCGCTGGGCAAGACGTTTGCATATCTCATTGATACATCGATCTATCTGTCGACGGTACCGAAGAGGAAGGAGGATGCGGAGGCGGCGTTTGGTGGTGGCAGTGGGGATGGGGGGTGGGAGAAGGTGGGGGTTATGGAGGTGCTGAGGGATAGGAATGGGGGGAGGGAGGGGAGGTGGGGGGCTTTTGAGATTGTGGATGGCATTGAGTTGAGAGAAGTTACTTTTTGAGCTGGTTCTGCCGGTCTTGTATGTCCTTTCTCTAGCGGCAGTGGCCCAGCATCCAATCATCGAGTATCAGAATCCGAGCAAAGGAATTCGGGTTGTAAAATTATATATTTCCAGGTAGAAGTTGTCTTTAACGAAGTCGATGTGAAAGAAAGCCTACAGGGACGAGAAAGAGAGATCCGTCAGCGGACGGGGAAGGATTGCAACAGTTGATTAAAACCTCGCACATCAACCCCGCGAATATATCGCCCAACTCCTCAAATCCTCCCTAGCTTCAAACTCATCAATCTCATGCGACACCCCCTGCGCCCTCCTCTTCGTCTCCGCACTACTCGACTGCACCTGCTGCTCAATGCTGCTCCTGCCACTAACGCCACCCTCCGCTTTACTGGCCCCCCTCCGATGCCCCCTCGGCTTCGTCGTCTTATTACTCCCCTGGCTCTCCTGCTTCCGCTGATGCCCATATCTCCTCCTCGCGCCGTCCTCGTCTGCAGCTCCGTCCGTATAATCGACCGACATGCGGATGCCAGGCGCGATGCCGGCGTCTTTGGCACCGCCCCAGCCGTCGCCGCCGGCGAAGATGTCTTCGATGCATTTGTCGGCGGGGAGCTCGCCGGCTTGGGCGGCCCAGGAGGCGGCGAGCGTGCGGCGGTACATGTCTTGGAGTTTGCCGATTTCGCGCGTTTTGGTCGACATGGAGGGCATGTGGCCGAGGTCGTCGGGCTCGGTTTGTTCAGCGGTCATGATGCCGGCGATGCCGCCGAAGACGGGGGCGGTTTTGAGGGAGGGTCTAGGTTCGTGAGCACTGGTGGTAGCGGGAAATTGGGAAAGAAACGGACGCGATGAAATTTCTATCTCCCTCTGTCTGTTTTATAGCGATACCAATCTGCGTTTCGTCAGGGTGAACTCTTCTGACTTAGGTGACTTACCTCCTGACCTTCAAAGTACTGTTGATCTTACTTTCCTGCATGAGATATCTCCGCGTCACACCTGCTTCTCCATCATCGCTTCTTTCCACAAACTCTGCCAGATTCAATTTGATATTCCCAAGTATGATTGTCTCTCCTCGAGCACCAGACGAGTACTCCTGCAAAACCTCGAAATGCATCTCCAAGTCCTGCAACATGCCATTACGGTCTACTATAAGCCGAAGAGGTAACGTCTTTTCGTAGTCCCATATAACCTTGTGCTCTCTAATGGTCACCTTCATGGTTCGACCGCGATGCTCGGCTTTGCTTGAGCTATGTACGTGCCATTTGACATATGAAGTTCCGGAGACGAGGGGGACATTGTTGAGGTCGAGTATCTAGCTCTTTGCTCAGCGACTGTAGAAAATCGACCAATTAAGCAGAAGAGCCACTAACCTTCAAATGTAGCTCAAATCTAGGCTAGGGTTTCGGTCAGCATCGTAGGCCCATTAAAAGATCTCGGTGACTGGCATACTTTTCGTGTCTTTGGAACTGTGATGTTCATTATGGATTGCGTAGATTTGGACAGTCGGTGATAGTATTGCAGACGCTGGCAGACATATCAGATACCCGCATCCTTGCCAGTTCATGGAGTCAGAGACAGGACGTTCGGGACTTGAGAAGATCTTGATAAGATCTTGATAAGATAAGGAGAATCCCTACAAACCCCCAGCACCCCGGATTTCTAAAAGCTCCCAACAGCATGTAATCGGCTGTCCCAGATACCCAAAGCTCCTTTTCATCTGTTGATACACAAGGCTAATTTGATCGCGCCCTATCTCGCAACTAACAAGAGTCCAAGAGCCCGTTCAAAGCCTACCTCACTCAGATCATTGTTACTTAACAATTACGATTACTGGACCTAGTAATCCGTTATGCTAACAGTCGTCTCTCACAGCTATTTTGATTGCTATACATGTTCCCATGGGAGGATTCCAAGACCGGATAGCAGATGCCGTTTTGGTAAGATTCAATGCACTGCCTGCGAAGTGCAAGCCAGCATTACGTGCAAATGGAGTTTTTTCCTGGATTCCATTAAGTGGAATCGTTGTATCTAATGGTACGTTCAGGAAATGATGCGAATATGCACAGAGACTAAAACATCAATACAGATGATGACAATACCATGACATGTCTAGCTCTGGCGTAAGTACTGTTTTACATGCACCATCTCAACAAATTGCGACTAACCTAGCATGAAACCAGCACTGGCATGAAATGTCTACCTGCAGCAAAGGTCCCACAAGCTAGAGGTCTCCTTCTGCACGACTGGCATGCCGAAGTCATTGCCATCCGCGCTTTCAATCGATTGCTTCTAGATGAATGCCTTGAGCTGGCGGCATGTCCTCACAAATCATCCTCAGTGCTCCGGAGAAGAGATGCCCAAGAGGTTTTGGGGAGTCGAGGACTTCAGCCCTTCACTATCTGTGAGAATATTAAGATTCACATGTACTGCTCTGACGCACCGTGTGGAGATGCCAGTATGGAGCTGGTCATGGACGCTCAACAGGACGCTACACCGTGGCCTCTTGCGCTGCCTGTTGCGGTTGCAAAGGGTGATATTCAGTCGTTGCCAGGCCGAGAGTACTTTTCCGAACTGGGCATTGTTCGCCGGAAGCCTTGTACTTCAATTGTACTCTGTTCATTTTGGCAGTAGCTAATGTAGCACAGCTCGAGCCGATAGTCCACCAACCCTCTCCAAGTCATGCTCAGATAAAATTGCTCTGAAACAGTGCACCTCTCTACTTTCTTCCTTGACGTCCCTCTTAATTTCACCTTCGAATGCTTATCTTGGAAGTCTTGTTCTTCCACTCTCACAATACAACGGAGCAGCTTGTGATCGAGCCTTTGGTACATCAGGACGCATGGAGCCTGTGTCTGGTAGAACTTGGAATGCTGGGTATGCATTTCATGCATTCAATGTCGTGACAACGGAAAAAGAATTTGCCTTTTCACGCCGTCGTGTCCCATCGCCAGCGGCTGGATCCAATCTCTCGGCCGTGTGTACTCCCCATTTGCAGGAATGCCTCATCAACGGCGTTTTAGAGGGCAGAAAGCAAACCGATCCAAGTGGAGGAAGCGCATTGTGTAACGCACACATGTGGAGAGTAGCCTCGAATGTGATGGCATTGATAGATATGCCTATATTGCAGAATATCTTGCAGCTGTCCACGTACCGGAGGATGAAGGACTCGGAAGCGTTCGAAGACCGGAGACAAGTCAAGGAAGAGACGAAGAACGAAGCGCTCAGCGGTTGGGTCCGAAATGTAGAAGATGATTTCAAAGTGCAACCTGGATCCTGAAGGCCATAGAACCAAAAGAGCTTGATAATCCCACCTGCGGCTCCATTGCATCCGAGTAATCTTAACCGCCAAACCTTTAAAAGCTGTGCTGCTGTTCCCCTCACGGTATCATTCCAAATCCCAACCAAAACACTTCTTCCCCAATCAACGACATTCCACCCCCACCCTCACCCTCACCCCTACACCCCCTCCTTCCCCCCCTTAAACTTCCCAAAAACCCTCCTCTCCATCTCCCTCTCCATCCTTAACCGATGCACCTCCCTCTCCACCTCCCTCCCCCTCTCCTCATCCGCCTCCAACACCTCTCTTATCTTTTTCACCACCTTCTCGTACTCGGCCTCGATCTGCTGCGCGGACATGGTGTGCATGATTTCGGCTTTGCGGGCTTCGAAGGCGGCGAGGGCGGCGCCGGTGCGCGGGTGGCCGGAGATGTGGCCGTGGGGGATGGTGGAGGAGAGGGTGGGGGGCAGGCCGCGTTTGGGGTGGGTGCGGAGGGGGGAGGTTAGGGGGATAGGGGTGGGGGTGGAGGTGGGGGAGGCGGGGGGAGGGGAGGGAGGGGTTGTCATGGTGGGGGTGGGTGTCGGTGTCGGTAGCCAGTGTGTGTGTGGAAGTGTGGGTGAGGATGAAGCTCTCAGCAATTCAAGTCAGCGGGTATCATGGTGATGGTTTATCCATAGGCACATACAATATTGCGGTGGTGTTGAATGGAAGGTGGAACATAGCTTGACATGAGTAAATTACAAATTTCCAAAAAATACAAACATAAATTATACGCGAAGCTCCACCTCACTGCCCCTCGCATCTTCCACTTCTACACACACCAACCATGGTACGTCCCCATGTTCCTACCTCCCCTCCCCTTCTCTTCCCTTCCCGCCCCCTTTCTTCCCTTTCAGCCCCTTCCCTTTCAGCCCCTCCCCTTCCCCCCACTCCCCACCTCACTCCAAGCTAACCCCCCCTCAGGCCGACAAACTCCGCACCCAACAACAACTGGAGCAGCTCCAAGCGCGCTACATCGGCACCGGCCACGCCGACACCACCAAGCACGAATGGACCTCCAACATCCACCGCGACAGCTACGCGTCGTACATCGGGCACCCGCCTTTGCTGGCGTATATGGCTGTGGGGATGGGGGAGCCGCGGGAGAGGGTTAGGGGGATGTTGGTTGAGGTGAGTGGGTGTGATGTCGGGGTCGGGGACGGTTTATTACGGGGGAAGGAAGGGGAGATGAAATGGCACTGACTGGGGTGGTAGAAAATGATACAGCCGGTTGGGAAACCGCCGGAGGTGAGTTCAGGGATCCAACGCCGAAAAGAGACTGCGGCTGATAAAAGTGCAGGTACAAGACTGATCGCGACAATGATAGCCGGAGGAGCGATGGAATGGTATTCATTGGCAGGGAGTTGTGTGGCTGGTCAAAGGGTTGGGATATGAGGGGAGATGCTTGCTCGAAGCAGTGGATAGATCCGTTGGATCCGTTCAATCGACAGCGATTGATAAACACCCAATCCTCGATGACAATTTTCTCCACCCATCGAACTCACAGGCAAATTCCATCCGAAGGTTATCCGATGCAGTTCCTCCCCCCCTCCCTTCAATATCAAACGTTCCATTGCCTCCACAACCACTCCAGTCAGACCACGATTCAACAAAATGTAATGAATTAAACATCCTCTCTAACAACTATAATACAAAGAAGAGGTGGACTGTAACCTGCAGTCCTGCACTCATATTAAAAGCCCTACCATTTTCGTGCCTCGAATAAATGTCGAATCAGACTTGATGTCGAATTCATATCCAACGCGAGAATTACTAATTGACCCATGCCAAATCGGCCTAATTGACCCACTTGTTGCGAGCGAGTCTCCGCCAAACCCATTTATTCCCTTCTCTCGGGTCTGGCCCTCCTACCCCCCTTCAGACTCTTGACTCTGGACAAGAAGCCCCCACCGCTCTTGCCCTCAAACTCCAACGCCCCTGTGCCATCATTCGTGACCCTCCTCTCCAACAAACCAGGCAAAGGCGCCCGCCTTGGACTACTCATGGCTCTTTCTCTGCCCACGCTGCTATCAACACGGTTCTTATCTTCAGCAATCTGGATCTTAGCCTCCTTCTTTTCGTAAGCGTCATCGTGGTCATTGAAGAATGGGTTCCTCTCCTGAATCTTAGGCATGCCTCCAGCGCTCAGCACTGTTTGTTCGATTGGACTAGTTGGCGAGGTAGCACGATGACGATCGTACACATCCGGACTTGTCACCCGACCGAGAGGGCCAGGACCACGGTTCATACCTCGAATCTTTTGTGCCAAACTCCTTGTCCGGCTCAAGCCGCCTCCATTTGCCGTGTTAGCATCAGACTCAGACTCGCGTCTCTGGATTGCTGCTCGAGGTGCTGGTGCGCCCTCGAGGAAAGTGGTTGCACCAAGACCTACTGTTTCGTCGCCGTAAACGGGGTCCACCAGAGCCGTTGGATTGAAGCTTGTCGTTCTGTCCACCCCAGGCCTAACACCGGGTCCGCTTCTCGTTGGCGCACTGGCCCCTGCATAAGATACAAATGAATCTTGCTCGGCAGTGGCACCTGATGCGGCGTAATCGGTGAAGCCTTCGGCACCACGGCCGTGGAACTGCGCCATGTCAATGTTCTTGTTAACGGGTCCAGATCCGCCAATAACGTTGTTGGCAGAATCTTTAGCGAAAGCTTGCATTGGGGCACGTTGGGAACCTTTGCGATTACGATGTGGGTTGCAAGCGTCGAAAGGGCCGTCATGGTGGAATACTGCCAATGGTGTCAGTCTATAACTCGCAGAAGCGGCTCATGTCAACTAGGAGCCCTTACAGCCAGTCCCATAGATGCTGGTCACGTCAAGGGAATCGATGATATCCAGTCTCTGGCTTGGCTTTTTCGATTTAGACGACGATCCATGAATTCTGCCTTTGCCGTCTTTGTGTCTAGCTTCCCTCTCTTTATGGCGTCGCTCTCTACGCCTTCGTCCAGCATCAGGGTCAAGAGGTTTTCCCGACTTATCCACCAGAGAAGACTCCGAGTTGCGTCGTGGCCGTCGTTGTTTGGCTTCTGGGGGATCTGCGAAGATATCTAGTCCCTGTGGTGGACCTGTAGGTTTTCCACCATTCAATCGCCTTTGTTCTTCCTCATTTGACCGGGACGGACGGTGGCCTGCGAAAGTATTCTTGCCGTTTACTGTTGGGGGGATATTTTCCGATCGAAGCGGTCGTGTCGAACTTGGTGGAGCCATTGCTGGGTGCGAATTGTTGCTGCTGGGCCTATCATCAAGGGATAGGTTATTCTGTACAGCTTTGATTAGCAAACTTGAGTCGCCTGGAAGCCTTGAGGCGTAATGAATCCCGTCAACGAGTTAAGGGAAACATACAAAGAGAACTGCAGCGTTCCCATACAACGCTGGCTTTGATTCGGCCATAACGGACGACCCCTTATTAGGCGATGTTGACCTTTGCTGGAGGCTGTTGACCTCGGCGCTCTCCGTCTGGTCGAGGAACGGGTTGCGCGACCTTGGCCTGTCAGGGGCTGTACTCGACACGTTGAAGTTGAAATAAGGACTCTGAGGTGAAGGCAGTGCGGGAGATGCAGCTCGATTGCGAAATGGGTTGTTCGAGGCCAAGTCAGTGAGGCCAGGCGAAGGTAGGGGAGACGTGTGTCTTTCTGCAGGACAATTGATGTTAATAAAGGGGCAAATGATAGGAAGATAGCGTGCAATGGTCGAGAAAGTTGTCTTAGCAGTGCAGATGAAACGGCTATCGACATGAATGATGGGTGAAAAGAGGGCAAGGAATTGGGTGTCGAGGGGGCGCTTAATCTACAGCAAGCACTGTCACACACACCTGCTCCCTGTACCTGGATAAGCGACATGCTGGCACGTTATCTCGTACGCTTCTGACCCTGTCCTATCTCAGACGCGCCGACAGATATGATCAAAATGTTCTATGTGTATGCTGATTTGAATGCTGGTGGCGTTTCGACACTGGAATGAGGGGGGTGTTTGGTAGGTGACGATCAACCAACAAGAACCGGATTTTCTGGATCAGAAGGTGGCCATAATATGTCACGAAAGATACAAGGTATGACGTTGCTGCAGGTATCCGATGTTATGAAGTATTGGATGGCATGGGGGTTGCAAAGAGGATCAATAAGAAAGCATTTTATCGTCTGGGTGCGAGGATGTTATTTTAATCAACAACGGAAGGATTTAAACATCAGTGGATTGAATTCTGCTAGGTGAAGGCACCTGCCGAGAGGGTTTTCTTTTGTTCTGAAAGCATTTAATTATTACTGTTCCAGGGATTCTCGCATGTACCCCTGAATAAGGTAAAGTAACCATTGAATTAGAACCATCCACTACTGAACTACTGACGCCTTTTTGGGCTGCGACTCACCCAAATTGGTCCTTAAGTTGATCCGAACCAGCCGTGGGATAGACAGATTTCGCGTTGTGCCCACTATTGAAGCCTAGAACTACGAAGAGGCGTCCCTTTTCAGCCACTACGCATCTGCATGTTCATGCATAATCGTCTCATGCGCTGACTGCAGCCCCCGAACAATACCAAGCAATTAGGTGTTGTTGGAGCGCCAAGCAGGCTGAAGCGACGTAGCTGCACTCTGGACCATCAGATTGCCAACTACCATGGCAGAGGCCCAAAACGAGACCATATCAGTTGCGACACAGTTACCCACTACGGCATCGACGGAACCACTGGAAGAGCCTCTTTATGGCGGCTACACCCGCTTTGAACTTGAATTAGAGGTAAGTTGTGCCTAACCGACTAACCCTCCTGTGCCTCGTAGGAGAGATGCAACATCCGCTGACCACTTCATCTGTAGTTTGTTCAGTCACTCGCAAACCCCTTCTACCTCAACCACCTCGCCTCCCAGAAACTCCTGCAAGACCCTAGCTTCATCGCCTATCTCCACTACCTTCAATACTTCGCAAAACCCGAGTACACCAAGTACCTCTTATATCCAGGGCCTACGCTTAAGGCGCTAGTGCTACTGCAACAGGAAAGATTCAGACAGGATACCCTGAGTCCGGATACGGTGGCACAATTGGCGGAAGGCCAGGTTTTGGCGAGCATTGAACCACGGTGACCATGACTCTCGGGACAATTGACGGGAACAATCGACAATTGGAGCTGCAGAGCAAATGTATTTGGGAATGTTCGAGATTCAGTCTTCGTCATGGGAAAGATATCGGTAGACCCGATCTTGACAGTTCAATTCTCTTTCCACCTCTGTGCACACGTCGTACACTAGTCAGAGTCAGCGATTGACATCTCAAGCATAAGGCACCCCTTCTCGGAAGAGCATACCTTATAGAAAGTAGTCATCGGTTCGTCAGCACTTCGTATCTGGACCTGGTAGAAAAAGGCCTGTGATCCATCGCAGCCTTCGCGGGGGCATTGCGCTGTAGAAACTGCATGTCAGCTTCACCCATGCACAGCACTCACAGTCGTTGGTGAAATCCTTCTCGAAGCGATACACGAGAGTACTTCTCTCCTGCTGTAAATTCGAAGTTTAGAGCATACCATCCGTCTTATCCACGTTTGCCCAAGCATCCTTCCCTCCCATTACATCTTCCACCTCTTTCCTCTTCATCTCTTTTCTTTCAAAGTATTGTTGATCGATGAGGAACTGGTAAGGGCAAGTCCGACACTCGAGGCGGTTCTGGCCTGTTGGGTAATCGTCGTTTCCAGCGCTGCGGGAAATGGTCATGCTGTTGCTGCAGCAGGGACAGACTGGGGCGGTTAGCGTGTACAATGGGAATGCTGGGCTTGTTAGACTTACAGAGAAGCATTGTTTCTTCTAAAGATAAGATCTGGGAACACGCACTCGTACAATAGGAGGAAGATCAAGACTGCGGAATAGTTTCCGCTTCAAGCCAATGAGAAAGCCTTACCGAGCTAAGGCTCCAAATGCTCCTCCAACTTCACTTCCATTGCTCATAAGATTTATCTAGCCACCAGTCAATCCTACAAGGCCCCTTGAAGATTGCGCCTATGAATTCCCCTCAACAACAATCCAGGCTATTCGCCCTTTCGTAAGGTCCCAGTCCATTCTGCAGATTCCTTTTTCCTTCTCTTTCGTGCACGAAGAAAGCTTTCCTTCATCAGCAGTAAGAGCTGGCTGTACTGGAAACGTGGGTCCATCAATGTCCCTTTGCACAAAGGACAACATAAATACATGGAAGACTAGGAGCTCAACCCACAAGAATGCTCTGACAGCCCTAAATCGTCTGACATATCGTCACGCTGTGAAAGCTCCATGGTTGAGCTTCCTCCGGGCCATCTTGACTCGCTATGCTTTCAGGGGATAGATCCTTCGCACTGGGAAATGTGCGATCAAAGATAGAGCTAGCAAAGCCTCATACTATTCTTGCTTTGCCTCGTCATTGAAATAGCTGACAGTGTCCGATACTGCCCTCTAGGCACCCGCGTTTCTATTTTGCATTCGTTGTTTGCATTTCACTCTTGTAAAGATCGCAACTGTGATTTTATCGTACATATATCTTTTATCTTCAACGCAATAGTGGGAAGTTGTACCATGGTTCTGCGTCAGCCAAGATCTGTGTGTCACTCCTCGAACAAGGATTTCTGTTACTGATGCCGTCCTGCATTTTCCTATCCTTCTGCCAACTCCTCTTCGTCTGGTGATCCTCTGTCTCGCGCAAAAAATATAACTTCATGTGTGAAATGCGCTATCGCTGTAACGCCGCTTTTTGACCAGCTCTGGTGGAGCTCTCCAATTCCAATCACGATGGCGACCGTCCAACACGACGTCACGCTATATAACAACTGCGAGTTCACTTCCGGAGCAAGTCCATTGGTTAAGTCATTCTGATGGTCCTTTAGCTACAATCACTAATTTTCAAACCTCATATGACGACTATGACAAGGTTTGCGACTTCACTCTCAAGAATTGCAAAAAACCTTTCCCCTAGTCGATCAGCTTTCCAGTGCATTTGGTGGAGGTTCTTACGGTACTCTAGGCTTCTCGAATGAATCTACGATGATTGACGGCAACGGACTCACAATGTTAGACCAACCCATGGTCATACGATAGCTGAGAACGAAAAAGTAACCATGGACCAGGACCTATCCCACTGTCAAAAATGCATACAATGCTTTCCAGTATTATACCGGAAATGGGGCATGCTTGACTCCTCCTGCGTCCGACTAAAGTTACGTCTTCGGCATGCAATGGGACCGCGATATTCAGCTAGGCAGCACGATTTATCAACCAGTCACCAACGGAACGTTAAGTTCCAATATTAACAACATAGGGGAAAGGAGGGGTGCAACCCTTTCCATCCAATTTCTATAATCACATCATGTCGAATTCAACCCTCCTCACGGCCTACAGGCATGGTGTTCCTTCCGTGAAAGTTCGTGTCGGTGCTCTCACAGCAGAAAGCTACAACACTATCTCGAAACCTGGCGTTTACAGTACGACCCGTGCTCCAATACCTGCCACTCCAACCGAAATTCCAGCATCAGGTCAACTCCTCAAGGACCGGCAGTACCTACTTCCACGTCACCGCTATATCCGAGTCCAAATTCAGGAAGCGTACAGGAGTTCAGTCAGCATCTCAACCACCCGGTCAATCCAACATCCCTGCCAATTCTTACGTTAGGGACACCAATTCGCAGTCCCGTAACCAGTCAGCGACTCCTCGCCAATATGTGCCAAGCCCAGGATCAAGGACCCTACCCTCCACGAATGTTGGAGCGCCGCCATCTGTCCCATCTGCTGCTTCGTATGAGCCAGGGGTTTTACCGCCTTTAAAAATCGGATTCTCAGTATATACAGCGAACTCCAACTAAAAGTAATACATCGACATAAATATACTTGTACCCGGTGCTCAACCAATCACAATCGGCAATGCGCCTTACTCTTTGGCTCTTTTGGTAATTGAGCTTGTTGTTGGAGCCAATACCATTCCTCTCAGTCTTCCAGCTCAAAATGCAATAAACCAGTTAATCCCAAGCCCGCCACTCATCACAACTGAGAACCAAGGATACACCGTGAACTCAGCTTTGAATTACGTGGTTGGCAGTCAGACTTCAATTCCAGGCGGTCAAGCAATTACCATCAACGCTGTGCCATACTTGCTTGCTCCCTCTGCCACTGTCTTCCTCTCCGGCGGCAGTACCATAAGCTTCATTCCTGCTCAGACAATCACCAACTCCCATACTTACCATAGACGGGCGACCTCAGACTGCAAACTCTGCTTCGCAATTCATCACTGCTAGCCAGAAATTGAGCCCGGGTGGTCCTGCAATAACAATCAATGATATGTCATACTCTGTACATAGCTCATCCAACGGCCCTCATTTCTGGAAACAATATTATCCCTCTCTACCCAGGAATTCCGTCTGTCCCAGATGTACTCACGATCGCTGGCAAGACCTATACCCTAGATTTAACTTCCGGATATTCCAACGGCTCCCAAACGCTCATCCCGGGCGCTGCTGCAATCACCATAGATGAGATCAGATACTCTCTCGCCCCAACTGGAACTGTCTTGATATCGGTTAGCAGTACTATCCTAATAGCATCCGCATCGTCTTCCCTGCACGGCCCCTTATCAATCGCTGGTGGTCTTTATTCTAAAAAACTCTGCTTCCGGATACATAACTGGCTCCCAGACGCTCACTCCTAACGGTCCCTCCGTCACCATCAACTCCATCCCATATTTTCCCTCGACCGGGCCTTCGGGCACAGCGCTTATAGTTGGTACTAGCACTTCAATCCTCTCGCCTTCGGTGCCGACAGACGGGGCCGGAAGGGTAATCACCATTGTTGAGGCTACTTTTACAGCAAACAGTGCTTCCGATTTTGTAATCGACGGTCAGACGCTTGCTCCTGGAGCCGCAATTACGGTGTCAGGGACGGAAATTTCACTGAGCCCAAAAGGTACGGATGTCGTTCTGGGTACAAGTACGGAGAGTGTGGGATTGGGTGGGATGATAATTAGTGGGTTTGGGGTGGGAGCTGGGTTGACCGTGACAACCGGTTCAGGAAGCGCGAACGCCAGTGCTATTCCCGTAGGCTTCACGGGTGATGCCAGCAGACTTTTACAAAGTTGAGCCCTTGCTCACTTTTTCACCATTGATTTCCCAATTCTTTAACCCACTTTCCATCATCTTGTTCACTCAATATCTCCAATTCACCGGCCTTTCCCAGACCCATTCATCTTTAGCCTTCGCCGCTGTTTGATTAAAGGCCGCAAATCTTCCTGTGCTTCTATCTCTTCTGCATATAGTTGTATATACTACAACCCGCCGACTCAGCACGATCTCTCCATGATATGTGCTTCATACTATACAGTCTTACCTCGTTCTTCAATCAACCACGGTTACGGTTAACCTAGCATCCAACGGGCTGCGGTAACAAATACTGATCGAACAGCTTCTTCACCATAGGTATTCGTGAACTGGCTTGATCGCTTCTGCTGATTCTTTATGCTTCTTCGGAAGAGCACGGCAATCGGTAAACGCTTGAAGAGAACCCACAATCTTACACAATCTCTTGCAAATAAAATGGTGATTTAGCCAGAGAAAGACTGCTTAGAAAAATAGGGGCTAAATAACACATACATTATGTGCTACGAGATCTATTAGAATGACCGAGAAACAACGCGTGCGGTGTGACCTACCCCTCAGGAAAACTGGCTTCCTTGCTCTAGCCTACGGTCTGTCAATTTGCCAATGAGGAACGGTGCAGCAGAACGTGTATCAACTGTCATAGATTAACAAATCTTCCTTACAATAAAGAATTCCAGAAGACTCCCAGATATAATCTCTACACCCTAGAGGCCTTATATGCAGATATCAGATACGACTTCGAGAGCTACGTCTTTTAAACTGAACCCGCTCTGACTCACTTCTACAGTGGCGTTGCGGTGGTACGCACTGGTCTTCAGTAAAGTGAACAGGCCAGATATCTGGATGAGTTTAACGATCCGAAAGGCTAGCAGAACATTCTAGTTTTGATGTTCGATTTTGGAGTCTTGGTGCCAACAAAGGCATTCGCGAAATTCGAGTTTCTGTTCAGCTAAAAACTGCATGCCACTTCGACGGCGCATTCAAACCGTATACCGCCACTAAGATAGCCCATGGCGGAATACGAGCTATTCTCTAGTCAATCATAGTTCTGCTGATCACTATCATCAGAAATTCAAGCACCTCACCTAGTGAGACTGCTAGGCATGAATTACTTCTTCAAAGGAAAGACGAATTAGGACGACCTGTAACAGCTATGCCATTCTTTCCCCAAGTAACGTGCGCTGGTCCTTGGTAACATTAATATTTATCGGTTATGGCGTGCTCGAAGATTTCACATTTTGAGATAGTAATGCGGATTCGGAGCATACTTGAAAGAGAATATACGGCATTATGTCAGACTAGGCCGCCAGCCACAATACAGCAGCGGGAGATGTCCTTGTCAGATCTTCTCCAAGTGCCGCCAATCAGTCGATGTCAGTTCCCCAATATCAACGCGAGGATATCACCGGAGCATAAAGAAACCAACTCTTGTATATCGACAAGCCCACAACGATAGGATGTGTTCTAAAATGAATCTTCAGCCTGCACCTTGCCAAGCATGTGAGGCTCAGATACCCCTCTGAGAGTACCTGGCCCTTCTTGTGTCTGAGACCCTGACTCTCAGACCGCTCCATGTACAATACCAAAAGAACCTCCTGATCGATGTTTCTGATAACACTCACAAGACACAATTAAACTTTCTATGGATTTTGAAAGCTGAGCCACGCAGCTGAATAACATGTTACACCACATTGTATCCTTGACATGAAACTCTTCTAGGCCATAGAACGGCAAAGGCAGATACTAAGCTTTCGCTGGCCGATACCATAAGGCAGCTCCTTCGGATCAATGAAAAATATGACGCCCACGTTCAAGAACAGCAGTTATATTAACGATCTCTAAATCGTACGACAAGCACGTTTATCGACCTTTCAGTTTGAATAAGTTGAGTTTCACTAAATAAAGGGCTCAATATTGGTGAAGAGCTTGTCATATTTGGGCCTAGGGGAAGGTCGGGCTCAACAAATACCCGAGCATTTCTTGTAATTAACCTGTATCCCTTCTTACATAGCTACTATTCGATTCTGATTTGCTCCTGACTACCAGTACTTTTTGCCTTGATCACATTTCTGGCGACAACTGCAGGATTTCGAACCTACGCCCTCAAAAAGATTGCCTTGGGTTCCGAGTCGCAAGAAAGCCCAATCAAAAGCATATTGAAAGTGTGGCTTTTCAGTGGTTTTCTCTGGTGCAGAGTGATCCGCGACGAGTTTCATAAAGAAAGAAGCAGCCAGTCAACAATGATGAGAGTGCTACGTGTCATGAGAGGAAATCACCCCGAATTGAGCTTCTGAGGTCTGTCTGGTACCCCCTTCGAGATTTCCCTGAAAACCTCCAACATTACCTGCAGGTCTTGGAAACGCCTGATAGAAAACCCGATGAGGATCTGAGTCTGCCGACAGAGAAAAATTCCAACATCTCAATTAAAAAGCTATCGGGGGGTATCTAGCAAGGAGAAGCAGTGAAGCTAAGGATACCCAAGGATTTTGGCAAGCGACGATCTTCAGAATCACTTAGCTGGGATAGACTTAAATAAATCTTTGCTCTTCTTAAATGAAGCCAAACCTTGATCGGTACGAATGGCGAACATAAAGAACTGGATCCCAAGGATTTGACGGAAGTGGGCTGGATTTAGCTTTTTTCTTAAAGACGTCAAAATACGTTCCTTCAGGGCACTGAGGTACGTGCTTGTGAATATCATCATTAAATCATCAACTGATCTTTCTTTAGTAGATCGAAATTGGCTCCCGTACGTTAGAGGTAGGCATTACCGGATCCAAGAGTGATTAGCCTACTGGATCGGTTCGTTCATTGTCGGAAGTCCTTTGGACTGGGACTGAAAGTATGGCCCGCAAGTAATCGTCAAATGGGAAGCAGGTTCATCGACAATTTGCTGAACCGGGATGAACCATCACTTATCATATACTGGACAAGTTTCCACCTTTAATATTCCCGACCTACTTCGACCTCGTCGACATTGAATAGAACGGCGAGAAGGTAGTTACCTGTGTGATAAATCTGCGCTAGAGGCAAGCAATAGCAGGAGGTTGTTATCAGCTTCACGGATCCGAAGGTGTACTTCAAAATTTGGTGGTGACCAAACAGCAATGCCACCCAACGCAAACAAACACCTCGGGCGAGGGGATTTGGTCAAAGCCGCTCCAAAACCCAATCTACTCTCCACACAGATCCCCACTCAAAACTCCGCTCAACTCTCCACTCGGATCCCCAACCAAAACCCCGCTCAATTCGCCGCCCAACTCCACTCTCAACTCTCCACTAGGTTCCCCGGTCAAAACCCCAAAACAACCCAAATTTTTAGGAAAACACCGCTAGGAAACCCTTCGTCCAATATGCTACAAGACCTAGACAATCTACGGAACCAAAAGGTCAATATTCAGAAAAGAACCGCCGAGGAGGATCCGGACATTGAAAACCCCAGTCGCCAAGCGAAGAAGGCACGCGTCGGGGACAAAGAGGGGGACTCAGACCCAAGTTGCCCTCTATATTGCAGCTTCAAGCAAGCTATGATACAAGTAATGGCTTCTATTAATGCCTTTAAAATTGCTATAATATATTTACTCGGAAGTGCTCAATGGTTCATAACCAAAACATGAACTTACCTGCGCTGGTTCAATCGAAAAGAGACTGCTACTCTTTCACAACCTTCTCAGGGTTCATTTTCAAGCAGCATCCGATAACCCTAACGACGAATGCAAGAAATTAAATACTGCCATCAAGAAGCGGAACCAGGCAGGCCGCAACGGCCCAGAACTAGGAATCAGTGATGAAAATCCAAGAACTCACAGGTAGGCAGTGAGCAGCAAGAACGTACGAAATGATGACGATCGATTACCAATGACCACTCGAAGACATTCGATGGCTTACCTTTGAACAATAGTACACTTGATCTGAACGACAACTATGTATAGAATCTCGAGCCACCATTTTCGTCTTTAGAACCAAGCACTACGCAAACTTAGTCTCACGGCTAAGATGGGAAGATACAACCCCTGCCAAATCCGACGCAGTCTTTTCAGTAAAGATATAATCATCACAGCATGCGCTCAATTTAGTACGGAACTTCTGCCGAGTCGATGCAGCAATTTCCCAATATCCCATGCATAAAGATCGACAAGGTCAAGCGAATCATGAAGTCCTCAACTTTCGAGGGCCTCCTTGCTGTGAAGGAAACATCGAAGTTCGACAATAAGATTTTCGTTTGAAAGACCGAGATCTTTCGTTCTTGCCATGAGTCGTTCTTCTTACTCTTTATTCAGATCTTGTCCAACGATCATCTTTCATCGACTACCCAAATCAGTATTACAGATTTTCAGAGACTATCTTCGCTCTGTTCTCTTTCATCAACCCGTTAACAATCACCTTTTTCTATGACCCCGTTCCATCATATTCTACTTCATCATCCACATAAACATGCACGCACCGCTTACCCTGTCAAAAAGCACACCTTGCGTTATCTTCATCAGACCGAGATTACCTATATCTCGACCTCACACATGTCCTTCTATCATGCTAGAATAAATCGTATATATTCCTTATACATTACATATAATAATGACAACGTTTCCTGTATTATATCTGAGGTCCTTGAATATTAGGGAACTAGAAGCGTTCGAATCTGAAAATAACAACAAAGGTATACCAATCTTTCCTCGTATTCCTTCCCAGCTATACATTATCCTTCAAGCTGCTATTTGCTCCCCTTCTCATCTACTAATCATACTCAGCACTGTCGACCGTCTCTGATCAGAGCCTTCCAACGAACTCATCACATTCCCAACAAGCAGTCGATCTCCACCGCCAAATCGCTTGGCTGAATCAATACTACTTCCTCAGAATTACTTGGCTCGGTCCCATAACATAGCCTTAACAACATCAGTGCAAGACTTTGCAAGGTTTATTTATCAGCACGAATGTTACCTCTTGAGAGTGTGACTCTTGCCATTTGGAGGGTGAGCGGAGTGGTTAAAAGTCATATGCTCGCGAAGCAAAAACGCAGGAATGGCTCGATATCATCAAGTACGATAGCCAGCCTTTACACCTAACGAAAGACCAACTGTTTTCTATCTCAAAGCAGGTAACGACAGCTGGTCTGTCACACGTACGAATCGTCTTGCTGGCAGTCGGGTAATGTTTTGGTGTCCGACAACGGCTCATGTTTACGCTTCTTTCGATGTGGGTACTTTACCCAATGGGTGATCTGTGGTGAACAAGCCAGGTAAGTCTTGTGCCACTGCTGGAATGATCTCAAACCTAGGGTCTCAACCAAGGAACGTCTGCCGTAGATCGGTAACTCGATCTGCCTTCCAAAATTCGTCGTTCGTGTTCTCCTAGATACAGAACAATATTCCATATCACGAATCCTTACTTTACTTCGTCTTCGACTAGTTTTTGGAGGTTCTTGTCCAATATATATATCCATTTCAAGTTTCCTTGGTCTTTTGGGCTTTTACAACCAAGTTGCATCGGGACTTTCTAGTCCTAGACCTCTTGGGGTGAGCATGATCTCGAGAAGCCGACTGAACATACTCCACCTGATCCATTCAGGGGCAAATATGTTCACCCTGCGTTCTTGAAAAATACCATAAACTCAAAGATTTCTATTGAGTCGCTTCTGCACCTCTCTTTGACTTCAGTATGACGGTCGGAGACTTAATAGAGATCAGACGAATTCTGTTTTAGACACGGCCAGCTTTCAAGGAGCGCTTTGAGGCGCGCTCTGAATTGGTCTCCATCGTCCCTGGATTCAATCCAAATATTGGATCTTACATTAGCCTTCGGAGCCGAGAAATTCTCTTAGCTATCGGGCATCGACTCCGTTTGAACCAATATATATTATATGTGTTTGGGCAAACCCGACAGCCCCAGGCGGTCTCCAGGGCTAAATTTTGCCCCGGAAGCCGCCCTGAGGTGTCAAGCACTCCCTCTATCTAAGCGACTGAGTCTATGGAGTGGGTGGGTGGGGCAAAAGCGCGTTTCTGGCTGAATCTAAGGGATGGAGAAACAGGAAGAGATGAAGGGGGAAACAGGAGGAAGGACGGCCTATTTATTCCCCTTTTCCCCGCTTAATCTCCTTGTTCTCTAGCGGCCGACATTGGCCGAGCTAGCCGGGTAGCAACCACCTCCGCTTGCCGATAGCCTCCAGTCAAGCTGGCCCTTATTGTACTCATCGCCTGCTTGAAGCAACGAGGAAAAGGAGATAGACATGAGCCTGATCCGGCAATGACTACAATGATACTCTGGTATTTGTTTCCTACCGTATTTTTGTTGCCTGCCCCTTTTACCACACTAAAGCACGACTAAGCAACCGCGACGCTAAAGGACCTTGTTGAGAGAGGCACCAGCAGCGTCCGCTTCTTCCACTTAATTAACAGAACGGTCATGGCCCAGGTCAAACTCGCCCACCGATACACTGCACAAGGAAACCTGATAAAAGTGAAGTTAGACACCACCCTCGAAATAACCTGAAAGGCAGCAGATCACAACCGTCTCACACGACAATGGTAATGACAGAGAATTGGATGAGGCGGAAATGCTGCAGATACTCAGAAAGACCGAACTGTTCACCAAGAGAAAGTCAAGAATGGCGACCGCTTACGACGCAGCTGAAACATCGCCAATGCACAATGTCACAGTAACGTCAATGAAAAACCAAACCGAGGTCAAGCAATAAATCTCGACCGTTCCCGAGTTGTGTGAAACTAGGCTTGAGCAATATTGAGACTGATGGTCTCTGTTTCTGAATCAAGATAACTTTAGTCTTCAAAGATACAAATTAAATAAGAAGAATGCGAAATGTCGAGATGACATGAAGACGATCAAGAAAAAAATAGAAAGCCTGCGACATTAAATAGCAGGGCAAATGGCGACACTCAAAGAAGTGAAAGACTTTGGAGAAGACGCGCATTTCTTCCTATTTACAACAAACCTCGCCAATAAGACCTTCCGTGCTGATCGGTTGCTCACTGCGGTGATTTGCTTGCCTTGCTCAGCTTGCACAAATTTCCAATAAAATTAACCTCGGTTAGCCCTTCGCTTCATTCACAAAATGCCTTCATATGCCAACCCTATAGGCGGGGAATATGGGCTTGCTAAGTATCAGGACCTCTTTCTCTGCAGTGGCCAAAACATTCTGCAGGGAAGTATATCAGATGCTACCCTCACACTTCATGGACATGGTTTCCACCAATAACGATTGGCTGCGTAGTAATACTAGTAGCAATGACAAAGATGGAAAGGAAAAGTAGGATGGGGAGAGGAAAGGGGACGAAGAGAACGATGAGGACGATGAGGACGATGAGGACGGGGCTCGCCTCCGTGAGGCGATTACGTCTTACTTCGTCCAATTGTGTCATCACGATTCAACGGGACCCAAAAGGAGAGAAACTGTTCAAGGCGGTTGAGATGATGATGTTGAGATGAGTCAACTCAGAACTCTACGTTTACAAACTTCAACTATGATGATATTTCGTTGAATTGAATCAAGATGATGATCACGCAAGATCTTGTCATTGACGACGATAAGTACAATGCATTGAAGATGCACATTAAACAAATGCTGAGAGACACGAAATTACTAGAAACTTCGCTTGATAATAAAACTGAAATGAAGACAGTCAGAAAGATTGTCACAATCATAAATGCTGAACTTTCACATTTGCTGATAGAAGAAAGTTAAGCAAAATGAAAAGATGCTTGTCTTGTAGAATGAGTAAGATGAATCAACAGTAAAAAGAGAGGTAAATCAACAAGCATAAAGACAGAGAAGTTCGCTCATCTGATCAAGTAAGAAAAACTCAGCTCAGTCTTATTATTCATCAAGTCAGTTCTGAAAGCGAGATTTAAGCTGTACTGACATTGATGAGAAGAAGATTAAGAAAGATATAAAAGCAGATTGAAATGTAAGAGTGAAGAGCATGATGCAAACTCTACTATCTGTACAAGCTTTAAAGATATAACCACGAGCACATGAGAGGCGCTGGCGTGTTTCCGAGTCGTGTCATCCCATATCAGCACACGATGACGGAATCAGGATTCAGGACACTACTTCAGGAACACCGAAAGAGGTTTGCCTCTTAGTTTCGGTCATGGTAATATATCAACACTGAGACAATTCTCGTGAGCATGAATGTCGACTTACTGAATGCTAGCGCTGAAATTCCTTCTATCAATTTGCTACCTTTGTCAATTTTATATGTCAACCAAAAGCTTCCAGAAAACTTGTTTGACAAAAACAACCGGAAAATGCTTCAAAGCGCATACGACTCTTAACGAGCTGCGGACCACAACATGCGTGTGGAAGACAGCCAAAAGTATAAGGCCCTCTTAAGTGTCTGAATTTGCAAATACTTTCAAAAGCGTTCCGAGTGACGAGATTACTCGGTTTCAAACATTGGTCGCGACAGTCTATCAACATAACAGCTATACAAGCACTAGACTCACCCTTTCTGTCGTCATGGGCCAAGGTTTCAACCTACATCCTCTGCAGTACGGTGGTCCGAAGTACCGGAGAATGAGTTCCTACACCACAAGTTTGTCACAGACGTCGTGAGCAGGTTAGAAAAGAAAAGCGAAGCTATAGAGCAATGGAAAAAGGACCGGTCGTATCCATACCCTGATCAACAATATACATCGCAAAGAAGAACTTTCGCGTACGAGATGAGAATCAACAAGCCAGAGCTCATGATCCGATTTCGAATGAATGCAAGTAGGAATACTCTAGCGCATAGCGGAAATCTCAACATGAAGATCGAAAGATGCCATTCCGCAGCAGTCGCAACAATACTCGCCGCTGGCTATGATCGGCTCGAAGAAGATATTTTGGAAGCAGATTGTGAAAGCTTCGATTTAAAGCATTTTGCATACAATAGATCTCGTCATCTACTTCAGGAAGCGAAAAATGCCAACTCGAACGCTTAAGCCGAATTCTTGGAGAGGTGTTAAGCTCAGCACGTCGTTGCTACCTATTGCTATAGACGATACCCCGAGCAGGAAAATATTGAACAAGTCTCATTCAAAAACGAAAGTTGTTCCCATATATCAGAGGTATATTATATGGCTGAACTTCATAATCTAAGGTTTCTTGAATTCGGCTTGAGAAACGCTGTGGAACGAAACATCAAGTCATATTCTTTCATTCTGATAACTAATTCCAATCTTTTACTTTTAGTTTTTCACTTCTTTTCTTTCAATGTTCAAACGCTTTCTATTCTTCGAAAAGCAAAAAGAAGACATGAATCTTTCAAGAATATGGGATTCTCCCTTCTGATTCACAGATAATGTTCAAAAGAAACGACTGTTCAGAGCGATTCCCTCAGCTACAGTATTTAAGAGCATTGCCTGAAGAATGACTTGACCCACCCCACAACAGCGATCTCCTTCAGCGACTTATAACGCTGCTGACGCTGCACCAACCCACGAGACCTGCCCTCAGCCTTCATTCTTCTTTCGGACCTTTTCCTTGACATCATCCAGCACCTATTTCTCGCTGCAGCAACAAAACTTCTTGAGAGGCTCCGGAAACCACCTCGAACAACCACAGAAGAGGGTTTCAAGACTTACGGCTAAGAATAGCTGGATGAACTGGGATTTCAGCGTAGAAAGCTATCAAGGAGGAAGTGAAAGAAGTTTAGAAAGACCAAGGAAGCGCGAGAAAAAGATGGCCTGTTCTGGTATCGGAGAGTCTGAGACTGGCATGAGCGAACGGGACAGGTTGTGGATTATTCAATAAAAGGGTTGAAGGATAAAAAGCATGAAGATCTTTGAGGTATCGCCAGCTATAAGAGTGTATATCAGCAATATAGGTGGCCGAATCATGCGCTTTCTAAAACATTTCCCGCAGCTATCTTGAGACCGTGATCCGGCATCAAGACCATGGGAGGTCAAGAACACAATGGCTGAAAACCCTCGTTATCATTTCCGTGAAGAAAGCTGCAGCTACAAGAGATAATGATATGTCGATGGAAGGTGACATTCGGTGCATCCCACAACTTCCCTGAACTCCCCAAGTAATTGGTTTCATTAAAACAACATGACAGCTCGCCTATTAATAACCTGAACCCATGCAGAAGCCATCAACACGGAAGTCATTCTCTCACAATGACACTGACTAAAGTGAGTTCTATGATCTCTCTATATCATCTGAGACATTTCATTAATGATCAGCAAAAGTTAGTAATAGAGAACCTCTTCCAAGCCAATTGGAGGAAAGCACAACCGCAGCCGTGCTCAAGCATCGAGGATAGTTGAGCACAAGTTCAATGTTCCATTCTCAACTGATCTCATACCAAAACACAAAAGTCTGAAACGACATCGACCGTCATGAAAATTCCCAGTTCGGAAAGGCATATAATGTCAATAAAACAAGAGGATAATAAGCGGGCAATGCTCAATCACCGCTCAACCATAGCCATTCCCCAAAAAAAATCCCAGAAGAGAAAAAATTCCCTCTGCCGTTCAAGACGGAAACAACGAGTGTTGGCTAAAATAGAAATGCAATTGTCGAAAAGTAACCCAAAAAGACATGTGAGAAAGAATCAAGGGTGAGGCATCAATATGATGTGCGAAGAGAAAACACTATCTATTGAGATGGCAAAAACCGCCGACGCTGATGATCGCGTTTGAGAGGCTTCAAGTACACAATCATGAGCGGACAGACGATGACAGACCAAGCCCTCTGGACTGCATTCCGCAACCGATGAATCCAGTGATTGTAGCCCCTTAACGACTGAAATGTGGTCTTCGAGAACACCAAACCAGCAAAATCCTCACCAAATCTCAACCCTACCATTTCTCAAAATCTGCTCCCTTAAAAAAAGGATTTGGCCAAGGTCTAGCATGCTCTTGCTCTTCCCTCACGACCGGAGTCTCTTACAGGCTCCGTAAATGTAATCATTCATCGTCATCGACTTTCTGGGTCCCTCAAAGTCACCAACGCACCATATGCTCAAACGACGGGATCGATCTGGAAACTGCCGAGTGCGGAACAAAAGACAAAGTGGCCACCGCCCGTCGTTCGGGATCTACTACCCACAGAGATAACCCCATCAGGCCTAGAGAATGACAGGCAAGAAGGCGTATCCCTTTCGTCACCCCGCTGCCGTCGAGATCCGAGGACGAAACGGAACGGAACATCAGACGCACTGGTGTCGCTCATACCATCCTATCTTTCAGCCCTCACCACTTCTGACTGCCGAATAATTCATCTCGCGTGCGCCAATGCAAAGGGCATAACGACAACGGCGACATATCTCTTCTTTCTAACCTTCTTTATATCTCCAAAAACATCCTCATACCAGAAGCAAGCCGTCGAACCTTGGCGCTCGTTAAAAGCAGACGAACATACAATGGCATCCCTGCCCACCTCTGCGCTCGTGCCTGTGGATTTCCCGAGTGGGTCATATTGGAGAGCAAAAGGGATTAGAGCGGTAAGGTTCGCAAAGGAGCCTAAAGAGCCGGCCTTCTCACTTTTCGATGAAACCATCCGGGTTCTAGCTAGGTTATCCAGAGTGTTTGCAGTGCCAGTAGGGAGGTTTCAAGACGGGGAAGGTGTCGATCCATATAAAGAACATAGAGGATTCTACGACCAGCTTACATCGGAACTTTAATCACAATTAATATTTGCGAGGGTAGGGGAAATAGGCGTGGAGGCTGTGCACAGAGGAAGATGATGGAGATGGAATTGCAGCATGGGGCTTGTGGGTTTGTTTGTGCTGATGATGGTGAAGGGGGGAGGCGCGGTAGCGTGGTATAAAAGGAGTACAGCAAAGACAGGAAAGGCACAAATGCGTCAAGACAGCACGCGCACGTACGAGAAGGATGGAAGAAGTCATTAACCGTACTAGAAGCATAGGTGGTTTAGTCTCGCGATTTCTTGAAGCTAGCGGATGGTATGAGAGCAGTGCTGGAAAATCTGTGCAAAACAATCTTGCAACGCAGCAAAGTTGGATACAGGCGACTTATAAAGAGATTGCTTCTGGTATTGTTGAAGTAGTAGAACCATTCTGTGGCTTTGACTAACATGCCTCCTTCTGAGCGGATTTCTTTCAAACACCTTTTTCTCTTTTCGAAGACTATCAATTAAGACAGACTTTAAGCAAGGACGTCTCAATACGCGTATCCGCTGTATTAGGTTCATTTGACTGAATATCGGCAAGTTGATCTAGATAATTGGAGCTGAAGTTCTTATTAACATACTTCAGTATTCGTCTATCCTTTAGTCGAGTTTCCTAGGTCTCCACGTGGTACCAGCAAAGCGGAACTCTATGGACGAGCTTTATCGAGCTGTTTTGTATCGTCGATGCCTATGCATTCCTCAAGGACTCCATGCGAGGCTCCTATTTCGAGATCAAAATTCTGAGACGGGCTTTGTGCCGCGATGGAACCCTAGCTTTGGGGCTGCACCAACCTTGATGTCATTGCTTGACCCTTATGCTATAGATGTTTCTGGGCGTGAAACCCAAATAGACGAAGCCGTGAACCAACATGACTCGCCCCGCTTTTTAGCATTATTCGTACATTCTGGGTAGAAGATTTCTCTGAAGGCTTCAAAGAGCACGATAATGCTGTAGAGTAGAGAGACGGCGTAGTAAGGAAACAAGTGGCGAGTAATGTAAGATATGAACGAGGTTAATTGGCCTAAGAGTATAGTCAGTGTCCAGCAGCAGATCCTCTTTACCTCCATCTCAACCCAGCAACATCTTCGCATCCAGAATATCCCTTCCCAACCAAATACCAGAACTTCTTTACAGCCCTGAACACATTCTTACCTGTTATCAGCACCCCCAATAGATCGAAATGCAGCGTGTCTTTACCTCTCTAGTCTCGATAACCATGAGTGTCCTTGCTATTACACAAGATCCATGCATCGGAATCGAAGGGTGCTGTCGTGATAAGAAGCTACCATATAATCTCAATGCTTTTTCGGACGTTGACCACTTGTAGACGGTCAATGCTGTAGCCAGCGTTGCAATTCACCATGCGGTAACATTAAAGTATGCGAGTAGAAAAGGAACATCCAAGATTCTCATGTGAGAGTAGCTTTCATGATCGACATGCTGAAACTGAACGAATTGAGCAATGTAGGGTCTGGTAGTTCAGAAGAGCAAGTAGGCATGATTTGCTGTGGTTATTTCTGAGGATCTTCGTACCCGAACTCTTTCTGCGTACTTCTTCTTTTCTATCCAGACTTTGATGATAGGTCACCACTCGAACCCAGCTAGTCCATCAGTCCTGCGGCAACTTGTACAGAAACCCCTCGTAGTATCCCGGCGGAGGTGCATTATGAAGAAACACAATGCTCGTACAAAGATATTGATGCACCGGCAATGTTAGTGTTCCGGCGATATGTTAAAGAGTGCTGCATGTAGCTTCGAGCTTTCATTCTGCACCCCCACCGCTTATCATGTCAATCATATCAAACAATACTCTCTATACTATTAAGCGAGACCGAGAATCCCCGTAATCTGACCGAGTAAAGAGTAGCAATCGGATCACATCTAACCATGCGAAATTACCAGCTGTCGGGATGGGAATACTACTACTCGGTCTTTGGTTTGCGAAACTTGTGTTGCAGCGGAGAGATGTAGGTAGTCGGAGGCAAAGAGGCTGCATTCAACTTAACATACATGAGTGCAATTAATGTCTATTCGTGCTAGCTGATAGATCTGTATGAGATGGCGGGATGATGATGTGTTGGCTCGTTTGAAGAACGTTGGTTGGAAGCCGCGGTGTTGAAACTGCAGAACTACAGTAGGTATCCCTTCGCTTGACAATCGCGCAATCGCTACACACAAAGTTCTTGAACGGTCACCCAGAAAGCACAGCCTTTTGATTCATATGTTAAGTCTGTTACTCGCTATGTGAAGCTACTGAAGCTATGGGGTATTGCCAATTCCGAAAAAGAATCCTATGCAATTCGTTAAAGGAAGCAGTTGCAATTGCTACTGCCGAGAAAGCTCCGTAACACCTCGCTTTCGTCAAGATCCTGCCATACCTCCAGATAGCTCGCCGTGTCAAAGTGTAAATGCGACCCGACAATCATTTTCGTTGCTTCAAAAGCCTAAAAGCTTTCCTGCAACCGCCAATACCTCAAGCTAACCTTCCACCTCACCGCCCTCCAAACACCGAATCATCGCTCGATCCTTCACTCCCCTCTCCTCCTCCTCCAACCTTCGCAATGCTTGCCTAACGTCGTCTTTCTCAAACGCCACCTCCTGCTGCTGCAACTTGTACCAGTTCCGATGCCTCTCGCAGCGCTTCTTCTGGCAGACTCCACGTCCCAGCTCATCATCTTGGGCCGTCTCGCCAGCCTCTTCGCTAGGCAGTGGCGCACCCAGTACGTCGTCGTCGAAAGCCTTCTGGCCTTCAGGCCCACAGCGCCAGGCCTTGAACTCCTCGTCCGACCAGCTGAGGCGGGCATCGTAGCCGCAGATGTCCTTTAATGACTTTTCTTTCTTGCGGAGTTCATCGAGAACAATTTTGCCACGGGCTTTGACAAGTCCCAGGAAGGTATCTCGATCTTCGAGCGTGGATTTTCGCATTCGTAAGCTCTCTTTGGAGGACGTGATGCCTGCTATTGTTTCGGTTTCTTCGGACGTGTAGGCAACCTTCTGTTTCTGAGTCCCATCCTCCATCTTGATTTCATTTCCGTCAGGGCTGACTGTCCGAGGCGGACTGAGTACACCTTCTCCAATCTTTCGAAATTCGTCAATGTCTTTCACGCCAGCGACCACAGCTTTCAATTCGGGTGCCCTGAGTACGCCCCCATGGAGGTAGCTTGGTTCGTCATCAGCCTCTATATCACCATCCCCGTTACCAACATTGGTATTGTAGTTGCTCTTCCTCTTTCTTTTGTTGTTGCCTGTCGGCTTCTTCTCGTCTGTTTCACCTTTCAGCGCGTGTCGCGCCATGTACTCTCTTCCATGCTCGTCACTGCAGTATTTCGATGGGTTTGCGCCAGTGACTCGAGCTGGTTCACGACAGCCTTCGAGGCGACACATTGCTTTCCAAGTTGTTGGACCCTCGCCTTTCGCTTGGCAATTTGGACCTGTGGCAATAAAAGTCGTTAGCAGTTGTCGCAAGACGTAGAGACATTGCGCCTACAGATCCATTTATCAATGATTTTGCCATCTTCCTCGGTCATTTTCACACATCTGCCATGAAACCAATCTTCGCAAGACCCGTCACATCCTATCATCCAGGTGTGGTCGTCTGGTTTACGGCAAATACAGAAGAGCTGTGAGTCATCATCCATATCCTCGTCGTCTTCTTGCTGGGCCACTGAAGAGCTACGTGTAGGAGTTGCGGAGTCTTGTTTGCGGTTCTTGGGTGCCGGTGTCTTACTTGCACGACTTGAGGCTGGGGTCGCCGAGCGCTTTACAGAGGGTGTACCGTCAACGCTCTCGGTGTCTATTTTGCGTTTCTTTGCCGCAGGCTTGACCGCACTTGCTGTTCCTTTTTTGGGCGCCGCTCGCTTCTTAGTTGGAGCTGGTTTTGGAGTTGCCGATGTGCTACGATTGAGTTCTTCTGTAGTATTGGGAGAAGGTCGGTAGCTCCCATCGTTTTTCAAGTCTCCAACATCTTTGGAGACTGCTTGTACTTCCTTCCTATGCAGATGCTCAGCTGAGGTTACACCTTGCATACTTACTGATTGTGAGTCGCTCAATCGTATCTTGTGTGGAAGCTGAGGTGTATCTTCTGTTATTTCAGCCTTTACTTTCACCTGATCATGCTGGGTTTCTGGTAAGGCAGTGACTACTGAAGGTAGCGCGGGACCGGGTAAGGGTTGTCGAATCCGAGTGAGCACTGGCGCATTATTGAGGTATCCTGGCTCAGTTTCTTTACTTGTTGACGTTTGGTGATCTGGCTGTGCTGATGTTCCTCTGACCGCCCCATCTGAAACTTCACTGTGCGATCGCAGAGCAGGTAGAGGAACAGGCGATTGACGGCTCTCTTTCGGTAGAGAGCCTCGTAAAGGAGCAAGTATTGCGGGCGCGTTGTCTGTGATTCCTGACATCCTCCTGGCTCTCACCTCACTGCTCGTTGAGTGGTGATATTGTTCTAGGCCTGGGGAGAATCTCGGCGCCGGAGGGTCCGCGGTGCGCGCAAAGTCAAAATGTGGTGGAGGTGAGGTGTGGCTACTGGTTGGTCGTGACAGTGGGTGGTGGAAAGTCTGTTGGTGAGCTCCTGGTGTTATGGAGGGGGCACCGTTCGGATTACTCGGTGACAGCATTGGTGCGCTACTCGTTGCTGCCGCGGCGAGAGCTTCAAGTGGAGATGCGGCGATAGAAAGACGATGAGGACTTCCACTTCCAGTATGAGCTAGACCTTCAGCTACCTCGTTAGAATGGCCGTCGTGCTGTCCGTCAATAGCCAACTGCTGAGTCTGAGGAGCTGGCGCGTGTGTGTCTGGGTTCGGGGCTGGATTGAGCAGTGAAGATAACTTGGACATGATTTCTGCAAGTAACTAAGTCTCAATTGAGAGGACAACCTTCGAGAAGGACGACGCTTGAAGTTACGCGACTCCAGATAAAGTTGGTTATGAGCGACATCGAGGGTTGGGTGATCTTGGAGCTCTACCTTAGTGAATGGTTCTAGTCTGGACGGGGTGGAGTCGCGAAGTCAATTGAGGCGATCCGGCAACTCCCTTAGCGGGGTTGCGTCAATGATCGGAGTAGAACTACTAGGGATACAACACCAACCCTTTCCGAGATTAGCCGACATGGCCGAGGTCGCCGAGACTCACTCAGTGATATATTTACTCTTACTTTTTCTTGTCCACTTGAACATCTTCCACCATATAGTAGCGATTAGTCTATAGTCCTCTAGGCTTTTCTTGCAAGTGCTGCCATCTTGGCGCACGAAGATGGTAGCTGCTAAGTACGCTCAAAGTCTTGACAGCGAGTACACCAAAACCCTTAGGGGTTGCCGCCGCAGTTAATAGAAGTACAGTAAATCGAAGCAGGTATAGACAGAAATCGAAGCAGAGAGTTAGAAGCTATTGGACATCCCATTGCATGGCTGGCTGAGCCTACATCCGAATAAGGGAATATATGACCTTAATAGGAGATATATCTGAGCCACAGCAGCGCCTCTCATATCATACGTCATTGGGACTGATACAACCAGGCATCGAAAACAAAAAGCAGATTTATTCGTGTTGGGCCAGTCAATTCCGGTACCTCCCCAGGCCATTGATCTTCAATCTTGTCCATATTGCCTTCAATAAGATGTGGGATGTTGAGTTTCGTACTGTACTGTGTACAATGTTGAAAGCCGTGCCCTTGCTCCGGAGCCGATCTCCAACCCCAGCAATGTCGCCGTCTTTAGACGAGCTACCCGCTGCTCTATATGTATCCACTATCTACGGAGAGACGCTCATGCACTTGAAGTCTTGGTCTTCGTGGTCGCACATTTCGTGGAGGCCCCAGTCGATAAGCTTTGCGTATGGCTTCATTGACAGGTAGAACAGGACTTTCTGGGCACCGCGATACGAAAGAGCATAAGCGTATGTGTATGTTTCACCAGACTTGCGTAGATTATCATGGTTGTGTTGTTATAGTGAGTCATGTCCGGAACCACGGCGAAGTTTGTGCGGTGTATAAGAGGCGTGGCTGCTGGATCGTTCTGGACAAGGACTCTTCTTTCATCTCCTGGCACGGGTTGATTCCCACAATGGCCTCTCTAGGGGTATTGGCGAGTAGCTGGCTCCCCAAGGTAAAATTCTTGAGGTGTGACCTAAAATCGACGTCCCAGTCAGAATCATATTCCATTACAGAAGCAGTGGTTAACCGATTATCGATGATGCTAAAGGATGGAGGTAGTTAACATTAATGACGCATATTTTCTATAAGTGTCCAGAACATATCTTACGCGTTGGCGAAATCCACATGTGAGCGCCAGCAGCCAATTACGCCAATTGTTTCTGGCAAATCCCCGAAGAACTTGACCAGTAGTCAGTCCTGCTTCAGAGGTAGATGTGGTGAAGCTTACACCAGGCAAAGCTTTAGTTGGGTTATCGGCACCGCTAACGCCTTCTATGATGTCGAATGAAAGTCCGTCAAAGATGCCGACAACCTCATAGCATCAATTTTATCGGTTTTGCGTGGCGTATTGATCTCATAAACCTCTCTCGAAATGTGCCGATCATGGTCAGTCTTTCAATTAGTTGGTGGTGTCAGAGACAAACGCTCCGAGTGTTGCGTTCCCAAGGTCCTTCAAGCTGTTCGACGGAAGCGCATTTCGCCTATCAAGAGAGACATGTCCAAGCTTGGCGCAAGATTTTTGTCAAACACAGCTCTTTAATGGTCCTGGCGCCGGAAGGTCTTTTTTGTGAGTAAGAAAAGGCGGTTAAGCCAATCACTAAGACAAGTTTCACTTTGACTCCATCGTGGTGGTGATTAAAATCGCATTATAAGCACTGAGGGCACCCGTTGTCTCCTAGGTACTACAGAGGAAGCCCTGACGGACTTGAGAAGAGAAGGTATTCTTCAAGGGAACGCAATCCTCCGGACGATGAAGGCCGGGTTTCGAATGAGATTGAGGCGCGCCATCGAGTGTGGAATGCGCAGAATGGCGAGACAAAAGATGTGTCAACGTTTCAAGAAAAGAGAAAGATCGATTCTGGTATAATGCAGGAAACGTCAAAGCGGGAAGGTAATGTTGTCACAAGGCACTGGGTGAAATTGTAAAGCTGATAGGTACGAGCCAAGTCATCACGATCCAACTGTGGCAGGTGTGACACGAAGGAGCGAGTGAACGCCGAATCAATACGAATCGAAAGAGAAACATAATTACTTGTAAGATACAGCAAACGGTTTCAACATCATCGATCCGGATGGTTGAGCAGTTTCCCAGATCGTACATTCCCCTACTCCATGTGAAAGTATGAGCTTCACTATTAGCACTCGTCTCTGCGCGTCTCCATGGATTCCCCTAAACAGTCGCATCAGCTTCGTAGTACACTGGGCCATCCGTTAATAACAACCGTGCCATATCGGAAGCTTCCTTGCCTACTTGCGATGACACGAAACTGAGATCGAGAGTATCCCAGGTCATTGCCATCATAGTGAATTGGCGGTGCAAGTGCTCTATCTCAGGGCATGGTGGGTTTTGCCGAGCTCTTGATACGAGATGAGTAGAAAGTAATAAGCCACTCATAAGGCGATATAATCAAAGCTCGTGTCTGCTCTACTCCTAGATCTACACTCGAATCCGACGGGGTCGCTGTACTGTAGAATGCAATAGAAGAAGCGATATTTTTAAAAAGCTTGAGCAAAACTAAGAGCCTGCAAAAGGTACGGCGGATGCTTTCTCGCTTTAGATAAATAGAGCTAGGTACCTCTTGATGCATGAATTGACACCAGGAGCTCCTTTGCAGGCCCGATCATGTAACCATCCCGGGAGAACCGGAATGGGGATTTTCGGTACCACAAAAACCAGATCTGTCAAGACAATCTCTAAAAGTAAATCAAGCAGAGACAGCTCTTGAGGCCGTTGGTTGCTCAAACACCGTAGAAGGTCTGCGTTGATTTTCAGGAGCGTGTTCCATGCTTGTTCTCAACGGGACAGGCCCCGATCAATGCCACTCAGTCCACCGGCATGCGGTAAGTATCTTTCATTCCATGATGTGAAAGCTTAAGGAAACGGGCCATCCACAGACACTCACTGGCCATGCAGAGGACTTAATAGGGTTACATAAACAAGTCATGCTGGGTAAACAATGAAGCTTAAACAACGACGGGGGTCGAACTAAAGCTTCTGTTGATTTGTATCGAGACATGAGGTTGTGATCAGGTAGAGGGTACGTTCAAAGCCACGATGACCGTTGGCTTTCATAACTTCCCTGCAGAAAAAGGATCTGCTGCAGGTTGACGTCTATGTTTCGTAGGGCTGATGAAAGGCCGTGACACGTGACGTGTGACGCGAGTTATCTCATGTTTCATATCACCAACCAGAACACGTACTACGTTGTTATAAACAGCTGCATAACATTGTTCCTTGCGGATGTTCATTTGCTCCGAAGGTGCCCTGCGTTTGCAGATACAAACTACACCACTACAGGAACTCACTTTTTCCACCAAGCAAACCTCACCTCACTCAGCACAGCTCCTTTGCGCCTGAAGCCCCCAACAGCTGTCTGTGCTCTTAATCACATTCTGCACCTCACCATGGAAGACGACGAGGTGGGCCCCCCCCTCCCTGAGCTACAGCTGCTACTGACATCCTCGTCCTGCTTCCGTGACTTGCCAAGACCTTACACTCACACAAAACTAGGGCGCCTCTCCACGAGAGCTCCTCCTAGAAGCATGCCGCCGCAACAACACCAACCTCCTCGCTGAACTCCTCGCCCGTTTTCCTACGCCGGACAAGATTGCGCACCTACTCAACACATCCACCGATGGCGTAGGGAATTACTGCCTACATGTCGCGGCAGCTCACGGAGCGTGTAGGTCATTCCCTCATGCTCACAACGAGCTCAGAACCCTCTGCTCTCGATAAGAAAGCAATCGGTTGCCAGAGTCTCTGGCTGACACGATCGAGGAATCGCAGACGAAGTCCTCGACACCCTCCTGGACCAAGAAGGCCTCGAAGTCGATCCAATCAACCGCCTCGAGCAAGACACGCCTCTCCACAAAGCCGTCCGCTTCATCAACGAGCTGCAAGAAGAGCAATTGGATTCCGCATCGTCAATAGTAGAGCTCCTGCTAGACGCCGGGGCTGATCCGAGGTCAGTTGCTCTCCATACCCTTCGCGCTAAACTGGCGAGGTTACAGACGAGATGTAGCTAACAGGGGCGATGCGATGTCTACAGAATACGCAACAAAGCCAAGCTAAAACCCATGGAGCTGGTCGACCCCAGAAACACGGAGCTGCGCAATATCCTCCAAAAGGGGGAGTTCGCCCTCATGCACGGCGCTGATGTGGTCGACGACGACGACGACGACCACGGCGGTCCCGCGAGTGATAGCGATTGATCTTCTAGTGTCATGCGTGACTAGATTTTTAGATGCATAGCCTGGTGTTGGTTGGGAGCGAGCGGGTGTTGCATAGCGGGTCGGCTGGGGAGGGATGTACGATAGACGTGATGGGTTTGGGGATGATGGTAATGCAGACTTGATGAGATGAGCAATCTTCGGCTGAAATGTGAAGGGCTTCTCTGGAGGTCGGTCATGCAGTCCAACGTCAAGAAGAAAGAAATGCATGATTGCGGCGCCAGCACTATCCATCACTCTCCTCCTCTTCCTCTTCCTCCTCCTCCTCCTCCTCCTCTTCCCTCGCCCTTTTCCCACCCCTCGCCGACCTCCTCCGCTCCTTGCTTGCATCCCCTTCCCCCTCCCCCTCCCCAACCCCCTCGACCTCCTCCCCCTCCCTCCCCACCACCCTCCCCTTCTTCTCCAACACCACCTCCCCCAAACTCCTCACCATCCTCCTATCCAGCTCATCCGCTTCCGCATCCTTCTTCCCACACACCCTCCTCACCGCCCCCGCCACGCCCCTCTCCCCCACCTCCACCTTCCCCCTCGGCCCAACCACAAACTCCACGCTCTCCTCGCCGCCGCCATCCCGCTCCCGCACGCGCACAATGTAGTTCTCGCGCTCCATGCGCTTCAACACCTTTTCGGTCTTCTCGCCCAGGACGTAGTTGTCGGCGTTCATGCGCTTGAGGTGGCGCTCGAGGCGGGATTCGGGGATGGTGCCGCGCGGGGAGAGGGCGATGATGGCGATGACGAAGCTGTAGAGGGCTGTGTAGGCGGATTCGGAGCTCGAAGAGGGGATGCGCGAGGGGGGGAGGATGGCGGGGGTGCGGAAGCGGGGGGGGAGGGTGGAGGTGAGGATGTAGGCGTTCGAGGAGGCGGTGGAGGATTGAGAGCGTTGGGCGGCGCGCTTTTGGGAGATTGTGATTTTTTCTTTTTGGGGGAGTTCGGTGAGTTCCATGCCGAAGGTGGTGCGGAGGTGGTGGTTTGCGGAGGCGAGGACGTGTTTGAATTGGCGGCCGGTGTTGGGGGCCATTACTGGGGAAGCGGGCGTCAATGTCAGTCAATTACTTCTCTTCTGATAGAGGTGGAGGCGCCGACGGACCTTTGGCGGTGATGTCTGCTCGTCGGATCGGCTGCCGCGAGTATTCGCTGGCGAGCGCGAGCCGGACGAGTTTCTTGACCATTTGTTCATTGCTGCTGCCATCTTGGGTCTCGCCGTCTAGTCCTGTTTCTCCGTCGATGTTTTCGTCTATGGAGGAAGCTTCTGAGGCCGAGGCGGAGCGTCGGCGACGCGTTGGCGGTGGGGTGGGTGAGGCTTCGGCTTGCTGAACGCGAGAAAAATTGGTAAAGGCTTGAGCTTCTTAAGAATTACTTACTGCGCGACGTTTGCGTACAAGAGGCATTGTACGTATTTGGAAGGTGTCGAGTTAATGCGAAGCGCGATCTCTGTGAAATCTGCGTCGAGAGTCTCATCAAGATTGAGTGCAAATCTTCAAATAGTGCAGAATTCGTAAAAATCAGCAAGACAATTTCACTGCACCTCGTAAATACTTGATTTGTTCTAGAAAGCCTTAAAAATGCTTCATCTAGTGCTTTATGATTTACTGAGTGCTCCATATGTGACCTACTGAGTGCCTTAATGTGACTTACTGAGTACTGGCTAAGGTATAGAGTCCTTCATGGTTTAGATCCACACGACGAACGGAGCATATTCATGACAGTCACTATTGTACGCAGTTCCAACACCGCTTACCCATATTAAACCGTCCTTTTTAAACCTGGTCCACCGACCGAAAAGTCTTATCCTCCACGTAAATACTACCCCCCGGGCTCGTCTCCCCCGCCTTACTCCAACCGCCCTTCGCCGAAATTGGCCCCAAAGCGTACGACTCGACGTGCTGTGGCTTCTGCATCCCCGTATCCTCACAACCAACGATCCTTCTCTGCGAGGACTGAGATTCCGTTTCTGCGTTACCGGGGGTAGGTTTCCAGGTTCGATCCCTGCTCTTGTCTTTGCTTCTTCCGAGGAGTCTGGCGTTGGATAGCGCACTGCGGACTTTTTGCAGGATGTTGGAGGTGGCAACGGCGTGCAGGACGGGACGGAGCATGGGGAGGCAGGCGGCGATGACGCCGACACCGACTTCGATCATTTGCCAGAAGACGAGGTCGCTGACGACGCCTGGAGAGGGGCTTAGCTGTGGTATTGTGGAGGATGTGTGGAGGAGTCACCGTTGTAGTTTGGATAGCGGAACTGAACTTCGTTCTGTAAGTATCTGGGGGTCCTTGCTTTGCAAGGGATGGGGCATGAACTCACGAGCTGGGGACAGAAACTGGATGCAGTAATACATGCGGGCGATGCCGCAGGAGATGGCCCTGGACGGTCGCTCAGTAACTGGCTTCAAGCTGAAATTGACGGGGAAGGATAGGCTTACAGAGCCCCTACCATCAGAATGCCGCAGACGGCAATCTTACATGTCGTTGCCATTTGTAGGCGGAAAACCTACACCCCAAATTAGCGGGCTAGTATGAGACTACGTTGATGGATCTTATGGGAAGGCTTACCAATGGTATTGGCACTATCAACAAAACAAAATCGATGATAACGTCCGAGACGGAGAATTCCAGCAAGAGATCGAAAAGTTTGACGCACTTGAGACCTGCAAACGCAAGACTACTCCACCAGGCTGTGAGGTTTTGGCCGCATCCGGTGATAACAGCGATGGAAAAGGAGACTCCCCAGGCAATAACCAAAATGATGATAACCCAGCTTGTGACTGTGAAGGCTCGACCAAGGAAGATCCTGCGGTAGAAGAACACGATTGATAGTTTAATAAATGATAGACTGAGGGGCATCAACAGGTTCAGCGCGAATTCAATCTATAAGCAGGTTAGACCCTTGAACGCTCTATTGGTGTGCACGTCGTCCTCGATATGGCTATTCAGCAAAGGTACCGGATAGAGAGATCTTACTTTCTCAAGTGCCACTTGGGAAGGAGGGTCAGATGTAACAAGCTCGAAAAGGTTCACCGGCGGGGAGTCGGCACCGATAGATTGGGTTACATATCCTATGCCACTGTTAGCACAAAGGAAAGCAAAAAGCGTCGCGGTAAACAAACCCACAATGAAGCAGATACCACAGCCTGTCATGAGAACCTGTCGCGTAAAGCCTTAAGCACAACCTTACTCGGCTTCAACTTGGACGGGGGAGATAAGTTCCACTGACCAACGCTGGCAGAATAAGCCAGTCATCAATGCCCAACCCTGCTTTCCTGTGGCTGCTGCTCCATAGGCGGAGACCAACCATGATTGTTCCGAGAGTAGGGAACAAAATCCCAACAGTAAGGACGGCGGGCCTCTGAACAAAAAACATAGGGGGCAAGTCATGGTCAAACTGTGGGGGGTTTTCCATCTTGAGATAGTAAGCAAGGTGTATAGGTGGGATTTAGAGATAGCACCGGTGACAGGACTGAAGATGGAGAAGAACATTTTGTGCAGCTGTCACCAATATATCAAGGAAAAAGAAGCATGTAAAACGACAATCTCCTTCCACGGCATCTACAATGAGCTGACAAAGTATGTGGGATTGTAGATACTGGATGAAGGATAATGGTTCCAGCTGAGTGGCACATACAAGCAGGCTTGCATTATCGTGGGACCATGGCGTAGAGACGGCATCCATTTGAATATTGCAAAGACAAGGATAAGCGATATCTGTTATTTTGGGGAATAGAACATGCATGGATGAGCAAGCCGAGCAAAGCAATACGAAGCCACAGCATAATTCATGCCAGGAAATCTTTGAATAGCATGCCAATTTGAAACAGTCCCTTGTATTGACTACGCATCCCAGTGAAAGCAGTATAGTCCCTTACCAGGAATGGGATTGATTCTTCAGTTGAACCTGCGAAAGAAAGTCTTGGGGGGGAGGATACAGCGGAGGAGAGCGGAAAATATCGTCAAGCTCCCTATCTGCTCGACAAAGAGTGGCATGGCAAGAAGCAGGAGACGGCGTAAAATTCACCGCGCAGCCTCAACCTCGGCCTGTTCCTCACCGCAAGATAAGTGCCGGCACAGGGCTAACAGACAAGCATGAGCACCCGGGACGGCAGAATTGGGCATGTTTTGGGACATGCATCTAGGCCAGCAGACCGAAAAGGTGACGGGCCGGCGAGTCGATCCATCGGTTATCTGGTACGCAGGTCTTGCTGTGTGAAGGAGTGGCGAGGGAGGAGGGAGTGGAATATCTGTAGAGGTGCGAGTTGTACGTGTACCGGAGTAGTCAACGGAGTAGCCAACACAGGATGCGGTTGGCCTACTACAATAAGAGTAAAGTAGGTACAATAGCGTTGCCTCAGAACCTCAGAGGTGTAGGGCTAAGCCCCTTCAGGTTAGCGCTTTGCCTACTACGGAAGCTGCACTGAGCTCGCGAGGTAAGCAGAGCTAACCCGAAGAGGCTTAGCCTCGCACGTCTGAGGTCCTGACTCCTGACTCCTGAGGCGGCGACCTTTTGCACTCAACCATACCTTAAGGTAGGTACTCTCTAGTTTTAATGCTGCAGCAAGTAAACGATTTTTGCTGAGTTCTGTACTTTGACACTGGATTGATAGAGACAATCTGATTTAGGGCATGAGCGCTACTTCATCTAAGAATAAACAAAAGACAGTATTCATAGGGCTAAGAATCAAACAACTCGTAAATCACCAAACTCCCAATTCCAAATCCAGCAATTAATCACCAAAATACATCTACTCTCTATGCCTCGAAACTTCATATTCACCACCCCGTCCCCGTCCCCGTCCCCGTCCTTCCCTCTTGCCCCGCCGGATCTCCCAACTCCACATCCAAATCCGACGACCTCCTTACCTCGATCTCCGTCGTCCGCCTGATCCCATCCGCTTCCTCCCCACACACTCCCTGCGGACGATACGCCGTGCGCGGTGGTGCCAATACAACGCCATCGGTCGCTGGTACCGCCGGTGGTGGCAGGAGCTGTTTTTCGGATTTCGAATGCGAGCTGCGGCGACTGCTCCGGTAGGAGGTGATTTTGCGCGAAAGGGCGGTGTACCCGGGATAAAGGGCTGGGATGCAGGCGGCCGCGATGCCGAAGTTGACTTCGAGGCCTGGGAGAGGGGAAATGGTCAGTGGGTGGATGGGAAAGGGGGGGGGGAG
>JAABVA010000212.1_pt1 | contig 76608 bp, 66 predicted proteins | sample 5560331 | NCBI WGS metagenome assembly JAABVA01 (sample SAMN12812661, study PRJNA571458) | rock metagenome | isolation source: Antarctica rocks | place: Antarctica: Victoria Land, Mt New Zealand sud | collected 2016-01-07
TATGTTCTCCTGAGTCATATAGATAGCCGGCTCTTCCCTTCTAGATACTTTCCTTCCTTAGCATTTATATACTCGTTACATTACACCCATATGACTCGCTCTATGCTGGCCCCTAACAGACTCGACTTGAATACTCAAGTCAAGAATTCTGACTTGAATCGAGTCTTGATGAATCGAGAACTCGGCTCGATCTCGATGACTCGACTCGACGTGACCAGTCTAGTCGTCAGATATTTCATGATCATATCATCAACTGAACTTAGTTGAACTTGTATCGTGTTGTGTGATGAAGATTTGATTCAAACGTTCTTTTTGATGATCGAGAAAGCGCGCTAAGTCGAAGCAATCGACTGAAAAGCGACTGATTATGATCAAATCATGCAAGTCGATCTCTGATGAATATGTGCATCAAACAATCGAAAATTGATTTCAACTGATGTCAAGAACTCAACAGATTGACACTCTTCATCTGCTGTTGAAGAATGAGAAGAATGTGATTCTCATCGTTAGAATTGAATTTGAAAAAAGCATCATTTTTCAGATCGCATTCTTAATGTTCATTTCTGCTAAAACAGCATTGATCATCATGTCATTAAACGCTTTGAAGAACGAGCAGTGTGAAAAGCTAAAAGACATTAGTGATTGTAAATTCTTTGTATTGAACGAAGATAGTCACAGCAGTTTCAATATTACATTAATTCATCAAGAAAGTTTCACTCATCATAAGTCTTCAGTTTAAGCTGAAATTCTTCAAAAGATGCTAATGAATCAATGTTCATAAGTTCAGAGATTGCAATATTCAAATTCTTCAATGATGAAATTTTAAAACATGTCAGTTTTTTCATAAATTTATGTCTGTTGATATCGAAGTGAAGTACATTTCGTTCAGAGTACTTTGATCTTGAAGTGCTTTGCACAAGACTGTTTGCAAGACTTTCTCTTCTGAGCGTCTTTGCAACTATCGATGCAAAAACATTAATCATTGTGAAAGATTAAAGCAATTTTAGTTCAAATATCAGAATCATTAAAACTGCATTGAATTATTCTGAGATATATATTCAGATTAACTCACTTCAAATGTTTACAATCAGTATGCTTGATCTGCAGCATGTCTTATCTGTGCAAGTGAATGATTCATTGAACATTTTCAAGATCATTATTTTCATGAATTTCATAAAAATCATCAATAACATCTGCACATTAATGCGTCGCTGAATGAATCAACTGTCATATTCTCATGACTTCAAGAACTGAGTGACATCTTTTTTTTCCAACATGATCTTAACTGATAAAACTAGAATTGCAATCTTTTTTAAGAAATCATCGACTGAAAGCGCAACGTCTCAAATTCTAATTGCAACAAATGTTTATGAGCTTGACGTTGACAATTCTGATGTAGCGAGAGTTTTGCAGTGATTGCTATTAAGCAGTATGTCAAAGCTGTATCAGCGTCTGAGTTGAAACATGCATTGTGATAATGATCAGACAAATTTTACACTTCTACACTTTTCTTGATGTATAGAGTTCAGAAGTGAAAAAAAAACGAATGATCAAGACAATACAGATCAGAAAGAAACAGAAATGAGATTTAGAACAAAAAAAAAGAGCGCGACTTGCATTGATTCAGATCGATGTCGCAATATGAAAGTTAAGCTTTGAGAATTATTGAATGCTTCGATAAACGATGACTGCATTTGCAATGTGAAACTAGACTTCTTTCAAGATGAAGTTTATCAAACTTTGATTTATATAAAGTTCAGATCTTGTTGTTCTAATTGTGATTTGAATTCTCAAATCTTCATCGCAAGTCACGATGAGCTGATCAAAGATTCAGAGAAAGATTCACTTCGTCGTTCATGACTATATTGTCAGCTTCAAGAGTGATGAGCAGAGAAGACTCTCAGAATGTTTCTCACTGACTATATGAATCATTGTTCATCATTGATAATGCTCGATAGTATATTAAAGTCTTTGACAAATTGAGCTGAATATATTCATGATGAATCGAGTCTGCAACGCTGAGTTGAAGATGAGTGAAGCAATCTTCGAATATATCATCTTGAGATTATAATCATATTGAAACAGAATCACAGCATAAGCTTTGATGCAAGCGAGATTTTCAATGAATGAAGATAAATCAATGATATAAAAAGAAATAGAATCTCAGATTCAAATGCAAATGACGTTCTGATGAATTTCAATAATTAAAGAGACAGTTAACTCATCTCTTGTGAATATGATAAGTTGATTGAAGATGCAGCAGACACAATGAATAACTTATGAAAGCGAGTCAAGATGAGAAAGTCATCGACGAAGAGTGTAAAGCTTAAAGAAAAGATTCAATCTTCAACGCTGAATGAGTCACATGATAAAGCATCGCAATCAATCAGCTCTGAGCAAACATTAATGAAGAGTGAGCGAAAGCTTGAGACTGATGCAAGCAATTCAACAGACACACGACAGTCTCATGAAACACTTCGAGAGATAGAAATCAATAGCGCGATGAACAATTCAAGAAAACTTTCGTCGTCAGAAATGACAGAGTGAAAAAGAAAGCTTTCAACTAGATATAAGAGCTAAAATTGCGTGATGTCAATTTGTTGATTTTGAGCGCAAAGATTTCAGTCGACAAATAAGTAATTGCATGTCTCAAGAAGATCTGTCAAAATAGTGAGATTATCTGACGTGTTGATAATTAAGTTAATGAAATTAATAGCTGCTTCTGCGTCGTTGTCAATGATATCGAAAGATATGACTTTCACGTCATGCTGCTGATTGTACTTCAAGATGTTCTCATCAAGTCTTTCAAGTTTCACGATATAAAGATTAATAGTTGAGTGAAGTGAGAATTTATCTTGACTTGATTTGCATAGCGACGTGAAAGCTAAATTGAGCATCATGCTTCATATGTTTTCAACTGCGAATTTTAATGCATGTTTCTCTGCTTGCAATCTTTCAAAGCAAGATTTCATCACGCTCTTAAGTTTCAGTAAATAAGATTCATTCAGAGCTTAATTCTCAAGCATTTGATCACTGTTTTTTGTGAAACTAGATCGCTTACGCTGAAACATCTTCAGATTGTTATTCAATAACTCAAGAAGTCAATTTAATTCAAAATTGAAATCTTCGACGTTTCATAGATTCATTAAACTGTTGATCAGCATGCACTCTTAAAGTTGTGTTGTCACGATCGCTGAATCAATTAAGTGAAGAATATACAATAAAGTTTGCTCATATTTGAATATCTCAGCAGTCTCTGTCTGAAACATGACAGTCGTATGACGCAACGCGTAGCGAAGAAGATCAATATTTGCATACTTAATTGTGTATTGAAGAATTAAGTATGTTTTAACATAAGCACAGTAGTTCTGATGATTGTTGAAGTGTTCATCACATGCTGATGATTCAACGACGACTTTAGTCGTGAATGAAGATTGATGAATTCTATCAGATATTGAATTTAACACTTGAAGTCAAGAATCAGATTTATTCATCGTTTGCATTGAGAGTCAAAGCAGAGTTTCTTCAATTCTTCAATGATTAAGCTTTTCACGTTGCAAGTGTCTGACTCACATACTTATCATTCAAGCTTGATAACTATGAATAATTAATTCTTCAAGAGTCTGAAAATCATTCGACTGAACAACACAAACTTAATGTCATTTATCTGTCACATACTGCAGTGTTGAAGCATCTGATGACTCAATGTCATCTCAATGAATCTTGTGAATTAGTTGCAGCATATTCAGACGAAAATGTCATAAGTCAAGCTCAGACAATAGTCAGTCAAAGTGATTGAATAATTGTTTTGATATGTTGCAACGTAATTTTTTGATGAAACAAATGCAAGATCAAGTCTTGAGATTCTTGTATATGAGTTGCAGTACATGATGAAAGATGAAATCGTTCACTTTCAAATCAAATTGATGCATGTAAATATTTTCAATGATTTTGATATTGTTGAATGTTGTACTTTCATTCTTTATGATCAATTTCAAAGAAACAACTCTCGTTTTTTCAGATTCAAGTTTTTATAATGTGAGCATTGCTGTGATTCAGAGATATTGAATGTTATCATTAAGCGAGACATTTAATATGTAAAGTGCTTGAATGATAAACTCTATATGATGAAGACGAATCTGAAATAGTAAAATGATTAATTCTGCTGTTTGAAAGTCAACTCGCGAAAGAACATACTTCGTGATTCATGTTTTCAAGCAGTAAACGCTTGACAATCTCTGCTGATGACAGTAGACTGCTACTGAGATGTCACATGTATTGTCTCATGAGCTCATTGTTGAACTTGCGATCAGAAATGACGAGACAGAATGTGATTGATCTGAAGACTCGTTGATCATTCGCTCGTTCATCACGTTTACTCTCTGTAAATTCAAGATTATTGTACGTGAAGATATCATTAAAGACTTGATCTATCACTTGAACTTTTCTTTCAGCTTTGTTATGATTCTAGTCTTCGTTTATTCTTCGTCTTGATTTCATTCTAATTGAGTCTAGTGAGCATTCAAGCTAAAAATGATGTTATTGAGACTTTGCATCATATGTGTAAGACGTCAATTCAATCGAGTCTAGCACAGAACTGAGAAACACACATATAAGAATCAAGTTCTTTTCTGTAGATACTTTTCTTTCTTAGCATTTATTTATTAGTTAAATGACACTTATATGACTCGCTCTATGCTGATTTCTAACAGTAGATAAATGCTAATCAACTACTCTGCTATCAACGTGTAAATGATACAAAATAATCTACTTCGTTCATTCAGAAATTCGCAAGAGATTCTTCGAATATTGTACTCATTTGTTTATCAGAAAATTCACAAGAACTTCTTTGAATTACATTTATCAAATTTATCATAATCTATCTATCTTTATCTTCAATCTCTCATCATGACATACGACTTCGAATCAGTCAAATTTCGAACGACTCATCTGCTTAGAAGCATTGCAAATAAACGAGTTTTTCTTCTTTCTTTCGATGTCTCAGCTGAATCTCAGAATGTTGCAATCTCATAAAACATTAAGATTGAAGAACAGCTACGTCAGTGAGCTCTTGATCAGTTGAACAAGATCATCAAGATGTTAAACGAGTTAAGAGATCAACGAAACATGACTTTGAAATGTAACAAGCATTGAATCATTCTACAAGTTGAACATACTCAAAGACTGAAACAGCTAAAGATCAATTGCACGACAATGAACACTCTAAAAAAGACTAACACTCGACTACAAAAGACAATGTTGAAACTCAAAGAGAAACAATGTTCAGCTGATCAGTTTTGATCTCAACAGTCTATTGAGTCTCGATCTACTACGAATCATCTATCTCAACAAGATATCGAGTCGCACGCTTCTATCGAGAATCATACTCGATGAGAGACGTTTACTAAGTTCATCTCATTTGAAAATGAACATCATTGATTCTATAAATTCTCGAATTTATCTATATTCACTGATGAAGATGAATCGAGTTGAGAAGATTGAAGAAACAAGATGAACAACAAGCTGATTGTCAATGTTGATCAATTCAATGATGAGATCATCTGTATTGTCTACATGATGTTTAGACTAGAAGATGACGCTGCAAAGCACATCTTCGCTTGACGTTGTTTTGATTCTTCGAATTCATTCACTTCAATCTACAAGCTATTCGATCATTTGAAAGAAATATATGATGAACTGAATAAGAATCAAAAGTCTCGACGTGAATACAACGCTCTGAGACAAGCAGACAAGTCTTTCAATGTCTTCTACTTTGATTTTATGAAGTTATTCAGCTATCTCAATTATGATGATTGCACTCTGATGAACGATCTTCAGAATAAAATCAACAATCGCTTGCAGAACGCTTTATCAGTCTGTTTAAAAAACTTTACTTCGCTTCTTCATTTAAAGAAATTTCTTCAAGATGTGAATACTAAACAACAAGTCAATTATCAGCTACGCAGCGAACGTCACACTGTCATCGTCAAAGTCACTGTCGTATCTGACAAATGTGCTACTTCATTGTCGATGATGACTTCAGTAATTGATTATGTTAAGTCGACTATCTTTTTTATCTTTGAGTCAGCGAGATCATCAATCATCTGCTACATCTGCAAGACTTCGAATCACTTGTTCAAGAATTGCTCTCAGCTAAACAAGATTGACATCTTTGCTTCTCAAGCTTTCATTTCTCGTTTACATGAAATTGTCATTTCGAAGAATAAAGAGAATGAGAAAATGTCTTCTTTCGAGAATAGCGAGGCAAAAAACTAGTGACTTTCATCAAAGACGCGATGAAAGATGTGTTAATTTCTTTAACGATGAGCATGTCAAATGACTCTTTTGCTTCTGAATCTTTGACTATTGAATGTGTACTTTCTAGCAATGAAATTAGTTACTCATTGAAGTTATTGATTAACATTGAAGCTGCTGACTATTCATTTATTGATGAAGTAACTGCGCAGATTGTTTGTGATCAGTTGCAAATCAAGTCTCTAACTTTGATCAAAGCGAAGTCAATTCAAGAATTCGACGATCATTATGCTAAGAAACTCATTATTCATGTCATCTATTCAAATCTGACTGTTCAAGATCATACAATTGACACAGCTTTTATGTTGATCACTTGATTAAATTAACATCAAATGATTCTTGAAAAAACATGAATAAACAAAATCAATCTAGTAATTGATATGCAAATCGATTCTCTTCGATTTTCGAATTTCAATTCTACTAGTCAGAAATCAATTGCTTTACTCTCAAGCAATAAATTAATCACGAAACGAAAGAGCTTGACTTCTACTCATATACTGAAGAGATCTTTCACTTTCGTTACATCTCAATTCAGTCAAAACAAGAAGTTCATTGAACAGTTAAAACAACGCGATGCGACTTTGACTAACATCAATTCTAAGTCAACGTTCAGTTTGAAATCAGTTTATTTCAGTCTGAAATCATTCTCTTTCAGTTCAATGAACATAGTAATAATAGAGACAGCGACATATAGAATGTTAATCAAACGATCAAACATTAAGATCTTTGCTGTTATCATCTTGAAGATCGATTGACTCATAACTACAGTTGAAAACAAGTTTGAAGAAGTGAATCTACATGAGCTTTCTCATGCTGAAGTTCTCAAGCAAGTCAAGATCAAGCTCTTCTCTGAATATCACGACTATCTAGATGTCTTCGATCGAGCTATGATCAATCAACTATCATTGCATCGTTTCTATGATCACAAAATTGAGTTAATCGATGAAGAAACATCTTCTTGAAGCAGACTATATCAGATGTTCAATCACAAGCTTCAGAAGATAAAGAAGTATCTGATTGATCATCTAAACAAAGAGTTCATTTTCTTCAACTTCGCATCATACGTCTCGCTCATCTTGTTCATCAAAAAGAAAGACGATAGTCTGCGTTTCTGCATTAATTACAGAAAGCTCAATGCTTTGATCAAACGAGATTGCTACTCTTTGTCATTGATAGACGAGACTTTCGCTCGTATACAAGAAAGTAAGTATCTTACTCAATTGAACATCATTGTCGCGTTCAACAAACTACGCATGCACTCAGATAGCGAAGATTTGACTATCTTTATTATCTTCTTCGATTCATACAAATATCATGTAATGCTCTTTGAATTAATCAACGAATCTGCGTTCTATCAATACTATATGAACGATGTGTTGTTCAAGTATTTACATCAGTTTTCTCAGATCTATCTATATGACATTATCATCTACAGCAAGATCTTGAAGAAACACAAGCGACATGTACAATTAATCTTGAATAGACTACGAGAAGCTGATTTACAGATAGACATCAACAAGTGCGAGTTTCATGTTCAGAAAACTATCTTTCTAAAACTCTTGATATCAATCAAAGAATTGAAGATGAACTCACGAAAGATTCAAGCAGTTGTTGATTGATCTACATTCAATAATCTCACTCAGACACAGTTCTTCATTGACTTTTGCAATTTCTATCAACGCTTCATTAAGAACTTTTCGAAGATTGTTTATTCAATGATTCAACTTATTCAAAAGAAGATCATATTTGAATGAAATGAAGTCTATCAGACGACATTCAATCATATGAAGAGATGTATGATCGAGACTTCAATACTTCGTCATTTTGATCAAACTCATGAAACTATTCTTGAAATTAACTCATTCAACTACGTCAACGATGAAGTTCTTTCTCAATATGATGACGAAAAAGTACTACATTCAATTGTCTTTTATAACAAGAACATGTCTTCTGCTAAATGCAATTATGAGATATATGATAAAGAATTGTTGATCATCATTCAAGCATTTAAACATTGATGACTTGAACTGAAGTTAACTGACATTTTTATCAAGATGTTCATCAATCATCAAGCGCTCATCTCATTGAGGAAAGACAAAGAGCTAAGCAGACAACAGATGCGCTGAGTACAAAAGCTCGCTGACTTTAACTTCAAGATAATGTATTGATCAAGTAAACAAAACATCAAGATCGATGCATTAACTCATTAAGTCAACATCGTGCTCAGAGATCTTGATGATGAGCGTGTTCATTATCAACGAATCACTATTCTGACGTTGAATTGAATGAAGATTGCTGATATAAAGAAGAACATCAGCGAATCAATTTATAAACAGATTCTTGAGATTAATAGAATCAACGAGAATTGTACGCTATTTCGCGAAGCAATAGCAAGAAATGAGACATAATATGAAGATATCAAATTGAAGAATTATCATGTTCAGAATGAAATCTTGTATCATAATAATCAGCTATGAGTTTCGTTCAATAAACTTCTACAAATGAATCTGATTCATGAAGTACATGATCAATCATTGATGAGTCATTCTGATATTCTTAGAACTGTGAAGATCATAAAACGAAATTACTATTGATCATTCATGCGAAAGACAGTAGATCAATATATTTGAAACTGCTATGTCTGTCAACGTTCAAAGACATTTAGAAATAAATCAAACGACTTGCTTCAATCTCTATCAATATTTGAACAGCGATGACAAAACATAGCCATGAACTTCATTATTGATCTATTTGATTCGTACAATTATAATGCTATTCTGACTGTCATCTGCAAATTATTAAAAGAAAGACATTATATTTCTTGCATCATTGATGATGAAGATATCACAGTCGAAAAAACAGCTGAAATGTTGCTTCAATGAGTATATCAAACTCACGATCTATCAAACTTCATTGTGTTCGATCAAGACTCTCAGTTCATCTTCATTCTCTGAAAGTCTCTTTGCAAATGACTGAACATTTCTCTTCAATTATTCATCATTTATCATTCTCAGATCGATGATCAAAGCAAACGAGTCAATCAGAATGTTGAAAGATATCTTCATTTCTTCTGTTTGTACATGCAGAATGACTGATTCAAGTGATTGCTCATGATTGAGTTTGTTGACAATAACGTCTTGTCTTCAATCATTTTCTTGATCTTCTTCTTCATGAATAAGAACTTTCATTCTTGTATGAGCTTCGATTCTGACATCATCGAGTATGAAAGCACTTACAAGCGCTTGCAGATCATCAGAGTTGAAGATATATTCAATCACATGAACAAGACATTGATCTTCGCTCGCGAAGCTCTGATCAAAACATGAAAACAAATGATGAAACAAGCTAACAAGCATAGAAAAAAGATCAATTACAAGATCGAATCAAAGATGTTTCTGAATGAAAGAAACATCGTTACAATGAGACTCTTCAAAAAGCTAGATGACAAGATGCTCAATTTATTCAAAATCACAGACTCTGTTGACTTCTTTTATAAATTGAAACTATCAGACACTATGCATATACATGATGTATTTCATTCAGAGCTTCTTTATTCTGTCGTTGATGACTTTTTATCTGATCAGAAGAATAAATTCTTGAAATCAATAGTGATGAACAATGAGAACAAATGAGAGATCGACGATATATTGAACTTTCAATGATATTAAAGACGACTTCAATATCAAGTTAAATGAAAGAGTTATGACAACGATCTCAACTGATATAACGCTAACGACGATGAATTTATGAACGCTTAAAAAATGATTGATGACTTTCATATCAAATATTCAACAAAAACGCACTAAGAAATAACATTCATGTAAACATGAATAGTCAAGAAGAGAGAGTAATGTTATGATTCTAGTCTTCATTTATTCTTCATCTTGATTTCATTCTAATCAAGTCTATATTGACGTTTCAACGAAGAGCTTAAATAGCTTGTAAGCTAGTGAGCAACAACATCTAAATCTTAATGCGCTTGAGACGCATATACTAGCTACTAGAACAGACACTTTTCATAATTCAGCGATTAGCTGATTTAGCAACATAGATCAATCATCAGTCAGTCATTAGCTGATTAAATCAGCTACAAGCTGATTCAACAGAGTAGAACTTGTATCAAGCTATTGTGCGTTCATGATTCTGCGCGATGTTTATCTTAGTAAGCTTCAATTTTACTTCACTTATATCTCTCATTACAGTTATTCAATTATCGTACATCATGTCTGTCAGTGATCGTGCAGAACTCGTCTTTCTACAACGTCTACAGTCTTATTTATCATCAGTTTCAATCACAGCAGTCGATCATGCTCACAACAATCTCATGTATGATTATCAGTCTGCTCAGTTTCAAAATAGATTGAAACAGATTGATTACACATCTCTTCTTCTGCAATTGAAGATTTCAACTTTGATTGATCAGAATGCGAAAATCTTTGAGCAGAAGATTGATGAGACTGTAAAACAATTGATGATGAATATATATGATAATTTGATTCAAACATTCAATATTGAGAAGAAATGACATCTCATCAAAATCATCATCTACGTGAAACTCGTCATCAAATCTATTCTTCGCTTGAAAAATTGAATCGAAGCTTTTATTCACTCGAAACATTCTTCTTCAATGACAGAAAAGACATCGATAGAAGAAAAGAATGCTAGTGTACATAAAAAGAGAACACTACTTCGAAAATTTACAGCTTTCTTCAACAAGTCGTGAACTTCTACTGACAAACGTCGTGTGTAATGTGTCAGATGCATTGAAGAATGCATAGAGTAAGTAGAAATTTTGTTCAACAAACGAGCAGACACTATAATTAATAAATTAATAAATTTTAGATTTTCTCATCATCTGAACTATGTAAGTTCTTGTATGTCGCTAGCTGCTACACAATCAATCTCATTGTTTACAGATCTTTACAGTGAAATTTCAGTTGCTTGTTCATTTTCAATACTCTGTCATCATAATCATAATTAGACGCTATTGACTGAAATGTTTTGATCATTCATATATGCTTCATTCAACGTGATTATATGCTTTTCATTCATTTTCTTTGATTTATCTCAATCTACTTCAATTTATCTCAATTTACTCTAATTTATTTCAATTTACACAATGTCAAACTTTCTTCATTATTGAGTGAATTTCGTCTTTTCTCGTCTGTCTAAGCTCGCAAGCTCGTTCGTCTTTCGAGCTCTTTTTTTCAGAAAACTCTCTTCATATAAAATGTTGAATGTATTTCAGTCGATGTAATTATTCACGTAAAAGAACTTCTTGCTTTCAATTGATATCAGATGTGCACTTCGTAGTATAGTACTCATATTGTAAAATTGTCAACACTCAAGATATTGAGACTTTTTGACAGTATTCTTCGATCACTGCTCGACTTCTATCATATCATGTAGAGCATTGAATACTTCATTGTTTTTGAACTTTAGCAATTCTATTAAAGCTCTCGAGTATTGCACAGATTTCTCATTGTCATCTTGACGAAGCGAATCATGAACAGTGATTATAATTTGCAACTGTCTCATCAGTCTATTATTCAAAGCTTCGACTATGTCAGAATTCTCTTGATCATTCTCAGCATACTCTTGAACATAGACGTAGTCACGTCTTCAATTCAACATTTATTTCTGTCATGCAGAAGCACATCGAATTCGCTTTGATGTAAGCTTCTCAGAGTTTGTCGAGTCTTTATCTTTGCATCTTCAGCATTCAATCAATGCATGAACAGAAACGAAGTAATTATTTATTCAGAAGAAGTCAATTTCTTTTCGATTCATTTGATACTTGTTTGACTTTATTTCTGATTTCTTGCGTCGAGATTGTTAGGGGCCTGCCTAGAGCGGGTCAGATAAGGGTGTCATTTAACTAGAAGATAAATGCTAAGGAAGAAAGGTAGCTACGGGAAAGAAGCTGGCTACATATGTGTGTTCCTCAGCCGACGCTAGGCCCAATAGGGACTAGTCAAGGTGACGGAGCGAGGATAGGCCTGGTAAGGCTAGAAGGCTGAGCCTGGCAAGGCTAGGATCGTGACAGAGATTCTCTTATAAAAATCGACAATTCATTCAAGAAACTCTCAATATGTGTCATCTTCGTTATTTCAGAAGCAATGCGTCAGAATTGAGAATTATTAAATCAGTTTCATCATTGATTCAAATTCATTTCTGACAAATCTCATTCAAGCTGTGTTAAATCAAGACTTCTAAAAGACTTTGTAATCATGATTTTCATTCTCTTGTCAATCTTTGATCTGAACATGATTAGATCATGAAGAATGATATCTTTCATTGTCAACTTATTAACTCGTTAAGTATTGTGATGCAGTATATGCATTTGAAAGTTCTTTCACTTGTTTGTAAGATCATAATAATCTTTGATCAGAAATTTATGTGTGATCTTCATGTAAGATGTGTCAAAATCATCTGCATCTTCGTATCTTCAAATAAAATTCATATAATGAGAGATCACATGAAACTTAAGATAGTTAAAGTTCTCATCATGTTGAAACTGCTCGAATACTTTTTTAAGACGTTAATTATGTATATTGTGTTGTTCATGTAACACAGAGACTCATCATCATGCGATTGATATTGAATCATCATTACGAAGTTCATAAGAGCTCGAGCACAGTACAGCGCATCTGATGCTTTTCTAATCAATAGTGAAGTGACAATCGCAATAAGTTGATGCACTATTGTCTTTTGTTCAACGTTGATTCATTGCTTCACGAATAAAAAGTCATGAAAATGTCTTAGCTCTGAATATGAAAGAACTACTCGAAATCTTTGATTCAATTGCACATCATGTGTTATGTTTGCAATTGTCTGTAAATCACGCTTTCTTTTGAGACTGATCATCGATGTTATATTCTTGATGATCGTCTCAAGTTATTGAATTAGATACATCATTGTGCTCTTCAATAACTGATGCAAGATGTCAATCATCATGATGACGTGAATATTAACAAGTTCATGTTTTCAGACAAAGTTTTGCACTGAGTGTACTCACTTAACATCGCGCTTGATATCTGCTTTAGAGCGTGAATTCTTTTCTTGATGTTTGATTTGAGTCAATGTACTTTCATATGTTCGAGCTTTTCAGATTATCTGCAGATTATCGCGTTGATTCAATGAAACATGATATATAGTGCACTGCTCTTCATTTTTGATTCTTGTAATAGTGATCTGCTTCTCATAGTTGATTATAAATTCGACGATGATAGAAAAACACTGTCGAGTATAATCATTTGCACAGCGAACGTGAAACTCTCTTCTAGTTAATTTCTCAAGTGCTAAAGAACGAGAATGTTAGCAAGAAAAACTCTTCATTTGATTGAACAATTTAAACTCATGTTTTAATATTATCTTCAGTGAGCAATGATATAACTTGCGTTTCAGATTTTCATTTGCATGTTTAGTTGAAGAAATAAATTCTAATAGTATAACACTAGATTTATTTTGCTTTCATTGAGTTGCTCGATTCAGATTATCAACGATAATATATACAGATCATGTGAATTTATTCTCATGATGTTGAATTAACATGATTTTGTCTGTAGCTAACAGTACTGAAACTATAGTGTTATCTTCAGAAATCAATGCTTGCGTATTTCATCATCAGATATCGATGTGCATTTCTGTGTACATTCAATTTTCACTGACGTTGTATACTTTGATTGATGCATATTTCAGATTACTCGCAAACGAACGATGTCTTAAGAGAAATTTCAAGATGTTTATCACGTTTCTGTACTGAATCTTGAATATATCTGTTTCGATCTCTGAGTTCATCGATGAAGTCTTCAAAAATGTTTCGAATCAATCATCATCAGATATTTCATGAAATATATTGTGTAGAATGCTTCTAAATTGATCTGCATTCTTGAAGATACAATCAGCATGATGAGTCTTCTGAAACGAGATCTTGAAGTATTGATTAATATCTTCGCTACTGACTTTCGCATTCAGAAATCACTGTGCAAGAGAAAAATCTTTCTCATTTGAAAAGAAAAGTTATTCTGATTAAAGATTGTCATCTAAAGATGATCATGAATCTTGCTCAAATTTACTGTAGTTCGAAATGATTCTTATGAGTCTGATATATTGTTCTAGCGATTTATTGATGCTTTGTTTCTTTGTATCATTCATCTTATCATAATTGTCTACTTTGATGAATGAGAAAGTACATGATGAATTAATAAATCTTTTGAAATTAAGTGATATTCATGCAATTGAATTTCGAAAATGCTTCTGATCATCTGAAGCTTCTACGTTTTCTTCTGTACTTTGCTCGAAGTCAGAGACATCAGTATCATTCATCGTGATCGTTTCATGTCATAAATCAGTCTGAAAGTATTCGCATGTGTCTGTATATTCATTGACTGCTGAGTTCTCTTTTCTTAAATATTTCTCGAAGAATTGCACGTCATTTTGCAACGTCGAGCAGTGATTAAAGTGATATATCAGACTTCGTGTGATTCTCAATATCATTTCACATGCATGACAGTTTCGCTTCATGCTTGAAGCTGATTTCAATGAAGTAAATTGTAGTGAAAGAGACAACAAAAAGTACTGATTGACGCGTTTGACAAATTGTATTGCGCTGTCGCTATTTCTAATCAGAATCTCTGTCAATACAAGTACGTTGAACTATGAAATGTCAGAATAGCATGCAATACAAAGAATAAAATGATCAGAAATTAATGAGATCTGATATAGCAGTAGAAGCAATAACTCTTGTTTTACTTTTAATCAAGCAATTTGTTCTTTTTTACTCAAAGCTCTCTGATGAAAGCAAATTTTCTTGAATTACAGCGAGTTTAAGATAAATTAGAGATCAATCTGCTGAACATGCAATTCAAAGAGTACAAAAGATTATTGATTGAAAAGAGAATTTACAACGTGACGAAGAATAAAATTCTTTATGATAGTGAAGATATGAGATGAATTGAGATTGAAAATGAGCGATGCTGACAGACTACGTTGATAAAGATGACAGCAAAGAACTGCTGTTGCTTTCAGTTTATCATCGATCGATTCTCTTCAGATCAGTAACTAGAAAATTGTAAAAATTATATTAATTCATTCACTGACTTTGAAAGTAGTAGAATCAATCTTTGCTACTTCAACATCTGAGAATATGCTCGAGTCATCAATCAAACATCACAAACTGCGATCATGAAAGATCTTGAAAAGAGATGCAATAGTTAGATTGAGAAAGACTACATGCATGCAGAACTCGAGAATGAAAATTCAAGAAGAGTAGAAGAATAACTGAAAGCACGCGTTGACGTTCTGATTTCATTAACAGCAAAGATCGTGTCTGTGCTATACAAGTTCATGAAGAAGATTTCATGATCAATGAGCGAAAGTTCTATTACTTTTTGAACTAACAATATTCGCAACATTTCAGTTTTAAAGCAAAGTCTTTGATACATCGTCAGCGAAAACTTGCTCTTTAGCAATGAAGATTTCGTGAAGAAGAAGTGATTGACACTCATGAAAGAGACACTTGATCGTTAAGAGATCTCTCAATAAACATTGCTCAATCTTTGTCAAGATCTTCAGTGATGAGATTGTCATTTGTGACGTTTGCTCTACAGACTCTTCGTTCAAGCACGACTACTTCTTTGAACGAAGATTGCAAGCAATTTCATTGATGAAATAAGATTTCTGTCAATGTTAAAGAGCTTAAATAAATTGATGCAGTCATGAGTAGATTGATCTTCAACGCTCTAAAACGCAAGCAGAATGTTAAAATGAATGACAATTTACAGAAAATCATCAAAAGATTTAATAGACTTCTCACTGTGCTCATGATTCAATGATTATCATTCATGAATTGATTCAACACGCTGTGTATGAAGCTATCTTCTCATGAAGTGCGAAATGTGAACTGTCTTATTGTCACAAAGTATAGAAAGATGCAAACAGAACTCAAGAACAGAACTACAAGTGTGAGAGTGTATTCAATGATAGATTGAGAATCGAATTTGAATATTAATGATGATCTCAAGAATAGAAATCTCTGTCACAAATGTCGTGATTCTTCAGATGAATTTTGAGTAATTAGCTGTTTTCATGTTTATTGCAGAGAGTGTCTTAACGCTCTTGTCTATGAAGTCATCAAGCGTGACAAAGAACAAACTGCATGTTTAGATTGTGACAGCATTTACATCGAGTTTCAATCATGCGACGAGTTAAAAGAATTGCAGATGAATGTTGAAGACAATGAGAGAACTTTCTCACGCATTCGCAAAAATTTCAAACAAGATCTCAAATGAATCAATTTTAACAACTCGATTCTTTCATCTTTGAAAATGATGATGATGCAGATGCAGATTGAGCTGTGATTGACGAAGAAGTTGAACAAGAAAATTATCATCTTCACTCAGTTTCACATGCTGTAAGCTCTCATCATGTCATGAATTCTCTGACTTGAGAACAAGTTAATTGCAAAACAGCATGAAAGTGCTGAGTCATTTTTTTCAACAGCGTGACTGAGTCTTTGTCAACTATCACGACAAAATGAGTCAGAAAGTTCGCGATCACGTCATTATCACATTTCGTGACGATTTGATCATGAAGATCATGATCATCTTTCTCAAATGTGACGATGTCAAACTCAATTTCATCATGATCTTGCGCATCATCTGCATCGATCTGTAATGAAACAGCAGCATGAAACAACAAGTCTTCTATCACATCTTTCACATCGATCAATTCTTTGAAATCTTCATCACTCATTATGTCATCAAGAACAGCGTTGACGAGAAACTGATCTTGCGCATCATCTGCGTTGATCTGTGATGAAACAGCAGCGTGAAACAACAAGTCTTCTGTCACGTCTTTTGCATCAATCAATTCTTTGAAATCTTCATCACTCATCATGTCATTTAGAACAACGTCGACAAGAAACTGATCTTACACGTCATCTGCGTCAATCTGTGATGAAACAGCAGCGTGAAACAACAAGTCTTCTGTCACGTCTTTCACATCAATCAATTCTTCAAAATCTTCATCATTCGTCTCGTCATCAAGAACAGCATTGACGAGAAACTGCAAATGCTGCAGAACAGCAAGCGTGAGATCATTGATATCATCATTGACGACGTCAAGATGCTGAATCAGCTGAGCTTGACAAAGCTGATGCAACTGTTTGAGTCAATGAACGTTGAAAAGAATAAGAAGTCATTTATTCTGAAGAATGAGAGCGAGAAGAATGAGAATGCTAATGAGAAAGTGTCAATGATGAGAAGTTGTGAGTTGAGAGTGAGAAAGATGTTGATTGTGATTTCATGAATCTAAGCTCTTTTTTTCTTCTTTTTTTCTTCTTTTGACACATTGTTTCTTTCACATCATTACTTTCTTTTCGCTTTTCTTCTTTTCTCGCTCTCTAGTACTTTTCGATCAGCAACAAACACGTCGTTTGCACATTGCACGTATGCATGCACGCACGCACTCAGCTCAGCTGATTTAACTTCACTCACATAGACGACATTATTCATCTTATTCTGTATTTTACTTAAATCGACGAAATTCTTCTTGAACATCTCAACAGTTTCTGTACGTGAAATGCAAAGAAACTTGAAGAATGAGAAGAATTCTTCTACTCAATTCTAATCATTCAACGATGCTTTCTCATCAGATCTCTGCAGACTATAGAGTTCTGAAACAGATGATTCTTGATAATCTGAGCTTTGTCAAGCACGATACGATGAAAATAAACTCGATGAAAGATATCATGATTCTTCTCGTACATCTTCATTCATCATTCTTGTTTATAAAGTCATCAAGCGTGATGAAGAGCAAACTGCATGTTTAGATCTAACTGCAACATCATGTACATCGAGTTTCAATTGTATGACGAGTGAGACTCAGAGTTCTTCAGCAATAAAATGCACAGTTCACGTTCTCAGTTTGCACATGCGAAGACAAATTATTGTAAATTTCCCGAAATTTATCTTGAGTAATCAGAGTTTTTCAGCAATAAAATGTGCAGTTCACATTCTCAGTTCACACATGTGAAGATAAATTTATTGTAAATCACTTGAAATTTATCTCTGATAATCAGAGTTCTTCAGCAATAATATTCGCAGTTCACATTCTCACTTTGCATAATGTGCGAAGATAATTTATCAAATTTTCTCTTAAATTTATCTTTGATAGTCAGCTTGAGCTCAGAGTTCTTCAGCAATAAGATTCGTAATTCGCATTCTCAATTTGCATGTGCAATGATAAATTATTGCAAATTTTCAAATCTATTTACACTTTTGAGTAAATCATGAAAACATTATCACAATCTTGATGCAACGAAGTTAGAACATAAATCTGACAGAATAGATGAACATTAAAATGTTAATCTATTTGTTCTCAGTCAATAATTAAACATAGTAGTGTCAACAACAACAGAGTTACACGCTTTCAGAGATTGCATATCTTCAAGTACGTGTCGTGTTTTTTTCTTCTTCACTTTTTTTTTCTTTTATCTCAGAACTCGATCGCATTCATCAGTTCATCATGTATCAATCATTATTTCGCGTCGTCTTTTAAGTGAACTGTCATGACAAGTAATAAGAACAAGAAGAACTTGAACACTGCGATTGATAGTCAGATGCGTAGCATGTATTATGAATTGTTAACACGCAGTTAACTGACTCAATAATCATGTTTAGTTTATTTATCAATGAAATGTCAAAAGAAGAGTTGAGAAAGCAAGTGACAATTTCGACATATCATTAAAAGAATCTGAATTCAGATCTAAAAGACAAGAACGCGAATTTCTCGACATGTTGAACAGCTCAAATGATGATTTATCATCTCAAAAACAGTGATCTGCAGAATGATTGCAGAAGAAGACAAAATCAATGTCAATATCATCATATATGTTCTCAGCTAATATGATCTCAACATAGTTCACTAGAATCATTCGATTTTTCAAGAATATCTTGTCAAAGAAAAAAATGCATTAGCGTAAACAGCATTCTCACTCGTCGTTATCAATCTCGTCATCTTCTCAGCTCAATGAGCGAATCTCAAAGTTTCAAAGATCAACAGAATTTTCGTCAAGTTCTTTTGCATTGAGTTCATGATATAACGCAGCACAGATTGATAATTCAGATGACAACTTTAAAGAAATTCTTTGAGCAGAATTCAGACGATGATCGAGAACAGTCTCTGCTGCAGCTCATGTCAATGTGCTTAGATACATAGAACTCATTCTATTGACAACGATTATGACGTGTGAAGTGGAAAAGAGCATAACATCATGATCAGAGCTGCAATGAATTCTCTTGAGCAATCTCATGTGCAATCTCTAAAACAGAGATTACGCACATCAATTAAAACACAGATCACGAATGAACTACTTTGTTGCAAAAAGATTAACAATAGACGAAGCTCGAAAGATAATGTGCAACTCAAATTTTGTCATATCATCAATAGATTGACAGACACAGTTATATGATTCTATTGAACAATATCGAGCACAAATAATGTTTCAGATTTGAGATGTAGTGAAGAATCATTATGTTTTTTATGAGAAAGTCAATACATCGAACTATGTTGTCAGATTGTTAGTTAATGATAACTTCATCAGCTCTGATATTGAAAAGATAAACATCTTCACAGACGTGATGCGTTGACTGACATGTACTTAGTCTGAAGAATGTTGTTTTCTAGTCTCGATGATCATGAAGATCACTGCTGTCTCATTTTTCAATCAAGAAGATCATAGTCTTGATCAACTATCAAACACGAGAATCATGTTTGCTGAGCTGAAAGACGAAATCATGATACTCATAGCAATCGCGAATCAACATGTCATCAGCGAATGAACAAGTGATCAGAAGAAGATCGAGAAATGAGAAGAAGCTGCAATAGAGAGTATAACATTTCAACTGTCAATGTTCTCTTGTGCTTTATTTTTAAAATGATTAAACAATGATTGATTAACATGTGACAGTAACACATAAATGAATGATCAAGAGCTGATGAAAGCAAATTGAGACTCGAAGAAATTTGATATTAAGCATGCTGCATAAACGTGTCGTAAGTCATGTTGAATATCATGAAAACAACGTATTCAACAGCATCTTTGCGACGTATAATTTCAATTGCAATCAGATAGATGATCTACTGACTATTAACGCGTCTCGAAAAATCATCAGAGAACGTTCTTTCTCTTCTCTTACTGATTCAAGATACTCGTCAATGTATTTTGTGAATGAAGTCTCTAGTCTCATAAGAAATCGAACATTGCAGCTCGAAAAGTCAAACAACACAGAAATCGCAACAGAAAAGACAAAGAATACAACAAATCAATCAGAATCAATAAATAGCGATGAACATGAAACACTTCAAGAAATATTGAATGATGAACAGAATCAAGATCAGAAGAATGATTCAGATGTGAGCGTTCATTTTTCAGCTATAGAAATGAGCGATAACTAATGCAAGATAAATGTCTGAAGAATTCAAAGACACAACTGAAGTCGAATTTAATCAGATTTCGCTCGACGAAGTCAGAGATATATATCGACTATGAACATCGAAGATGAAAGATAGTTGAAAGATGAGCTACGCTTGATCATTCAACAACTTTCGCAAGCAGCTGAAGATAGACACTAAGACTTTGTATTATCGAAGAACAAATGAAAGTGAATGTGTATTGACGTTTGAAGACGAGTATCAGATTTTTCTGAAGAGAGTAGAGAAGAAATTGAACATCAATGTTGACGTTCAACGAGAAAGTAAGAGCGATTATATAAAACTCGAGTGATAGTAGTAGAATATTTTGTATATGAACAATGAACACAATCATAAGTTGCTTTGATGCTTTTAGTTATATTGATTGCAAGTAACTTATACAACGTGCTTGCAAGAATGAAGAATCATACAAGACATTATGAAATACACAAGCTTGTCTTCAAGAAACTAAAACTTTTGAGCAGTGCACGACATGATATTTCAATGCAACAACGAGATAAATCTGAGTAAAATATCTCAATTTATCTATCATGAAATAATGACGTGATAAGTATTTGTCAAGAAATGTGCACAGATTACAAATTTCACATACTGATAATAACGAGCGCTAAATGTGAACACTGATCAGATAATACACATTGCGCATTGTATTATTTGAGCATAAAAAGCAAATAACTGTCATCAAGAGCTACAAATGATTGTAGCTAGTTATTAGTTGTTGATGAGTGACTATTAAAGCTTGTGAGCTAGAAGCTCGACTAAACAGATATTTTTGACTGATGCTAGCTTGATGAGCTTGTAGTCAGTTTTAGCTGATTTCGTCAAATGATCAATGTAGTGAGCATTTAAGCTAGAAGTGATGTCATTGAAACTCTGCATCATATGTGTAAGACATCAATTCAATCGAGTTTAGCACAGAACTGAGAAACACACATATAAGAATTGAGTTCTTTTTTGTAGATACTTTTCTTTCTTAGCATTTATCTATTAGTTAAATGACACTCATATGACTCGCTCTATGCTTATTTCTAACAAGCTTCAGCGATTAATGTTTTCATTCATCATTGAAGTGTGATGTAGAATGCTATGAGTTCAAGCTGACATAATGTATCTAGAACTCGTTGTCTTGCGCTTTCTTGATACAAATAAAGTTTCATCACAGTCTGAAAGTTGATGAATCGATTGAGTTGCATTATATAAATAAGAATGATGAATATAATTACAACACGTCATACGAAAGAATACTTCATCGCTATTGTTGATGATTCTCATAGTCATGTTTTCTGACAGATGACTTCAATAAGTTTAAGTCATTGAGAGATCAGCAGCTCAATAGCGAGCACAGTTTGTTTGATTAGATTCAGCGATTCAAGCTCTGTCATCTCAATGAGCGACTGAAATGATTCAAAGACATTATGTTTTGTCAAAGTCTTAATTTCTTGTCAAAGTGTTTTTGCAGCTCAATTTCAATCTCATTTTGAAAACAGAGTATCTCTTCTATCAATTTCAATAACTTGCGAGAAATCTTCATGATCTGACAAATCAACATAAGCAAAGTTCAAAAACTGATCATGCGCTTTGCACATAGTATGTCGATGACGATTCTCGCATAAAGTGAATAGAAAGCTTCGTACAGATCATCTCATCTCTTGAAGTTTCTTTATTATTATTTGAAGTTTTTCATACTACATGCATTGACATCGACGTTTTCAACTTCGTCTGCTAGAGAACGTGATGATAGAGAGTGAATCAGATGCAGTGAAGAAAGCATCATTGATTTCTGAGAACAATCGATGCAAGTGTTTGACTGACTTCGTCTGATTATGCTGCTCTGAAGAGATTGCAAAATCTGATCGACTTGAGCTTGTTGACAAAATGATCAATGAGCTTGTTGACAATGTCATTGAGAATAAAGAAGATTTCTCTGATGATGTTACTATCTGAACTGCTCAATCTTTATGATGATGAATGTTAATTATTGCTAATGTTGTTGATTGATGATAAAACTGCGTGATGCGATTTTGCTTTGCATTAATCAAGTCTATTATTTCAACTAGATACAATAATGAAAAGATTCAAAGTTTTAATCAACACTACTTTAACAATGTTAAGAGCTATAGTAACTATCAGAATCATAATACAATTGTTTCATCAACTTAACTCTTTCAAAGATCATCTTGAAAGCACGCAATGCATTCAATCAATGTTCTTCAATCTTTCTTCATGCATTCACTTAATCATTCTCTAGTATGATATTTGTCTGATTCTGTACAACAGAATCATTTCAACTTGTTCAACAGATCAAGACTTGATTGATTGATGATGTCAATATTAACTGTGTTGATGAAGAGAATTTGTATGATATAAATTTGAAGCAATTAACAAGTTCAAAGAGAGTAAGAGACATTGCTGTTTGACTTACGTGAATCATCATCAGATCACTTTATTTGTCTGATTCTTCATTGTCGAGTATCTCTTCATCTTCACACACTTTCATGAATCAAGACAGCACGATTTTTTGCACAGTTTCATCACAATCAGAAGTTGACTCATGAGATATTTCAGATCTGATCACTTGAACATCATCACATCAACATAAAACAGAAACAAAGTCATCATAGATTAAGATGTCATCTAAGATTCATAATTTCTCAAGATCATGTATATGATCATTCGTGACTCGCTCATGAGAACACACATTTGCTCATCAGTCAATGATATGATTATGAAAATCAGATACAAGCTTTGTGCATTCATGAGTACTTTCATCGTTAAGTGAAACTGAATCTTGAATGATATTTGCTTCGTGATCACTTTCGATGTACTTTGATATATTCATATCAATATGTTTAAAGTATGTTGCATCGTTGATCTGAACATACTTTGCATAGTAGAGATAGAAAACTAAACATATCTTTCAATCTGATCACAAACAGATGTATAGAGTTTAATACTGTAGATTCTGATGAATGATCTGCTGAGTCAAAGAGAAGTACATAGTTTGAAGTCAGTCTTTGTTTGACTGTTCATTTTGTTCACACTGATGATGAAAATATAGATCAAATTCTTCTTCGATCAAGTTTTCAATTTCAAACTCGTAGAACTCTTCAATCATCATCTCATTTCACAATCAACTAAAAACATCTTTTACAATCAGATTTTCTGTCTCGATTCAGTTGTTTCATGTTGAAGACTCTGCAATCTTGTTGACAATTGTTTTTACTCAATCAAATTCAGATGATTTTAAAAGACTTGATTTGATAGAATGTTTTGCATATACATCATGATCATCACTCTCAATTTATGATCTTAACTTTAGACATTATCATAGTGTAGACTGAGAACTCATCTTGAATGCAATCAGATCGCTGCAATGTTCTCAACATTGACACAATTGATTTCTTAACTCAGCTGAATTGAGCATTTTGACTTGTAGATTGAAGTGATCAGCAAAACGAAGAAGATGTCTATGATAAACATGAATCAGACTAGTTTCTTCGAGATCTGTCTTCACAAAGATTCTCAGTGTGTTGATACACTTCATCTTATTCATCATGTTGATGATTGTGAACGACTTTCTGCAAACTTTCTTCAATATCGTCTTGAGAATTTCGCTGCATTTACAGTCTGAAGTCTCTTCAATTGACTCATCATTCTCATACATTTCATCGAGTACTTCTTCGTTTAGTATCTTTTTATCGCTATTGCTGTCACTCGTCGATTTCACAACTTCATCAGCATTGATCATCATATCACTGTCTTTCTTGTTTCATTCAGTCTCATCTTTATTCTTTTGATTGATATATCATATTCATTTTCAAGACAAAGACACTTCATTGAATATTTCATGTTTTGAAAAGATTAATCTTAGCAAGTTCAATTCAAGAGCAATTAATTTCTCACTTGATGACATTATCTTCATTAATAGCTTAATTGTGATATCATGATTCATTCTTTTCAAGTTCTGTCAATCGCTAGTAATGATCTGATGCATTGATTCTCGATCACTTTTTACTTTTCAAAGTTTAGTCACAATGACTTGAATAATCATTGTTATTGCTTTCTTAAAATTGTATCGTTTAAATATCGTCATCATTGCATCAAGATAGTTTTCTTTCAGTTGATCAAATGATCAGTCATCAATGTTGTCTTTTCATCTCATTTTAATCAGATGCACATACTTCTCTTTATGATTTCGATTACTCAATGCTCGCTGACGAAGTTTCTTCAATAGCGAAGTGTCAATGACTTTCAATGTTTCAATCTGTGTGAAAAATTTTGCTCTTCAAATCTTTCTGTTCAACAAGACAGCTCAGATCTTCAATAAAATCTCGTTCATAAATTTTAAAGTCTCTTCAACAGTCTGAAAGAGATTTCGCAGCTCATTGAATTGCTCAGTGATTTCATCTTGTGCAATGATTTATTTATTTATCATAATTCTGATATCTGCTTCTGATCTGATTATCACGTTGCTGATAAAATACTTTACTGAAATATTGATTACAATCATGATATTTTCTTTTGAAGCATCTTGAAAGATCTTAAACAACATTGATGCAATTGCATCTGACATAACTATTTAAACTGAATGATAAGCTTAAGAGTGAGAAATGACATTCAACAGATAAAGCGAGCGAATTAAAGAAATAGTCAGAATGAATTATGAAAAGCAATCTGTCAAATGACACGATTAGAAGAGATCAATTGAGCAAACATGTCAATGAGATGAAAAGAGAGAAACGAGATTGACAGAGCGAGATGAAGATCAACAAGATTAACAACAACAACATGATGAGTGAATGTATTAGTTAGTAAGAAGAATAATATTAAAAGAAACTATAATAACAATCACAACAACAACAACAACAGAATAAATCTCATTGTATGATGATTTATATTAATAGTTCTTAGAACAATAAATTTTTGAAAGATGTTTAAAAAATAGAAGAAAAGCATTAAGTGATCGAGCGAGTTAGTTAATTAAAAGATCAGAAGTAAGAGATAAAATATTTTTCTCATTTTGTTAGAAAATATTTTTATTAAAACAGCTTTATATTTAAATCTCTTTCTTTGAATTTCAGCATACATTTAAATCTTTTTCTTTGAATTTCAGCGTACATTTAAATCTAATCTTCAAAAAATCTTTAAGTTCTTGTAGTTTCTGACACATGAATTCATTCAAATTCTTTCTCAACTTGTTAGTAATTCTCAACTGCTCAAATATAATTGTTTTGTCTTACAATTACTTCATCATCATGAACATTGAGAATGACATGATACTTGATGCTGAAAAGATAAGTATCTTCGCTTTGTCAATTAATCATTATTGTTCACTGATTATTTCATTCAGAAAGTGTTTTCTCATGTAGCTTTTGATTTTGCTCAGTCAAATGAATTCAAAAATGATGCAGAACTTTCTCAAGTGTTCAAGACTATGTTCTTTTTGAATAGTTTCATCAGCGCTTTTCACACTGTCAATACATTTCAATTCTTCAAGCTCATTAAGAAGAATGAAAAGATCTTGATGAATGTGACTAAGAAAGCTGTGAATAAAACTCTCAAGAATGCAAGAGAAAAAGAGACAAAGATTGAGAAGAAGACTGTAACTTATGAGACTGATTATTGAGAAATTGAGACAAACATAATGATGAAAGATAATGATGATTTGACAGTTGATGAAATGAGAAATAAGAAGAATAAAGAGAAGAAGATGCTCAAAAATCGCAAGCAGCACAAGAAGATCAACGAAGAGTCTGAGAAATTCAAGAATGATTTAGACGAAGAATTCAATAATGAGATCGATAATGAGATTTCAGATGAGTCTGATGATGATGTGTTCAACATTGAGAAGAGCAAAATCACATTGATCAACAAGAAGAAGAAGATCATGAAAAAATGTGAAATGAGAACGATCAAGAAATCATCTAACTTCAAAACAATCAACACAAAGTTGAAATTGAAGTTTGAATTGAAGCGTCGTCACAAAGCTGTCTTGAGTGATGAAAAGAAGAATTTCAAGAAAAAGACTCATCTCAAGAAGCGTCAAATTAATAACTCTTCGCGCAATTCATTCATAATTCTGTGCAACTTTCATACAGATCACTATGTTCTGTTCGACTTAGTCAAACAGAACGTTGAGCACTCTGTCATGAGCAGATTCAAATCATTCAGTCAGTATGATGATTTCACTTTGTACATGAATTCTAAGCTGTCTTGAACTGCTTTCGATGATGAAGTTTCTCAATTCAAGATTTGCTTGAATGATCATACTGCAATCATAACTCTGTTGATTCTTGCGATCAAGAAGTTGCATCAGAAATATTTCATCAATTTTGATAGTGCAAGAATAATTCGCGCAACTTACGTTTCTCTGAGACACGCACACAAGAAGAAAATGCTAGTCAATGATATTGACATTGATGAGAAAGTAGTGACTGAAGTCGTCTACTATTATATGTGATGAAGAGAGCTACATTGCATGATGAGCAAGAAGAGTTTAGATGCAAATCTATATCAGATTCGATCGAGCTTCAAGAAGTTCAAGTGTGATGAGTTTGAATTCAAGATTAACTTCAAGATCATAATTCAATATCAAGCTGATTTCAAGCAAGACAACATCTTTGATTCAACTTAAAATTGAAGATGTGTTCAAGTGATAAATGTGCATCATGCAGTTTTGTCAATAGATTTTCTTTAAATAGCAGTTTTGATAGCAATGTGAAGCTCTCTTTGATCACTTCATTCTTTCACTTCGTGACTTTGTAGAATAGTATCTGTTGCTGAACATGAAAGATTTCTCTTTTCTTATTGTATTATGAACTTAATGAAATGTTTAAGTTCTGCTCACTTTATAAGTCAATCACACTTTAATCAAAAGACGATACTCAACTCACTGTTAAACGCGCTTTTGCTAAGATTAATGATGCAGACTTAAAATACGTGAATATCTCATTAATACTGTAAATTACGTCTGAATTAGATAAGATGATGACAAAGTTCGATATTATTTCAAATTAACGCAGATTAATCTATCTTACAGAGATTTGCACTCAGACGTGTCGCTCGTATGCTGCGAAGTCAGCAGAACGCTAACCCGAAGGGGCTTAGCCACGTTGGCACGTCTGAGAACTGAGGCAAGTAGACCCCTTCTCCTTCGCATCCGGTTAGTCAGCTCCCGCCGCTTTGCTCAGGCGCTACTCACTCTCGGCTCACTCTCTGCTCACCCTCTACCCTCCAGCTCACCCACTACTCAGGCGATGTTCATCCTGCTCAGGCACTGGACAGTTGCACCCTGTCGTGTAGCTATTCTTGATGCTGTCAAAGGATTATGAACTGCCTTGCCACATTAATTTCTTCGACTATACGACATAGCTGTGTTGGTACATAAGGGTCAGAAGAAGTATGTGCATGTGTATATATTGATTGAACTACTCTAGAGAGTAGAAGCTACGGAGGGAGAAAGAAGGAGATTGCCAACCACACAGAGGTAACAGTACTGTTCCCTGTTTCCAACACTAGCTTACGAGCCTCTATTGATGTCCATCTTACGCCCCTTTCCGTCCAACCCGAGTCACTTTACGCAACAATGATCTTGCGTAACCCACTCTCGTCATTTTATGTGATTGAACAGGAATCTGTACCCCTCCTTCACAGCTTCCCACTCCCCTCCCTCGCCCTCATCCCCATAAAAAATATCAAAGAGATGCCCCTTCCCCTCGACAATCGCAATCCCAGCCTCGACACCGTCAGCCCCCAAAGCCTCATGCACTCTCCGCGCTTGCCGGCACGGGACCAAGTCATCGTCCGAGCCATGAAGAAGGAACGTAGGGGTACGATAGCTCCCCCGCACAATCTGCGCGAGCGGGCTTGCGGCGATGATTTTCGAGTGAGTGGGGGGGGGGAGGGAGTTCCAATTCGTGGGGTCGGCGTCTGCTGCTGCTGCTGCTGCTTGGGTTTTGCTGGGGAGACCGTTTAGGAGGATGGGGAGGGCTTGGGCATGCCAGTTCATGTGGAGGAGGAGGCGGGAGCGGGGATCTGAGGGGGATATCCAGCCGTGAATGGGGCGCGCGGTGGTCGGGATGTTGTAGCTTGTGATCTTTGGGTTTTTGCCGAGTGTAAGTTGGGAATGAGTGGGGTTCGCGAGAGGCCTTGGGGTCTTGACTTACGGGTTTTCTTGCACGGCGTCCAGTACATCGTACGATATGCCTGAAGGTGAAGTGTTCTTGGGGAAGTTGGGTTGACTCCAGGCTTGATGAAAGAAAAAGTGGCGTCAGCTAATTCACATATAATGATTCCAACTCCTATATCAACAATTACTAGAAAGGGAGGTGAATAGTTACAGTCATCTTCATAATCTGCCGGAGCATAAAAAGCCAGAATCGCTTCTGGGGGCTTCAAATCTTGCAAGCGAGCTGTGCAGGCAAGCGTCATGGCGAGATGTCCGCCGCTCGACCAACCAACGACAACGACCTTCGTGCCATCAACCTGGAGCCCGTGACAAGACAGCTTTAAAGTTGGTAGCTGCTCTCTCGCCCATCGAAGAGCATCGCACACGTCTACCATTGGACCCTGAAGCAGGTCGACTTCGGGACAAAGTCGATAATCAATACTTATTGGCAGAAGCCCATTATCAAGAAGGAGCTTTGTCTGCTTTAACCTGATATCTTTCCTAGAGAACATGATATGACCACCTCCATGGATCATTAAGGCTAATTTTTCGGTCAGTAAGCGGCACCACCGATAGGGTATTGATACTGAGATATCGTACCAACCGGCCTTTTTCCTTTGGACACTTCAGATGCGGCAGGGTAGTAAACGTCGGCACAAAGAATGGTCCCGCCAGTTTGCCGGTATACAAGTGTTTCCATATGAGCCTTTTGTTGTGGTTGGGTACTTCTTGGTATAAGCGCAGGGCTCTCTGGCTCGGCCATGAACCCGGTGATGATACGAATCGTATGTGCTTCCAGGCTTTTACCGTCGGTCCAGGAGATATGTTTGAACCCGGCGGCCCTCATGCTATCAGCCCAGAAGGTTTCATTAGCAAGAGCATGTTTGCGGCCATCGTTAAAAAGCCACCACCCTTTAAGAAGACCATATACAAGATCAAACCAAAAGATATTCCTTGTGAACTCAACAAGCGAGACAAATCCATGGCTACGAAGCATTCGACGAAGATTTTTCGAAGATGTCGTTAGGTTACTAGTAGCGTGAATGCAGTTGATCGAGATGATTGCATCGTAGTGGTTGTTGAATCGTTCCGGCGGCGTCTTCTCAATGTCCAAGATCATGAATCTCATAAAGTTATACTCAGCAAATGTTTTTCTCGCCGCAGCGACCAATGACGGCGCTATGTCCGTAAAAGTATAAGTGAAAGATATTCCTCGATGTTGAAGAAAGTCCACGATGTGTTTGGTAGTGCCACCCGTACCTCCGCCGACTTCCAAAATGTTAAAATTCCCTCCGCTGTTGTAAGTACCAAACGCCTTGTATAGAAAGCTACAAAGAAGCTCCGTGATGACTGCACACATCGGTGCATTGACATATACATTTTCCATAAGGCCCTTGTTTTCCTTACTCAGAAATAGAAGCTGAACAGGGTCGATAGCCCCAGTGAGACACTCTGACAGCTTAGCTCCAGCAATATGCAAAATTCGATGTTCTGGTGCATATAGTGGAAAAGCCAGTAGAAGTTCCTCATAGATCTGGTTAGCTGGGGCGCTTTCTAGCATCTTTTCTGAGCGTACTAAGCCCATCCCATCGGACAAGACGAGCGACGCATTCTTTAATACCTCATAAAGCTGGCCAACAAGCAAATTATGCTTTGGAAGTACAGAGACTTGAGGAATCCGCTCCCCAGGTCTTAACAGGGCAAGCGAGCATCCGAGATCTGCAAAAGCTTCTAGGACATATGCGACAACAAGTCGCTCTTGTGTTGGATATACCTCTTTCCAGAAACCGGCTCTTCCACTCGCTTTTGCAAAGATGTCATAATCCTGTCGTATTTGTTCAAATGCTTGCATGATACCGACAAGAGGACTTGCCTCTTGAATGGCTAATTCAGATGGTTTTGAGGGCGAGATTGGGCCGTTGGTGGCGATAACGGGTGATCTTAATGGCAGTGTACCAACTTTGGGTTGGTCTTGACCGAATTCAGCCATATGGGCAGGCATGCCCACACCTAGTACCATGTCACAAAGGTCACCAACGCTAGATTCAGGGCTGAGCTGGGTAATGTCAATCTTGACCGCGTATGACTTTTCAATGTCACTCGCCAATTCCATACTCAGAAGGGAATCTAATCCTAGGTCGACCAGACAAGTGTCAGATGTTATTGAGACGCTAGGTTCTAGAAAACCTGATACTAATCTCACTAGCTGGGAAATGCTGTTGTTTTCTTGAAAGGGGAGGTCACCAAGGGAGGTAATCCTGGTGACTGTAGATTCAGGAGTAGACCTCGATAAGTCTGCAGTGCTGCTAGAACATGTCAAGAATTCAGAGTCAAGGACACAATCGTCACTCCAATTTGACAAAATCTGACCACTCAAAGACCTGATATCGCGCACATTTTCGAAGGCTGCCGCATGCATATTACCACCGAACGTCTGACGGATCTCTGTCGCAACTTCGATCATCAGCAGTGAATCAATACCGAGTTCCTCAAGTGTATAGTCGCCATTGATTGATTCGGTAGGCACCTCCGTGATCTTGCTGATAAGTCTCTTCAAAATAAACATGACATGTTCCAGACTTGGTTTCGCGGAAGGCATCGCTTTACCATCCCACATCGAGTTAGGTCCCAATCTAGAATCTAGAGCATTGGCTGGTGGATTCTCAGGTTGAATGTTTGGGATGCGCAAGCTATTGGACGAGGTATTGGTATGCGTCTTCGCCTTTGCCCGAAACTCAGTAGCTTTCACTCGAGAAAGTACCTTTGTAAGAGAGGTTATCAGAACTTTGGTGAAGTGAGCGCCCAAAATCATCATCACTAGGCTTTTAGTATCCGAGTCAAAAACAAACAAATCATTGCTGATCTCCTTCTCACCGATAGCAGAGAAGCTAGAATACACAGACCAAGACTGAGTACCAAACGGTCTATACCTCGAGCCAAGCTGTATTCGATCGACCTTGGTACTCATGAACACTTCATTATCGTTACAGTCGTTCAGACAATTGACATGTAGTCCAGCAACTTGCATGAAGTTGTCGATTGCCAATGGGTTGCATATCGTGTCGTTGAGGGCATTCAAATCATGGTGAGGTAGCTCAACTCGGCCAGCAACTTCATGTGCTTTTGCAGAAACAACTTGTACACCCCTGTAGTATTCCGCATAATGAACAACTCTACCGAAGACTTTGTAGATAAGCGAGCCGTGCATTCCTTCAGCTTTAGAATCGACGATCAGATCCTCGTATCGACGGTAGTCAACGAGTCTTTGGAAGCGCGCAAAGCTATCGTTTAGCTCCCAATTTTTTGGCTCCTGAAGGCTAACTCTTCCCGTTGCATGCTGTTGAATGTTACTAGTCTTATTAGAGCCATTCATGCGCGACCAACTGGTCAAAGTAAAGTCCCAGGTCGCAACTACTGCGTCCTTCCTCCTCAGTGATAACGCGATAGCAAGATCCGAATGACAACCAATAGGCGCTATCATCTCTAGCGCATCTATGCAGGGAATAGATGTGGACATCTCTGAAGTAGATCTAAGAGTCAAGGCAGCTTGAGATACAACTTCAATATACATAGAAGCAGGACAAAGGGGGTTCTCAAGCACCCCATGCCCTTGTACAAAGAGCCGGTATTGTTCACTTCGTGAGTCTACGGAGAATTCACCTTCGCGTTGGCTCTGATCTTGGAATCGAACGAACGAAAGTAATATGGGTTTGGACTCCTCCTTGGGAAGTTCTGCGGGAGGAATTTCCTGCACTTTATCCATCCATTCAATCCAGTGTCGCGATTTTTCAAATTGGTAGGGAGGTAGATTAAAGTGGGAGTATTCTGATTTTTGACACCAGTGAAAAGGCCAAAATTGCACCTTATGGCCAGCATTCCAGAGGTTGACTGTAGTATCAGCAAGGGAGCCCATGGCGGTGGTGTTGCTTAAATTGACGACGTTAAACGCATGTTGCGGGCTAGTCTTTCCTAGAGAGTGCCGAAGCACACTCATAACTGATGAACTAGAACTTGCTTCGAGCCAGGTGCATGGCCCCAGTCGAAGCGCGAGTCTTGCTACCGCCTGTGCAAAGTATACGGGAGTTCGAGTATGCTCAGCTATTAATTCTGGCTCGATGTTAGTCCAGCTTTGACCGTCTGAGCATGTTTCCAATGGGATCGTTGGTTCCATAAAGTTGAGGTCTTTGGCCAGATTTATTAGACTAAGCAAAACAGGATCTGTGAATTCTGAATGGAAGCCATGCGTGACGTTTAAAGTCTTATACTGCACAGTTACCAGTGGAGCTAGAGCCTCCTCAACAGCCTTGATGGCAGATCTTGCTCCAACCAGGACGTGACTGGTTGGTCCATTGTAGCACGCAATCTCAAGTTTGTGACCAAAACCTCTCGCACAAACAGTAGACATAATGCTTAGGACAACATCAAGATCTGCCTCGAGAGATATCATGGCTCCTCTCTCTGGACCCCAGTGCTTCCGCATCAGTAATGCCCGCCCAAGGACTAGCTTCAATCCATCTTCAAGCGATACAGAGCCAGAGACTGTTAAAGCTGTCAACTGCCCAAGACTGTGGCCGATGATTGCGTCAATCTGCAATCCACAGTCCATCCATGCTTGAGCACAGGAATACTGGAGCGAGAAAAGCATACCGTGGAGGTCAACAATGTCCTCCACAGGTTCCTTTTGGAAAATGCAAGGATATAGTCCACTATGGCCAAGTGAACGAATGATTGCATCGCAAGAATCTAGGTAGGAACGAAATATGTTTGAGCCGTTATAGAATCCTTTACTAAGACCAATGGCCTGACTTGATTGGCCTCCAAACACAAGAACTAGTGGATTCACGTCAGAAGCTGCTGGTAATTGAGACTTGTCTGCTCCTGACACAGTCGCGGCAAGTTGATCTCTCAAATCACTCAAGCTTGCTACCGTTGACGTGAAAGTATATGGGAATGAGCGATTGTGTTTCTCCGCCAAATTAAACGCTAAATCTTCAAGCAGCGTCTCTGGCGATAATGACACCGATGTGAGTCGCGCTATATAAGCCTGAAGAGCTGCACAATACGCGCTAAGGCTTGCAGAAGAGTTGGCTGAAAGAAATATAGGATATCTAGCCAACGAGCCCTTCTGGCGGTTTATCCTGGACGTCAGCAATGGCGGCTCATTCACAATCATACTTGCATTGCTTCCCGCAGCTCCGTAATTGTTGATGCATGCGATTTTGTAGTCCACGTCCCATTTCTGGGATGTCAATGGGATTGCTATCTTATCTGCCTCTAAGGAAGCAATTTTGGGGTTCAGTGCTGTGAAATTAGCTTGTAATGGAATAGTCTTGTGCTGCATCATAAGCACAGTTTTGATTAGAGCGGCAATTCCAGAAGCTCCTTCTGCGTGACCAATGTTGCCTTTGACTGAAGTGACGTGAAGTAATTCCAGCCTTTGAGACCCTCCAAATACCTCTCTAATGCTCTCAATCTCGAGAGGATCCCCAACAGGGGTTCCTGTGCCGTGAGCCTCAACAAACGATACGTCAGTAGGTTTAATACCTGCTTGAGCTATGACCTTCCTAAAAAGTTTAACCTGCGACGGCGAGTGAGGAATTGTAATTGACGTAAGGTTACTGTTCTGATTAACTGCGGTAGCAGCAATTACACTAAGAATATTGTCTTTGTTAGCAACAGCAGTGGAGAGCTTCCTCAAAACTACCAGCCCAACGCCCTCACCACGACAGTAGCCATCAGCATTGATATCGAACGGCTTTGTGGCTCCAGTGGGACTCAAAAACGAAGCAGCTGCGAGATTTTGAAAAAAATAAGGACTTGTAAAGATTGAGGCTCCACCCGCTATGGCTGTTGAGCAATCACCAAGGTTGATTGCCTTGCACGCAGCATCGATAGCAACTGCAGAGGAAGAACATGCGGTGTCATAGGTTATTGAAGGACCAGTCCAACCAAAGTGATGGCTAATCCTGCCACTCAGGAACGCTCTCAGTGTTCCAACTGATGAAAACGCCGTGGGATTGTGGCTACTGATGTTATCGTCATAATCTGTTGCACAAACACCTAGATAGCATCCAACATCATCAGGTATTCTGGAAAATTCTCCTAAGTAGCCAGAAGAATCCATTGCTTCGTACGCGACCTGCAGTAGAAGTCTTTGCTGTGGGTCCATCGATGCCGCTTCACGGTGAGATCTTTTGAAGAAACGATGGTCAAAGGCATCGATATCATTGATAAAGTTACCCCAGAAACGGGATTGCTCTGGAGTCCGCCGGAGCCGTAGCGTGGAGAATCTTTCCGGAGGCACCTCTTGGCACATCGAAGCGCCGGAGTTGATGACTTGCCAGAACGCATCAACAGATTCTGCACCTGGGAATTTACACGCCATACCTACAATAGCGATTGCGTGATCGGGAAAGTGGCTGTCCTGCGGGCTCGATAGAATCGGCAGTGTGGTTCCGGAATCTCCAACAGACTCGGAGCGGGCAAAAGCCGTTGGCGATATCTCGAAGTCTCCCCCTTTGGTGACCTTCAAGCCTGTCCCTCTTACGATTGATATAGGCATTGAATCTACTAACCCGAATGAGACAGCCACAGGACCGTCAATATGACTCAATGGGTAAACTGCAGACGCTATTGTGAGATGCCAATTTGCCATCTCAGTCATGATAGACCTTAAAGCGGTTTCATGAAGTGAGCCATCGGAGATGACTTTAGAATTAGAATGGGATCTTAGAGGCACGAGAAGCTGCTTTGTAGTCGGTAACTGTAAGTCGCAATTTGAGTGACAGAAGTCGGATATTTTCGCTACAGCAATCTCTAGGAGAGGGGAGTGGAAACAGCCTTCCAAACCAAGGGGCTTTACAGTCAGCCCTTGGGTAGCCAGCCGCTGCATCAACGAGGTAAGGTTAGACTTCGGAGTAGTAATTGTGACGCTATCTATATCCGAGATAACAGATAGATAAACCTGGTATCTTATGTCAGTAACTTGAAAAAGAGGTAATCCAGCTTCTAAACGTCATGCATACATCTGGATAGCTTCGCAGTATCTCAAGTAGATTATCCTTGTTGAGCTCGGGTTTCTGACGAACAATACAGCACAACATTTCATTCGGTGGGTTGCCAAATGCTCCCTCCAGATCAACGTACGCTCCGATGCACACGGCCAAACGCAAAGCAACCGACGCATGCTTACCGATGGCATCTTCACTTTCTGAACATGCCACGGCAATTGCGCTCAAGATCCCAGTGCAAAGACCCTGCACACCACCAAGCTGAGCATTCTCTAGAATCAGAGAATGTGTGGCGCCGCAATCGTTGCTTTTTAGATAGTGGAAGTATTGGGCTATATGTATAATGGTCGTGAGGGGAGTGGACAGGACGTTGGGAGGAATAATCCGTGATGAAACAAGTATTCCGTCTTCAACCCACCGCTGTATGGCGTTGAGTGACTTGAGGCCGGGCACCTGTTTCAAGCGAGCGTCGTATCCGACTAAGGTCTCCCATAGAGCCGGAAGCCCTCTGATGGCCGTCAGAAAAGTAAGAAGGTGAGGATCACTTAGCAGAACTGCTCGGAGCTGCACAAGCTGCAAAGACGAGGGCCATGTAGTTTGAGAGCCAAACACTACGATAGAGGGGAGGCTCTGGGCAGCCATTGGGTCCCTAGTAACAAAGCTACCAGGACACGCAACGATCAGCGCACTTGAATGGTAGAAGTCCTATTGCTATCACTGTTGGATTGGCCACTATACGTGAGTCTACTGAAAACGCTGGAGACCCACGGAAAGAGCTAGCGGACAGTCTTTCTAGGAAACAAGATTCTTTCACGAGTTTTTGCACGGTGTTTCTCGGTCGGTAGGCGGAGTTGGACTGTTCTGTGACTCACGTCTCCTACTTCTCCAGACAGAAGAGTGCCATGCTGAGAGCCCTGGGTGAAATCCTAGCGAACAATGCTGCATTCCTCTCCTTTACTGTTTCAGTGTCTTCCGAAACAGACAGCCAATTGGGCTCGCAAGGTATTCTGGAGCGACAGCAGCGGCCGCGTCATCCTTCAACATACTGGGGTTCCTCCGAGGTAAGGCATCTGATTGATAATACGGCATATGTATGGGCGCATTGATCCCATACACTCCGCATGCATGGAGTAGCAACTAGACTTCCCACCATATTGACTGCAGGGCGCAACGCGATTCTGCCTCGCCACCACACCGTTCAGAACTGTGGAGCCGCTGAGACACAATAGGACAGTGATCGCTCGCCAGGGAGTTCAAGTCTTGTCAAACTCGCATTGGGCATTGATATTTGCGCTAACCTTACTTGACTAAAATGTTACAGTACCCTGCTTAGCATAGCCACTCAGCACACTACATAAGGTAAGGTACTTCCAGTACCGTATAGAGTATACCTTACGAGTACGGTATTATTCACTTAGATTACCGATGTAAAGTAGCAGACGATTAGATTATTTACCCCAAGATTCCGTGCTATTGGGGAAACCTGTTTCGAGTCTGTTATATCGTATTGCGTTGACCTACGAGTGATCTTGATCATCTAGATGGGCATGGTTTGGAGGGCTTAGAGCAGCATGTTGGAAGCAAGGATTGTAGCAAATAATGCGCAGGACTTATGAACATAGTTTCCCTAATAAGTAGACCAAGCAACCCTCTGTCGACCCAAATTGACGCATCTTTGGTAGTTGTTGACGAACCATAGTCAAAATGTTTTTACCCATGCATCTTTCCCTTATTCATGAACAAAGACAGAATTATCGCCAGCGCACTGAAAGTCATAGCGATGATGTAAGACCTGTTTAGAGTCGCCACAATGACACGGACAACCTGGCCTTGTATATCCTTGCTCAACAATGCAAATTTAACTGATCCCACGCCGGAAATGATTGCTTGGATCTCGGTTCTCGGCAAGGTCGGGATGATTGCGGCAATACCGTTTGCAGCTTCATTCAGGTAGACAATATTAGCGATAGAGAGTGTGACGGCTGGGGCGGCCAATTGGGCAAAGCAAACAAAGCCCACGGTCACCGGGATGTAGATGGGCTCGACTTGGGCCTGAACGGCCGAGAAAGGAAGCATAACGAAACAACCTGCTCCGAAGCCAATCATGATGGTGTAGCCATAGACCTTGGCATCGCTAGTAGATTCGTCTATGGTGTAAAGAAGAGCGGCGCCAATGAGTCCAAAGATTCCACCACCAAGAAACCATGGCATGTATCTCGAATACGTCGTCATGATAATTCCGTTCGCAACGACGGTGACCACCAAGAATACTACCAAAGGCATGACTCGCACCCCTGCCTTCAGCGCTGACTCGTTCTTAGCAAATTGGAAATAAAGAGGAACAAAATAGATTGGAATGTAAGTCAGGGTTGAGGCGCAGGCTTCGGCGGAAAACAGAAGGACAAGCTCCTTGTTGCGTAGGAATTGGATTGGAAATGTCCGTGTTTCTTGGGTTGTTCCAATGCAATAGATCTGCTGGATCCAGAAGACGATCATCAAGACCCCAGATATGGCAAAAAGAGCAATGATACGTCCACTGTTCCAAGTGTAGACTACCCCACCGAAACTGATAGCCATCAGGCCAGTAACCAGAACACCGACTATCAAGAGAGTCCCCATGAAGTCAATTTTCGAGAACTTCTTTCTCAAGCAAGTTTCAGGTTTGGGGTTGAGTGATGGAATCAAGAACAAGTAGGCCGGAGCACATACGCCAGCGATGCACAGATTGATATAAAATGCCCAGCGCCAAGTGGCGCTGGTTACCGTAAACGCCCCGCCGACGATTGGTCCAAGCACAGTGCCAAGACCCCAGGTGACGCCAGTAACTCCAAGGTAGGCCGGGCGCTCTTTCTCGTCTGTCAAGATTGACAGAAGGGTCATGACTCCAGTGTACGTTCCTGAGCCCCCAGCCCCGCAGATTGCACGACCAACAATCAGCGCTGACATATTGGGAGCTGCGCCGCAAACCGCAGAGCCAACCTCGAACAGGACAACACAAGTTATATAGGTCCATTTGACACTGAATTGGCTATACATCTGGCCCTTAAATATGATGTTAGCATCATCTACCAGTGTTGGATACGGTTGACGTATCAGAAGAAGTTTGTAGAGGCAGCCCCTATGAGGAAAGCAACCGAAATCCATGGCAGTCGGTCGATAGAACCAAATGCATCTATAATGGCTGGCTGAACATCGGCCACGACTGTATTATCCAGTCCAAAGAAGAAGGTCGACGTCAAGACAGAGAGAACCAGCAGTGACCAGCGGTACCCATGGATGTTCCGTGACGAAGCCGCCGGCTTGCAATCGTCAATCGGCCCAGTATGTTCCTTGGAAGACTCGGCTATCAAATTTTCCATAGGCAACGCTGTAGAGGTTGAATCCATGGTTTCGTCTTCCCTACCCATGTTGTGCTCAAATTCTTAAGAAGGTGAGCGTTCTTGCGTATAGTATGTGCCCAAAGGCAAGGATAGACCTGACAATCTAGTATAATAAGCCTAGGCCCGAGTATACAATTTCTCCTCACGTAATATAAGATTTAGCAATTTCATGCAAAGTATGAAGGGTGGTAGGCAGTGGACCGAGCTTTCAATAGTATCTCGCGTACCTTGGCTTCAAAATCTTCGGACGACTCGTTAAGCACCTTTGATCCTACAACGCCGCAACTAGTCACCAATTTTGACAGAGTCCACTATGGCGCCAGAGGTGTCTTGACAGCGGGTAGAGATGCAATGGCCCCGTGCTGGGATTCGAGGACAGGGGAGGTGTACTAGATTTCCGAGAGGGTCCTTCGGTGCGTTCTTACGCACGCTATGATGCGCCTGTGTGGGAACGTAGCATCGAAGACGGTGGATATAAGTGGGGTGTGTAGGCATCGATGGTGCCAGATGGGATGTCTTTGTCGAATGTGGGTTGAAGCTGAATGATCCTTCTGAAAACGTATCTTACGATGGACAATGACATTAATGCACGAGGGTAGAATTGCATGACTCAAGCCTTGTTCGCAGATCGGAAAATTTCTGCAAAGACGTTACAGTCGAAGGTGATGGAAGTTCCATAGACTGCAGTAGAAGGGGCCAGTAATAGCTGGTGGTCGTTCCCGTTGAGGCAACAGCTTCGGGGATTTCCCGTTTCGATTACCTGCGCATTGTTGAAGGCCGTTCAACGAGGTAAGATCAGGTTGTACAGAAGTAGAATAGGCTTGGTTTGAGGACTGGGGGGTGGCAATGTCAGAAGCCTTACTGCGCTCGCATTGCATTCACGCATGGCCGTGCTCATACATTGTACCGGCATATTCTCTAGTCATCTCGCGTCAGTACTGGCACTGTTTTCTGGTCTGTAGGGGCTCAGAGGTTATCGTACCGAGGTGACAAGAACATTCACATGGCCAATGAGATTGTTGCAGTGTCCTGCACGAATTTCTTTCCTACTGCAGTATGCAACAGATGTGTTGCAAGCGAGTCATAAATTCCCGTCATCCAGGGATGGAATAGATTTCTATGAGTAGGGGCCCCAATAGGTCGAAAATCCCATCGGTCTCGTGAACAGAATATCCACCGGTGAGCAATTTCCTCCTTGGATGAAGCATTCTATCCGTGAACGGAAGCCTCATCCATGGATGACAGTTAATGGCCTCGATCCAGTGGAAAATAGGATTTGATCCATGGCTGGGTATATCTACCAATCGCGTCCACCAGATGCGAAGGCGCAGATGCTTGACACAAGATCAACACCCTGAATGCTAAAGCATGAGCACTGATCGTAAGTTCGGAGACTTTAATGCTCCGATAGGAGTTTGTGCCATACATCTGCATACCTATCGGGCCCCGGCTTCATTTGTATTTATGTATATGGTATGGATTTGCAATGTGTGTGGCCCTAAATAGAACCTCCAGGCAGCGTCGTAGTCACGCAAGAGCCTCGAGGGCTGCCTAAAAGCGTCAAGGACTCCCTTTCCCTTGCCACAGAGTGGATGGAGTGGGTGGGTGACCGAATGCAGAGAGATTGAGGCTAGGGTGTGAACACGGTTGATAATGTGATATCCGATTTCTATTGGCCCTGATGCAACGGTGCAGCGGTAAACTTTCCCTTTTCAGAAACAAGGATCTAATATACGCCCGTGGTGGGTGGAAGAGGAAGCAGAAGCCTACCTAGGTAAATATTACTTCACCTGACTAAGCTACCACAGCTCAGAAAACTCCTTCCAACTCCACCCACTAGATCATAGAACAGTAAATATACGGCTCTATTTAGGAACTACGGAGGGAGGAAGGAGGTGAAGCCTCTGACTCCAGCGCCCTATAGGGTTAAGCGAGATTGCCAACCACATAGGGGGTAACAGTACTGTTCCCTGTTTCCAACATATTTAACCATTACCAGCCTTACTGTTATCAAAATCCGATAACTCGTTTCCAATTACGTAACTCAATACGAACGATACCTGACATTGAATGATTCGGTATGAGTATTCCGTACTTCGTACACGTTGGGATAATCCCATGCGAGCCAGGGTGCTCCTCCTATTCGTGGCCCTGTTCCACGATATCTCAGGCTTTGATAGACTTATGTCGGCCTTGATGACTACCTGAGTGACCAGTGACCAGTGACCAGTGACCAAAGCGTCCCACCCCATGGTTTCTTGGCTGAGAGTGTCAGCGGTTGACCGGCACATATTTGTTGGTTCGTAACCGATGTATTCAATAATGCAGGGCCAACGGTTCATCTGACGCTCAATCATGTGAATGCTGCGATGAAGCATCCCTCAACTTATTTCCAGCGTATCTCAACGTAAAGGGAATCAATCATATTGCCTCGTCGCCGATTGACGCTTTTCAGAGAGACAGCTCGTCTCACGGAAGATGTCGTCCTTAACAGAGATCGCCGAAGACATTCTTGCAAACGCTAGAAAAATGGATGCTTACACTATTACTAACCCCAAAGGCGGCCATGAGTCGCTCGTAGGCCTTCCCGCCAACATTGAAAACGCGCGCTTGGCACTGATTAACTCGACACAAACGCTGAAGCGACTGGCTCTAGGTCCGAAAGGGACGTTGATGGAAATTCTGTACAGCGTGAGCACCTCGCACCTTACCCCTTTTATTCACTAGATCTTAAAATCTCTCGAGTTCACAGATCTGGTCTCACTTCGTGCCATATACACTTACAGTCTTCCGAAATATGTGCCCCTCGAGGGTTTCATCACTTTTGCAGAAATCTCTCAGTCAACTGGCATTGAGGAGAGTCTGCTGCGTCGCTTTTTTCATCATGCAATGACGAATAGCTTGTTCGTTGAGCCTTCACCTGGCTTCGTAGCCCACACGACCTTGTCTCGCATGCTTCTGATCAATCCCGATGCTTTCGACGCGTTGGGTTTCGTGCTTGAGGAACTGATCCCAGCCTCCAATCAACTGTTGCCCGCATTGGCCAAGTATTCGAACTCGAGCGAGCCAAATGAGACAGCCTTCAACATCGAGAACAAGACCTCTCTCTCAATGTTCGATTATCTCGCCCTTAATCCTGAGCGGGCCCAACGGTTAGGCGCCGGCATGAAATTCTTCACTCAAGGTGAGGGTTTTGATGTCAAGCATCTCATTGCCGGCAATGATTGGCGCTCTCTCGATCATCCCGGTGCTGTCGTGGTGGACATGGGTGGAGGCCATGGGGCCGTGAGTCAAGCTCTAGCCTCGGCAACCACCAACATCACATTCATCGTGCAAGATCTGGCCGGGACTGTCAACAAAGGCGCATCACTGCTTCCTGACACGCTACAAGGCAGAGTGCAGTTCATGAAGCATGACTTCTTCACGGAACAAGTCATCAAAAACGCGGATGTGTATTTTTTCAGATGGGTCTTTCATAACTGGAGCGACACGTACTGTGTTCAGATCCTGCAGAAACTAATCCCAGCTATGAAAAAGGGCGGCAAAGTCATGCTTTACGAGTATGCCTTGGCAGAAAACCCCGAAACGAAAATCTCCGAGAAGCTAGGCCGGTTCATATCCCCACCCTTCACCCCACTCCCAACCTTCGAAACCTCAGCTAACCCCCCTTCCCCCCTCTCAGCGACCTCGACCTAGTAATGCTCTCCCTCTTCAACTCCAGCGAACGCACCCTTCTCGCCTGGCGAAACCTGTTCGCGCTTGCGGACCCGAGATTCGTGCTTGCGGATATCAGAAGGCCTGAGGGTAGCACGATGAGTGTGATTGAGGCTGTTTGGACAGGGTAGAGGAATTTGAGGGGGTCTGGGGGTTTTTAAGCGTTTGAAAGGTGGGGAGGGAAGGAAAGGGGGGAAGATGGAAAGGGAAGGGGGAATGGGTTTGAAGGCGGGGTTTTATATGTTTGTTGATTGTTTGACATGCAATCAATATAATGCAATATGTTAGATTATCAACCTAAATTCAAAGCAAAAGAAACTAAAAAAGCGAAACACATTTCACCCCTACTGCGTATAAAACTCCCTCTGAACCCTGATACCTGCCGACCCCTTCCCAGTCCGCCCCCCTGCCTCCCCCAAAGCCTGCCCGTCCTCGTCCCCATCCCCGCGACCCCGCCCATCGCCTGTCCCGCAGCTGGTCACCATGCTCGCACCAGTCCGCTCAAACTCATTCAACGAATGGCCCGGTTCTCCCAAGCGCTCGAAGCTGGACGAGCCCCCGTTCTTGCCCGGGCGGGACCTGTGTTTGCGGGAGAGTGGGGATTTGTCGAAGAGGGGGCGCATGAGAGGGGCGCAGGCGACGGTGATTCCGATGGCGGGTTCGAGAAAGGACCAGAGGAGGGCGCTGGCGGAGGTGTTTGTGATGTCGGTGTACGAGACCGAGAGGAGGGAGGTAATTCGGAGGATGGAGATGATCATTGTGCTTTTTTTTTTAGCGTTTAATGAAATGTCTTCGGTGTGTTTGGAAGTTTGGAGGAGGGGAGCTTACAAGATGCCCAAGCCGAAGATGGCGGAGAGGACGATTTTGTGGGGTTGGGAGATTTGCAGGTTCCAGATCATGGGAAGCGGGAGGCAGAGGACCATGCAATCCATGATTAGGTCGAGAGCTCCGATCGCGATGAACGCTGCAGGCTGGTTTGCACAGGAGCCTCCTAGAGTAGCGGGGTCCCAGTTGAAAGCCAGGGGTTTGCAAAGAAGAAATGCGGTCAGGACGACCATGGTAGACCACGCGACGGTCAAAGCAATGACTATGCGTGCTGCTATGCGGAATGATCGAACGAAGAATATCCGGATGTAGAAGAGACACATTGAGGTTTTGATTAGGCCTAGAGAGGTTCCGTAGAATATCTGGAGCGCAACGAGAATCTATACCACCAAGAAAAGTCAGTATCTGGAGTCTATCTTTACGATACTATAGTGGTGGTGGTAGCGATACGAAAATCAAACGGGCATTTGGCTTCTCACTTTGAGATAAGTTGTCACTTCTGCCCGGCTTACATGCGGTGCAGAACGTCCTGCGCCTCCGATGAAAACCTCTAATTAGACTTAGTATCTTGTATATTCCATACCTTGTATAAGCGTCGAACGAACCTAATAATACACAAACCGCCATTGCGTAGACAGTTACCTGCCGAACGTCAGTCTTAAATCGTTGAGATTGTATCGAGGCCGAAGAACGGTACCTGAGCAGCTAAGATGGCGTAATCTTCGGGACCGAGCTTTCTTCTCTTGATCCTCACTGCGATGAGCCGAAAGACGACGGAGAGAGTCGAAGTCAGAGTGAAAACAACGGCAACCACAAACGCTGCCACTGCGCGGTGGGAGGTAAGCTGTTCCACCATGCGCTGACGAAGGATACCCATGGTAGCCATCTGACACGTCGCAGAAAGGAACTAAGCGTCTGGATTGTTCACCATGAAAGAAGTACCAAGTAATAAGCAGACGGGATATAAGAAACAAATCAGCTTTGGACGGACTCGGTTTTGTGATAGTCGGTAGAGAGGCCAGAGTCAATCAATCGTGATGAGGTAAGTAAAGAGGTTGAGAGGGCTGCGGTAATTGGGTATCAGGGGTATCAGGGGATAATGATAGGAAGCAGGGCTTCAAACTCCGGACCCCGTCACTGCGCCTACGAGTGATCCATTAATCTGCATTTCCAGCCTTTGATCGTTTCAGCTTTAACGATGCGAAAAGCAATCGAACGATGAAGCACCCACCGGGTATCGTGAAAATGCATCAATTATGGCTCCGGAAAGGACGGATGGTAAGGCTATCAATATCATCGACCCAGCTGACGTTGCAATCATCAACAAGGCCAACAAGGCGAGATAGGTAAGATGGACATATGCATCCCTTACCCCCGATGAACTCGGGGAGTTGATGCGTCAAGAAGGGCCAGTAGTAAGGTACCTTATGCGCATGCACATACCGTACATGCTACAGTATGCAGGTTCACTTGCATGTGGATAAGATATGCAGGTGCCTCCATGCTTTGCAGGCAACCGCGGTGAATGGGAATAACCCGACCCAGCAAATTTGCCAGCTCCACGGTCAAGCAATATGCAGTCGCAGTGTGTGATCACCCTCTCGGTCTCACTCTGGCCTTGTCCCCCAGAAAGATCAAAGATCGAACATTCTGATAGAATAACAGCTTCCGATAGCATAACAGCAATCGGATTGATCCTACAGTACAAGCTACTCACCTACACAGGCGTGACTGACGGAAAAGACTTCCCCGCACAGTAAAACGTTGACACTTGTTCACCCATATTACGTCGAAAGAAAAAAGAAGCTTGACCCTCGATCATGGATGACAAGATGGACTCCTCGGCGTCTCCCAAAGATTACATCATCGTTGGCGGCGGTATTGCTGGTTGCACCCTCGCCTCCCGTCTTCACGAATCCAACCCATCTCTCAAGATACTCATCGTTGAAGCCGGAGCAGATCCTAAAGACCACCCTCTCACCTCATCTCCGCTCGCCTGCTTCGCTGCCCATCACTCGGATTTGGACTGGGCCTACTCCACTACTCCTCAGAAGCATCTGGACGGCCGCTCGTGCTACGCAAGTGCTGGCAAAGCTCTCTCCGGCGGGAGCACCACCAACTATGGGACTTGGACTCGCGGCGGTGCCGCTGATTACGATCTCTGGGCGAAAGTTGTGGATGATCCCCGTTGGAGCTATGAAAGTCTGCTGCCGTACTTTCGAAAGACGGAGAGCCACTATGATCAGCAGGTCGACCACACACAGCATGGGTTCAATGGCCCGATACACACCGCATCAGTCTCGGGGAGTAGCCCAAATCGCCAGTACCCACTGCGAGACCCACTGCGTACTGCATGGGATAAAGTAGGCGTGAAGTACATTTCCGATGCTAACAGCGGCTCGCCGATAGGATTAGCAGAGTTGGTTGAGAATTGGCGTGATGGGAAGAGACAGCTCGCAAGCCAGGCATACGACCTTTCTGCAGTACAGGTCATGACAGGCACCATGGTCCGCCGTGTTCTTGTCGAAGACCGGAGTGACAACAAAGTTGCAACGGGGGTCGAGCTGGCTGATGGTCAGCGCATCCTCGCATCCAAGGAAGTCATTGTGGCAGCAGGGGCATATCGAACACCGCAGGTCTTGATGCTTTCGGGAATTGGGCCAGCAGCGGAGTTGAAGCGTCATGATATATCGCTACTCGTCGATGCACCAGAGGTCGGTCGAAACTTCCACGACCATTTTTCTCTTTGTCAGTGGTGGAAGCTTCGTCACCCAGAGGCTGGCCTGGCGATAGGAACACCACTGTGGTCAGACCCCTCCTACGCCAAGGGACTACCGTGTGACTGGGTCGTGTCAGAGCAAGCACCGCACGAGTTGTTGGAAAAAGCATTGGCGATTGATGGCGAGGTGATCAACGACCAGCATCCTCTTCTCCAACCTGGACTTAGTCACACCGAAAGCATCATCGTCTACGCCCCGGCCGGTGCACCTATCGCAGGCGTTGAAGTCCCCATGGACGGCACGCACATTGGATCCGCAGTCCTGGGTATGTTGCCCACATCGCGCGGCACCATCACGCTAGCATCTTCCGACCCACTCTCACCACCGGTCATCGACCCAAACTATTACGCCACCGAAGTCGATCGAGTCGTCATGCGCGAAGGGTTGAGACAAGTGTACCGCGTACTCCAGGAAACGTCCGAAGGTCGTGACATTGTCGCAGAAGAGACCCCACCGAGTGGGTATGCACCATTGACCCTGGAGTCTACGGACAGCGAGATTGATAGCCGTGTAAGGCGAGCTGGCAATACATTCTATCATCCAGCAGGCTCGGCGGCGATGGGAAAGGTCGTCGGCGCAGACTTGCGGGTTTATGGAGTTGGCGGATTAAGGGTTGTGGACGCAAGCATCTTGCCGGTGCCGATAGCTGCGCACACTCAAGCGTGCGTTTACGCAATTGCCGAGAGGGCGGCGGACATGATCATGGGGATCTGAGGGGCAGGCAGACATACGGACTGCAGTTTCCTTACCCGACCTGGTATTTGTTGGCTTTGCAACTGGTATGATGTTGCCAAGGTCGCTCGGTACCTTGGTTGCTGCAGAATAGTGTGCAATATATCTACCCATCGTGCATCATACAGTACATAATGTTGTTAATCTGTAACCCCTGTCGCCAATCGACTAGCCATGTATTAGTGCCAGCCATGGCTGTACTCCGTAACCCAACCGAAGAAGTTCCATCTACCGTTCCTCCTTTTATTCAGACGTTATAGCTCAGCCGTATACTACCAGGGCTCTTTTGTGCTCTTGTCTCTTCTGTTCCAAATGCTACGACAAACGCTACGGGAAAAAAAGAAGAAAAAAACAAGAACCCTGAAGCCAAACATGTGGAAACTCTCTAAATTCCCGCTATAACAACTCTCACGCCCCTGCTCTCCAACGACGGACTCGAGATAAAGTAATCCCTCGCAACGTCCACATCCCTCTCTCTCTCCGTCTCGAACAACCTCATCCGCCTTCCAAACCTGCGAAACACCGTCGTGAGCGCCATGTAGCATTCCGCGTACGCCAGGTTCATCCCCACGCACTGCCTGGTGCCCTTGCCAAAGTTGAACAGATGTTTCACCAGATCCCTGCTGTTGGGTTGAAGCCAGCGGGAGGGATCAAAGGTCCTTGGGCAGGGGAAAAGAGCAGGGTTGTTGTGCGTGAAGAAGGAGGTCATGCCGACGGGGGTGCCTGGCGGGATCGTCCAAGGGCCGTAATGCAGGGCGTCGTTCGGATGGACGCGCTGGAGGCGATGCATGATACCGTAGCCGAGACGGAGACCCTCGTAGATGATGGCGGTGAGATAAGGGAGGGTTTCGAGCTTGAGGAGGAGGGCCGGGATAGTGGGGTCGGGGATTGCGGTTTCGAGTTCCGAGAGTAGAGCGGCGAGGATGGAAGGGTTGGCGAGGATGTGGTAGGTTGTAGTACTGAGGATTTGGGCAGACGATACTGTGCCGGCACCGATCAGTGATTGGGCCTCCGCTGCTAGGCGGGCTGGCGTCTTCTCCTTCGCAGGGAGATCGGGGTCATCTCGAAGGGAGTGGAATATGGTGGAGCCGAGGACAACGGGAGATTTGTCTGTATCACGGAGGATTGACTCGACTTGTACTTCATAGCGGGTGCGGTGCTCACGGAGTCGAGCGGCCAGAGGGAATGCGACGCGTACGAACCACCTTGGTAGTTGTTCAATTATGGGCGCTAATAGCGGGAATTGTTTGATCCTATATCAGTGTTTTTAGTCAGAAGGACGCCAGGCCTTTCCAGCTTGGGTGGTAAAATACTGCGCTTACGTGTGTGTTGCTTCTGCGGATTTTGTTAAAGCCTCAATTTCGATGACGGCGAAATCAGGGGACAAGACCCAGTTAGAGCAGTCCGCAAAGCAATATTCTGTGATGATATCATGGGTTAGAGCAGAGTACGCATGCACCATGTTTGTTGTACTGCCATCTCTTTGACACTGCTCTAGTTGTCGACATAGCTGGTTGACAGTTTTCTGAATGGCAGGTTCGAGGCGTCGAACGGACTGCTTCGAAAAAAAATTACGAAAGGCGCCACTTCGAAGCCGATGAAGATCTTGGCCTACAGTGCTGAACGCCATGTCGGTACTGCCAAACATACCCGCGGACCAAGCCCATTTCTCAACGGTTTTTGCAGCGCTGGGGTAAAGCTGAGTCACAAACGATGGGTCGTTGACATGCAATTCGTAAGGATTGATGCGTACAATCGGGCCTAGTATAAAAGTTAGCAGCCCACAGCAACTGGTGGCCGGAGAAAAAGGTAAGTACCAAATTCCTCGTGCAATTTTTGAATCTCCCATACGTACACGCCTCGTTTGATTACATCATAATAGTATTCGTTCCAGAAAGACAAGGCCGCTATCTTTCGGCCTGGGAACTTGGCAATAGGGCTCAGGTAGAGTCGATAGATGACCCCATAGATCACACGAAATAAGGTCACAAAAGCAGAGATCCAGATGAAAATAGTTATATTAGACATGACCATTATAAGCAAGAAAACCGACAAGTTGAAAGAAAGAGTAAAAATCTCTCTATACAGGTGTGCTAAGGCCAGAATGCAGAGTTCAGAAAAAATTCGTCTTTTACCAAACTTAGAGAACTCCAAAATATCGAAGAGCGCGGTGCTTTATCAAGCAATTTATTGTTACAACCAGTCATAATGCTTACTTCAAACAAGACCGATTGGTCATGGTTATGTGTATGTAAATGCATGGTATTGCTAAATACCGTATAAGGCACAGAAAGGATGTTTATGCACGAAAGGAAGGCGTCAGGCTCTAAGCCTATGTAGGCTGTGATTCGTAGAATGTGCCGAAACTGTGAGAAGAGTACCGCAAATGCGTTGTGGGGAAGTCGAAGGGCCGGAAGGAGAATCGACCACACCCATACACCACTGAGAAGGAAGACGGGGTGACGCTCCGCCTCGTTTTGGCCGATCAATGCTTTTAGCCTCCTCCAGCTCTTCCCATACCGATGTAGAATTAGTACTCTATGTTATGTTGGTGTCTGATGCCCCGGTAAATTTAATTACAGCAGTGCGATCCATTGATGTGTAACCATGAACTGAGCTGTCTTTCGAACACTTCTAATTCTTGGACTCTGCCTAGCAGCGGTAAATCAACGTTTCTTCATCCACTGCTCGATCGCCGCGTACTAGGGCTCCCTCCTTCCTCTAGTCATGTGCCTGGAGATCTCGAAACATGTTCGTTTGCCGTGGAATCTTGCTCCTATCGTCTTCAGGTTCGGTCATTAGATCTAATTCAGAATTATGATTACTTCCTAATGAAGTGTAGATCTGATGATTGTCTAAAGGTGTGTCTTCACCAAAGGAAGCTATCTACCTACGTTTTCTGCAGCAATTGGCGCTAGCCCTAACTAGGCTAGCGGGCAGTATAATGGCACTGCAACTACTATGTTCCTAATTACACCTTTAGACAATCATCAGATCTACACTTCATTAGGTTATGAATGCCGGAAGCGTTGACTGTGCAACCAAGCAGTAGATCTGACTATTGCCAGCTTGAATAAGCAATTTAACATCGCTGTCGCCGTCAGTCTCCCTTGGGGAACTGCAGTACCGGCTTCCAGCAAAATAAAGCCTTTCCTTTCAAACCTCACCGAACCCAGCCATCAAGATGATCAAGGAAGATGAGGATGCTCTCCAGCCGTGCTGCGCCCCTGCACCGCCCACATCGCTCAAGGTGCGCTCAGGGCATGCTCAGGCTCGGCTCAGGTTAGAGCGGCGCCTGCTCAGCTTGGCAGCTAGAAGCGGAAGGGGGGAAAGTTTTTGGTAGTCCTCTATATAGGTGTATTCTGCTAATCGGCCAACCATGGTGATATCTCCGGCATGGAGGAGAACATTAGCAGAAGGAAGGGGGTGGCGGTAGGCATAGCTGGTACTCGTTGAAGGTAGGGGAGGCTGGGTATGGGTATCGGAGATGATGCAGAAGCGTGTCGTCACGGTGTCGGGGTTGATTGTACTACCCATATTGTTCTCGATGGCGATTCGAAATTGTCATAGTCCCAATATATTGAGTCTACAAGGATGTCGAGGAAGGGCTCAACGCAGCCTCAATGCGTTTGAGTGTCAAATCAAATGCGTGAACCGATTTGTTGTGTCAGAGTCCCTCTAGTCCTTTGTCAAACCAGTAATTCTGTTAGTATGTGGTCTACGAATTGCGTAACCGTCTGCAAAGAAGCATGTAATGTTTGGTACAGCTTGATTTTTTAGGATTCTAGCCTGATCTTCAGAAGAAAAGCAACAGTGTCGTACGCCCAACTGATAACCTTCACTCTGACCCGGGAACCAACCACACTCTACTTCCTAATTGCACGCTGGTAGAACGCGAGCTCCTCTCCCTCCAGTACATAGCCATCCACACGACCACTCTGCCCAGGCCTTGAAGCTACCACAGCATATAGGCGACCAGCCTCAAACTGCCTCTCTAGTGCGGGATCCACCTTGCCCTGTGCTGCGTGCCTAGCAGCCTGCTTCTTTTCGATGCTCTTGCTCTTCTTCTCTTCGGCACCCTCGGTAGCTGATTTCTGCTGACGTCTCCTTCCCAAATTCTGGCCGTAGTGTGCCTCATACCATTGTCTGAAAGGAGCAGCGTCGATTAGGACAATGGCAGCCTTTGTGAGGGTATTTGTGCGAACAAGTTCGTTGTTGGAAGGATGAAACGACACAGATACGACACGGACTTTTCGAGCTATTCCTTCTGAGCCCCAAGAGAAGTTGCCGGAGTCAAGACGTAAAGCGCGGTATTTTTGGTTCCCTCCACGGGTGCGGACAAGGTGAATCCGCTTGGCACCAATACGTGTGTTAGCTGGCTGGCGACCCTTCTCAAAAGCTCTGCGATGATCAGTCCATGCCAAAGTAATCTCAATATTGTATGTATTCATCGAACCTCTTCTTGCGATAGTATGCGCGCTTCGCACCAGTGGCCGAGCGTTTGTGACGCGAGTCTCGTGAGATACCCATGATTGCGGTAGTTAGGACGACTATATGATGATAGTTAGCTTAATCCCATGATGTATTAGTCTTCTGCTATTAAACTGATTTGCATTGATAGACATGGTAAGCTGATTTGCACTTCACGTCGCAAGTTGCAGGTATACCGGCCATAGCACCCCGATTGTACTGTGGACGAAGCCAAGTCGGTGGGGGCAATAAGGCAAACCAAAAACTTGATATAACTCACCTCCCCTCGATATGTGAGCTGTCCACCAGCGCAGTCAAAGTAGGTGAGTTTGGATGTCGTGGTTGCCGTCAGTGGTTTGGAGTTCATGAATCTCGAACTTCTGGTGGTGTGCCCTACTCGCTTAATATGGATAATCGCACTAGCAGGAGCTAGCTTGAATCAGCCCTGATCGCACCATCACCACCCTTTTTTATACCTTAACACGTTTGGCACACAAGTGTTTCGTGCTAGTCTCCTAGTGTGGTTATATATTGTATAGCTATTTTATTCAGTCCCCATCATTGAAGTTGACTTTTGTTGGTCTCAAATATATTACGATATTCTAATTCTAGGATTATCCCAAAATTCCAAATATAGATCTGGTGATATAGTATGTTCCTTATTCAACCGTCCCTTTACTCACTTGAACAGTCGAGGTCTGAAGTATTCACCATAGCTCTACACCTGTTGAAACCCCTTTGATCCTTGCAGTTCGGATGGTGTGGTATCTAGGCACACTCAAACGTGTGCTTGGGAGGGCTCGAAGTTCCATGGGAAGATCTGTCCGTTCTGCTAGCCACAAAGCACAGCCGCTCAGGATCAGTCCCATCGCGTGCATGGCCACCGGCCTTCATCCAACGCTTCTCGCATCAAGTTTCCCATCTCACAAACCGCAATCAGAGCGAGAAATAGACCAGACGGAAGCACAATCGTCGTTTTATCTTGAATTTTGTGCACGCTTGACCGCCGTCTCCTAGGCTTGCTTGTCTCAACACTTCCTAGCTAGGAATGTCGAGAAGCGATGAGATAGAAAAAGAAAGAAGCGACGAGCGATGTCTAGAGGGGAGTGCGGTAGATCGAAGTTGCAGCTCTCGTTTTCGTAAATCTCCTTCTTCATGACAAGCCGGTACAGAACTCGAAGCATTTAGGAATGACTCGAACGAAAGTGTGCTCAACTTTTGACTAGTCGAAGAAATCGATTACTCATGGTGAATAGCGAAGGCAAGAGCTGTTAATGCGTAGCTATAGATAATCGGTCGACTAGGCTCAGTAATGTAAGGTTCAAGGACTCACGCTACCAATAGTTCAACCCCTTCGAGGAAAGTTGATTTGCCATCTGCAAGGATGAATGCTGGAAACCAACCACATAAGCGGTATACAATAGTTTCGAAAAGTCCGTAAGCCAACGAAAGAGGATGACCTAATGTCCATGCTAAGAGAACAAGTATCGGGCTGAGATAGAGTGACACATTGACAGAGAATCCAATGGTCAAGTTGACAACATCTTCCATGTCCCGGCTTTTAACTGATACAGCGCTTACAATTTCCCAATGCTTTCCCAGTCTGACTATAGTAGGAACCAGATATATGCCAATGGAACTTTGTGTTGCCGGTGATAATCTTAGAACTGGCAGGACCATACTATCCGACTCAACTACTATGAATGCCAGACAGAGGGTGCAAACGGCGAACGCAGCCAAAGGACCTATCAATGGCTCCTTCGTAGTTTCTGCCTCATAGCCATCTCTAGAATCATATTCGAGGAGGTAGTTATGAGTCCTGTACCGGAATACAAGCCACAATAGAAAGATAACCACCGCAATGTATGAGGCAGCTCTGGAGAGAACTAGTACGGCAGCTTCAATGGCCATTTGGGAATTATCACTTGTGAAAGGGAAAAAAACAGTATAGTAGAAAAAGCGGACGCAAGGAAGACATGAGGCGGACGATGGTTTCGTTGAACGCAAACATGCGATGGCGGACACTAAGTGCTACACGACCGATACTAGGAATCTAACGAAGTCAGACTAAGGACCCTATAGAACGGGAATCGAATGAATAGTTACCAATAATTGGTGGCATAGTATGCTGCCAATGATCACAGCCTGCGTAAATCGTGTTTGGCCGCGCAAGATTACAGATATCCCCACCTAATGATATTTGTCAGGCATCACTTTCCTTAGCCAGCATTGGACCCAAGCTTACACGAAATTCTATGCTACAGCTGCCGAGGGCAGAGATCAGGCTTTGTCCCTGATTTGACGGAATGGAGCTGGGATAGATTTCGCCCAAATTGATGTCCCAGGTTCTTGCTAAACCAACTAGCGAGGCAGTAGACAGTATTATGGATATCAGTGTGTTCCGGCTGCAGATCCGAGCGGCAATGCTTGGAGGGATCAATAATAGTAGAATCGAGCTGTAATCTCTCAATAGTACGACCTTGATTACACTGGCTACCCGCGCAGGAAATCGTGTCCATGGTCTTTCATCTTCGTATGAGCTGACCTCGGTAGCAGAGATTGCCTTGATTCTGACGATATCTCTTTTGTACCAGTCGTCATCAAAGTAGAGGACGCCCTGTTGTATAGTGTCTGGCTTCGGCCTCTGAATGAACCGTACGAGGTCGAACCGGTATTCTTGACCAGTACCGGCATCTTTCCGCGAACCTATCACTATTTTCCGCTCCCGCAACAAGCTAAGTTGTGGAGTCTTAAAAGTAATTGAAGGGGTTCCAGGATTTACTGTGGATTCGCTGTAAATCTTGGTCGGATTGCGTTTCTTCCTAACCCAGCGGCAAACCACCCTCAGAAGCTTGCTTTGCATGTTTTTTCAAGACGCCAATAATTAAATAATTATTTGTTAGTCGCCAGGGCTGCAGGGCTGCTTTACGCTTCGAATGGTAGATTGCTAGATCAAGTGGTGTCTTCCCGTCGTGGTCCCATACTCTCAAGGGGAAGCCTGAGTCAGCAAAGTAGTTGACGGCAGTATAGCAGGATGCTAGAACGGCTTCGTGCAGTATACTGGTACCCAACGTGTTACTGAGGGCTCCCTCGCTCCACCTAAGCCTTTCACTCGTATCTTCGGGGGCCTCGCCCCTGAAGAAACATCGGACATGTTCGCGACTCCTGCGCTCGCTAGGAAAGTTATCAGCTTCCTGGGATACGATATTCGCACAGCCCTGAGCTATTAGTTCAGATCGAAAATTGATATCACGAGAGCCTGCCATCGTAAGTTCCAGGAAATGACGCAGGGCAGTCTTTTTTCTCCCATCACCGTCGGATTGAAGTGTAGGATTCAAGTCTCCCATCTCGAATTTATCGCTAATGAAGCACCCTTTCTGCATGAAGAGTAGGAAGAGGCGGGTTCTGAGCTTGGGTGGGAGTCTCGGATTGCACGTTGTATACCAAACGGTCTCGAGAGACGACATGGTCTTTAGTTCATATTCGCCAACCTCGCCACGACAAAGCCATGCTACAGTAGAGAAAACCCGGTCGTCTAGAGTATTGTGTGGCCACCTCCTTTGTGGAACTATAGCCCTAATCTCGTTGTTGTGCACAGAGTATTTGAGAAAGAATTCGAGACAATTCATACAAGGGACCTTTTTCCTTATTGTAGGCTCGTTCCAACAACAGAGCTTAATCCTGCTTCGTAACCTAGCACAAGCATTGACTTGGTCATCAAGGTCTCGCATTTCGTAAGATATCATTGCCGTCATATCATGATGTTGGAGACTAAATCGTAAATTTGCTAATGCGTCATGGTACAGACCACCCCGATCGTACAAGGAAGACGGGAAAGAAAGATCGTGATCAAGTTCATGTAAACCGTCGTCATGCTCCAGTGGTTGCAGACCATCCACGTCCCTTACAAATTTGATTGGATCAGATACGTGATGGAAAATTTCTTCAAATACCTGTTGCTCTTGACTTTCATGTCTCAAAGCTGGAAAAAAGGGTCGGATATGGGCCATCTAATGCTTCGCGTTCGCATTCTTGGCCTCCTCCTCTTCCACTATCGAGTCAAAGCTCTTGAACAGCCCAATCCCTCCTATAAACGTCATGAAAATCCACTTCCACCACAGCTTGCTAAACCTTGGGATTGAATGTTTTTCCAAGCGAGTTTGATCCATATTGTATGCTTCCCACGAGTGCAGAGCAATCATCGGATATAGAACCAAGGGTTGTATTGTATGGCAGAATTTGTTGAAATTCGGAACGTGTCTCATCACTGTATCGTAGACCAGTGCCCCAGGTTCAAAATTCGATCGCTTGGAAAAGACCACAAACGTCACAGCTGCAGCGACAAAAACCACGCCCATGACTCCTTTCGGGCCCCTGAATTTCTTCACTGTTATATTCGAGCGATTCAGACCCGCCACGGCCTCAGCATCCATTGCGACGACCCTTGGACGCGCTTCTGACCAGGACGTCATCGGCGGCTTTATGGGGATAGTATGAGGTTTTCCATTGCTGGCTAGGATTGTAAGGGAGTCGAATGTGATATCGGCCAGCTTGGCGTTGCGCGCAGAGAAGGAAGAGACATGGCAGAAGTGCTCAAGGTAGCGGATTAGAGAGTCTTGGTGGTCGGTGTTCATGTGAGTAATGATGCGCTGCTTGGCGGCGGCGTCTTTTGCTGCCTGGTCTGCCATTTTGGGGCTGGACTAGCTGGTGCCAGTGAGTTGGCTGATGAATACTGTTTAGAGAGTAGATATTCGGTTGCCGACTTCGATGATGTTGTCGAGACAAAGCTTGGACTTGGGCTTTTCTTAGAATAGCTCCCGTCCCGAGCCTCGGCAGACAACCCTTGGGCCATGTCGCTTCGTACACGACATCTCTTCAACCAGCGAGAAACCAGCACATTATCCTTCTGTCCCATCCGCCGTGGATACAATTGATGGTGTGACACTGCTCGTGGAGCGGGCCAAATGCTCTTTCAATCATAGCTCGAACTGCGTATCATGTCACCGATTGTGTCGGGTCTCCTGAAACACTTTCTCTGCCGCATCTGCAAGAGACTCGTGCGGCAGTTTAGAGTGCCCTTCAGTCCCTCCGTTTTCTCCGCTCAGGTCGCATACACCAGTTCAAAAATAGCTTCTGTACCTCCGCAAAAACACTGCTATCCTTGCCTGGCCCTCAGTGCATCGTTAGGCGAATAAAAGCAGCCGTCAACCGAGCCATATGCAAGCTCTCAAGCTTATTTTCCCTCTAAGGTTTCATCCTACAACGCTTTCGAAGAGTCTAAAGCCCTTTCCCTTATACCACTATAGTTTCTGACACGCAGCTCTACTCGATAAAACCGCTCATATCGGAACCCATCGCCGAATGCAGCTTTAGTGGATCGTGCCCTTCCTGCAGAAAAGGAGGAACGCTCGATGCCTTTCTCCTGGCCGTGAGTAGAATTATCTAGTATCTATAGCAGACTCTGCACTTCCCGGTGGGCAACCTGAGTTAGACCAATGTTTCAACGTGGCACACACCGGATTTTGTCGATGATTTGAGAGGGCTTTGGAATCATGTTGCGTAACAGCGCTCTACGGATTATCATGAAGAAGCGACAAGCATTGATCGACATCAAGGATATCATAGTTCCGATCCGCAGATGTTTCGCGTACCGTCTTCTGATCTCTGCTCTTCCTTTCATTGATTATATATACGAGAAGCTTTCTGTCAAAGTGACACCTAAGCGCCTTCGTCTTCCTTTGCCCACCTACCATAATGAAGTCCTCCGTGTCGCTCTGTTCTGCTATCTTGCTACCTGTCTTAACACTTGCAATTCCGCTATCTCAATTAGATGCCTCCGCAAATACTCAACAGTCGGTTGACGCCGCCAACACCGTTAACTCCTCGGCTCTTAACTCCCCCTTCGCATCTGCCCACCATATGGGCCACGGCCCCGTAGTCCTGCCCTCCTCATCTACCGGCGACGGTGCCAACGGATCAACGCACCACAGACATGCGAACAGGACCGTGGTCCATCAGACCTACGAATGCGATCAGCGTGTCCACATCGAATATCTCATCGACACTGTGCTTCTCGACAGAGCCAGGGGTAACCCGGGGTGCAGACAGGTGGCGAATGCGTATAACAGAACCGCCCACGCCAACTCCAGCACCCCATCGCAAAACTTGTCCAACCCCGCCTACATTGGCGGTGGCGAGGCCGCCGCACCACCGGGGTATCAGCCGTCCGCGTCGTTGGAGTCTTCGACAACGACAGGCGGGAATACGACAATGGTCGCCGTCCGCATCGAGCAAAGTACCCACGGAACAGTAACCACGACGACAATACGGATAAAGCAGCACATGAACCCTGACATTTCCCCCCCAATTCCTGACACTCCTCTCCCCACATATAACGACACTGCTACTCCAGGTACGCCCCCTCCCATGAGCAACACAGCAAATTCACCGGGTTCGCCCAATCCAAACAGCGATGCAGTTCCACCCCCTCCAGACCCTACGACCCACAATGGAACAACCCCATATGCGCTTCCGCCAGGGTTTACCGGACCTTGAGACTAAGAGTTTCGAGCTCGTGGGGAAACTATTTGGCGCTGAACGGGTCAGATACCCTTGTTGACGAAGGCATGAAAAGTGCGCAACCGCAATGGACATTGCGGGAACGAAAACCCAGTCGGAAAATGGTTGGTCCCTTGGCGTATATAGTGTAGTTCGTTCCATACCATCGCAAAAACAATTCTAACAGTTCTCCTCGCTCTAAGCATTACATTTTCCCAAATGTCATGGCTTTTTGCACTCTAAACACCATCATACCCTTCCCCCTCCCACCCCCTACCCATCCTTCCAAGCCCACCAAAAACCCATCAAATCCCGCATCCAGTATCCCCGCTGCAATCCGCCAACCCTCTCCCACATCCATACCCCACACCATCATAGCAGAAGAAAATCGCAGCAGACGACCTTCACCATTGCCGTTGTAGCTTTGTAGATAATAGGAGTTAAGGATGCAAGTTAGTTAGTTGAATCAGTATGGTTGAGATGAGATGGCGAGATGATTAGAAAAGGGAGGGGCTTGGGATTGAGATGCGGAGATGGAAGACGAAAAAGCAAAAACACAAAAACCACAAGCGTGTGTAAAAAAAACAAATCCAATATCAAAAACTTTTTGTAAAGAGACGGACTCGAATCAATGTTGAGCTTGAAAAGCAGGAGGATATCACATTTCCATCGCTCAGCAGCGATGTGTGTTCCGAGGATTTTAAAAAAGGGGGTTGGTGGAACTAGAGAGGGGTTTGGCGATCATGTCTATAAGTACATCATACAAACGGATTGGGCGGCCGAGGTTTAAAAAGTATTGAATTAGCAGATACAAATACATAGCTTAGTATTCAAAAACGGGCATGTTGCGTGTTGCGAATACGGAACAAAATTACTATCAAGCCAAGTGTTCGAGATGTTTGTGATCTAGTGGTTGGTGGATGGAATGTGTCCTCTCCCTAAAAAGGGCGCCCTCAACAACGACGGCCATAGCACCCGCTACTGTATGTATGCCTAAACCACGGGGGGCGGCTTTAGCCGCAAAACCCTAAACCCTAAACCCAACCCCCCCGAAACTCGTGATATCTACTTCATCATTAGCACGGCTTGCTTTATGTGGTGCATGTGGTAGAATTTTTTTGGTGATGAGATGAACCCCGGGGTGGTGCGTGGGGCAGTGATACGCGTTGAAACAATGTCGCGCAATAGGAATTTTCGGCGCTCGAGGAGTTGGGGGGTTTTGGGTGCTGGGCCGAGCTTCGGGGGACTCACTTCTCCCATGATGTGGTGTATACATATAGTACGCCGGCTGGGATGATTGGATAGATAGATTGGTTGCTGTGGAGGGTTGTTAGGAGTACGGGGTGATAGGGTAGGTGGGCTTTAGGAGTAGCGGTGACGATTAGAAGGGTTTTCGCTTCTTGTGTTTGTCTCAGAGCTTTCTTTGAAAGTCCCAATCATCAGCCCTGTATATGATTAGGCGTTTCTAACATCCCGCCTTGTTCATGTTATACTTATCTAAAACGCCTCATCGCGCGTCCCTTTGGCTTTGTCGTCTCCATCTCCTCCTTCAGCCGTCTCCACTAGCGTCATACCAGTATCCTGACGCGAGCCTCCTCCACTACTCCCAAGAATATCACCTGTGACTCCTTCGAGATCCTCAGGCGGCTCAGTATGCATGGTCTCACAAATATTCAAAGCTCCTGGTAATACATGTGCTCGCTGAGCCTCAGATTGGTGAAACGATTCGCCTGGACGCCTTTGAGCAGCTGCGGTCTGCGAGGCTGGTTGGCTGGCAGGCGGAATCGGAGATGATTGTGTAGCCTCGGAGGACTCGAAGCTGGCCATGGCAATCCATGGGAAATGTCCATCTTGATCGTCTTGATTGCTGATATCGCCTTGGTCGTCGCCAGCGGCGCCTGTCTCTAGCTCTACGTCTTTGTCAAGGGGTCAGCGAAGCCCTCCGGAAGTCAGATGATAGTCACGGCTCCCCTTACCTCTTGCACGGTTGATTTTCCAAAAGTAATAGCCTTGCCACAGCGTCGCTACGCCGATAAACACCATTAATGTGCCAAAAAAGACGTTGCTGATAACCCCGGGGCCCCACGCGGACTGGTTACCTCGCTTCACGAAAAAACTCGTCTGCGGCGCTTGAGGCCTCGTTGTAGAAAGTGGGTGGATTCTAATATTTTTTAATTTAGGTAAGTACATTCTGTGGGTTGTTCTGCGTAGTTAAGATGACTGTCTTGGAGCTTAAGATTTTTGAGGATTGGTTATGTGGCTGAAAGGATTTAAGACTGGTATGAGGGTGGACATATAGCTGTCCTAGGTACGCTGGCTCTGCTTAAGGAACGCTTACCTGTGTGGTTAATGGCTATGGCGATTAGAGTTGATGCTCTAAGAATTGTAGCTTATATGGAAAATAACTAGAGGAAGCGATTCTGTGCAATTGGTCAGTCATAGGGTCAAGCCAAACTGACCATATTGGAAGCGGCGCTAATGTTCGTCGATTTGTTCTCATCCGCTTAAATCATCACTGACTGCACAGCGACCGAGCCTGCGTACGATCTTGAAAAGATTATAGTGGTTATTCGGTGCAACATTGAGAGGTAGGTCCCTTTACACGTTGTATCTCAAAGGTTTCCACATCGGGTCATCGAGCTCAAGCTGAATTTGCTTGCCTGTAGTTCACATGTACTACTCCACAAGCAGAAGTGTTCACAACGTGAACAGATGACTCTTTAGAAGAACGTAGCGACTGTAGGAAAGAGATCCGAGACTCCCATATATCTCAACCACCAATACCATTGGTCACGATCGTTGCAGTACACAATCCAAACAACTTTGTTGCACTGATTCGTTGTAGCTCTTAGGTTCCTTACGAAAATAATACGCCACCACCTGGTCAGTCCACCAGAGGGGAGGAATTATTTGACTTCAGCAATGCTCAACAAATATTCTTATCAGCTCGTTCGGTCCAACTCGAGTTCTTCACCATGCGCCTGCTCCTCGGTAGGTCCAACCTAAAAGTTGAGGACCTCTTTAAGGACCTCTTGATTTGCTGCTATCGTCCGTAAGCCCTTCTAGTTCCTTCAAAATCTATGTCCTCAGCATCAGGCAGGAATTCCCAACTGTCTTCTAACGCTAAAGCTTTCAGTAGCTCGGTGTTTCGGTCCAGATAGATCTGATCTCTGTCTCTAGATATCGGACTATGACTCTTAGTAGTAGCATCACTATGCCTTGTCTGATTCGTGGGGTGCTCGCAAGTCAGTTCGAATCTTGAACGTTGTCTAACACACAGATTACCGGGCTTGTTAAACAGTGACAACAATACCGGGCTGTGGCCATGCTCCACGGCGAGTGCTAGCGGCGTCTTCCCAGATGTTGTTTCGGCGTCGACGTTTGCACCTCTATAGATCAGGTACTTGGCCACCGTGTCATGTCCGTAAGCTGCCGCGAAATGTAGAGCTGTCCATCCATCTCCTTTTCTTTCTGATCCAGTTTCTCTTAATGATTCGGTTGATCCTGCGGTTTGAGACTTTGATGCTCCAAACCCTTTGATACCAAAAAGAGCAGCTGCATGTGTGGCAAAAGGGTTTATCGTTTTCTTACTCGAGCTCCGCAACAGGTTCGATTCTTCCTCGGGGCCATCAAGACCGGAGAGGCTCTCCGCCGGTATGTCGATATTCTGATAAGTCTTAGCTGGTCTGCATGAATTGTAACGAGATCTTGGAACATTTGCAACCTTTGCTTCGTTCTCGCAAATTTCACACACGCACCCTACCCTCCCTTTTTCTTGATGTCCGTAAGGTAGCCACCAAAGTTCATCCCTATGCGATTCCGGATGTAACCTTTTGTAATAGTTTTGACCAAATGTGTTATCCTCAGGCTTCAATTGATTTGCCCGAAGGAGCGACACAACCTTGCTCACATCATCAGACCTTGTCCCATGGTGAAGGGGAGTCTCCCACGTAAGATTCATTGCAATGTTGGAATCAGCACCGGAATCGAGGAGATTTTTGACAATATCAGCATTACCAGCCAATGCAGCTAGATGCAAAGGTGTTGACCTGGAAGTAGAAGTCACTGCATTTGGCTGTGCTCCATGCTCCAGCAACAGCCGTACGACCTCATCATATCCATCAAAGGATGCAACATGCAAGGCTGTTCTACCCTCGATATCTATAAAATCATCCACGGACGCTCCCGCGTCAAGGAGAATCTCCGTGGCGCTTAGACGGTTATTTGCCACAGCAAGATGCAGGGGTCTTGGACCACAAGGTTGAGATTTGGCATTCAGGTCTGTACCCATTTCCAGATATATTTTCAGAAGTGTTTCAAACCCATAATGAGCACATATACCAAAGATAGTATTGTGGAGGTCATGACTATTGCTTGTGATCTTTCTCCCCAATCCGAGCTCGCTATGGCAATTGACGATCTTAGAATGTAGATAATCCTGGAGCATTCCCACAAGGTACTGGCTTTTCGTCTCAGCGACCCGATAATGGGCATCCCAGTTCTCCCTAGCGTAGTCCCGTATGACTGACTCACCACTCAGAGAATTATTTCTGTCTGCCGATTTCTGAGGCTCGAAACTTGACGACTGTAGCTGCTCAACACAAATCAGGTACTGCAAACAGGTCAATGCTAAAAGCTCGTGGGCTTGGAAATAATCCACGTGATACCACCTCAAATCTGTTTTGGCTGCTGAAGAGAGAAGATAATCCTTGACGGATTGGTGGACCAAATGTACCGTCTGGTCTCGTCCAATGGTGAGAAGTCCGCCGAAGAGCCCAACAGACGAAGAATCCAGCACCTGTTTCTCGTCGCCAGAAGACAGAGTTGCGGACTGGACTGCCGAAGGATGAGTCAAACCTATTGTAAGGGCCATTGAAAGTTCTTGCAATGTTAGGGGTCGCCTTGCATATGCGACCCAATGAAGAATCCGAGATGCCAGGTTCTTATTCTGGGAAGGAATAGATTCCAAGCACTGGCAGTATATGTCCTCAAGGCTCGGCGGTAGACTACCACCCGCTGCTGGCCTGTTCACTAGTTGCGCAAGTATTTCTTCATTCAGGCTATCAACAATTAGTCGAACCCACAAGAATGACGCTGCTGGCTTGCTAGCCAGAAGACAAGCAAAGAACCGAGATCGTTCTGAATAACTGGTGAACCTTTCTGATAGCTGAGTACTTTGATCGTTTATATATAGAGCCATATCCTTTTGAACAGCGAGCTCTTCATGAAGATCTATTTTCCATACGAAATCTAACGGTGTTTTCTCAGGGAAGTTGTTGCGGCTAGAGATTATGCACCTTATCGGTGGAGGGTTTTGGGTTATAGTACTCACCTCCAGAATTCCACTAACGATTTCATTCTCCAGCCACGAACACTCATCTAAGGCATCGATGATGATCAAGGTTGGGGCATTAGCCGGAATGAGGCCGAGCATTGACATTAGAACCCGTCTAATGGCGTGACGAGGAAGTATTTTATCGCTGTTGAGTGCTGCCCAAATTTGATGAAGTCGATTATCGGCAGAAGCAGAGAGTGGCTGTCTTGAGATCCCTTTTATGATCATTCTGAGCAACTCGGTATTCGGGTCACGCGTTCCAACATAATTGTTGTAAGAATAGTAAACGGCTTGCTTTAGCTCCGGTTCCAAGCTGTTTGATATGAATGACAGTAGTGTAGATTTGCCCGAGCCAGGTTTTCCAGAAAGCCACAATAAGCTAGGGCTAGAGGCGCACCAGGCTACGTATTCTGGCCGTTTCAGAATCCATTCACAGGTCCCATGGTACCATGAAAGGCTACCCTTGCCATTGTCAGGTTTAGATGGCTGATAAGACGGTGACACATTCCTTGGCATTCCTAGATTCGAATGAGAATACAACCCATATTGTGGTTTCCCGTGTACATGCCTTTCGTATTTAGCCTGGATGCTTCTCTTAGAGCACCTGGAAAGACTGCTCTGGGAGTAGTCTCGAATGTCGGCATAGAACATGGAGGACTAATGTGCACAGTATAGTGCCTTTCGTTCGAAGTGGCCTTCTCACCATGTAAGGCAAAGGGCACGAGACGTCCCTCCGTAGGACACCATGTCACTATCTTATGCTCTCCCCCTGCCTCGTTCATCTTACAGACTTTTTCAATACTATTATCTTCCAACATTTCCATCCACGCTTCCAGACAAAGACTGCCAGGTTTGGATGGTATCGGCCAAGTTCTTATACATGCCTGTACTAAGTCTTCTGATGTTTCTTCGCCATTGGGATACCAATGTTGATCAAGATCTATCAGCAAGGGTAAAATCATATTTTTGAGCGTGTAACTCGAAGATGCTAGGTTCAGGCTATGTGGAGTCCCGAGTAAAATGTAGGGTTGCTTCATTAGCCATCCTTTATTGTAGGTGTAGGAATGAAGAGATACCACTCCTAGGATGCTCTGAAATAGATCCGCGTACTCATCGCACACGCTGGCTTCTAACAGACACTTTCCATTGTCAGTAGCCGCACGTACTTCGTGTCTGAGCAGACCTACCTGCTTATTGATAAGACGTCCTAAGCTACGGACAACGAAGATGATCGGGCGCTTTGACTAACAACCTGTTATTTGTGGCTTATCTATTTCAGGACAGAAATACCGGTATTTTCTCAGCCATCAAACTTCTCAGAAGGCGTTGTGCCAGCAGTTCCATGTTTAGATGCTTTAGTGTGAAAGAACCATAAGTGAATGAAAGAATGCGCGCAGTGGGATATAAGGATGGTAGGACATCTTCGAGCGCATCATTCCACAATTGGAGAGGGAAAGACTCGGTGCCGAGAATCGCAACAACACTGCAGCTACATGTCAGATAATTGGTTTATGGTTTCTTGAAGGATACAAACTCAGCCACTGGTATTTCCGCATTTGGCTCGTATAGAACGCGTCTCTCGCAGCATAGATTCATCCTTTTATTCTTGCCGTAAGAGTTGTATGTACTATGTAGACAGTGCATGTGTTGCAAGCCTGAGTGTTCCAAGAAATGATCTCTTTATTCATAAAATAGGTTCAGGTAGTACAAAACTCAGCGGACCAATGGCAAAAAGACTGAGGTAATGATAAGCGAGTAAGCGGAATCTGCAGGAAGCGGGCAAGCGAAAATATCGCCGTCCTTACCATGGTGACTCCCGAGTGGTGGGTGGCGGGCCGCAGAAGACGTACTGGCAGATAAGCGGGTGGTCCTTTGGTTCTCTGCGCTCTCGAGTAACCACATGAACGTGAAGGATTTCTCTCACATCCGATCCATCAATTGGATGTCGCTTTGGGCTGTTATTGTTACCTCTGCGGCGGCTTTTGAAACGCTGGCACAATTTTCCAAAGATATGACATGGATGGTGAACAGATCTCTCCAAAGAGAGTGAAGACGCGTCATGCAAAGAGTTGTATCTATTGTCGGATCAGCCATCAATTGGTTAGTCTTATCAGGCTGGTAATCGATACTTGTTGCCAAAGGTAGCTGACCTCAGCCATAGTGCGACCATCCTGCAAAGGAAAGCCGGCTAGGTCGGTGCGCCAACTGCGTGAGGAGAGGGTGGATTTGTGGTCCCTGTGAGACTTCAGGAGAAACCCTTGACTTCATAGACAAGCGATGCCCCCCACGGCAACCCCCAGGAGAAAGCCTAGTTCAACCTATTGGCAACCTTGATAATCTTGGTACCGAAGATTTTTCATTGCAGAATACCGTTGCCTACAATCTTGAAAGTGCTACCAAAGTTTCCAATTCTAATCCGGAATCTGTGGAAAACCCCCTTGACTTCGGCAGAATGGAGACTGATGAGGGAGGCTTCCAATTCTTTGAACAATACTGCAATGAGGACGCCAACGGTACGAAGCACTCCACAGCCTATTCCTTAGACAATGTTCAAGACATTTCGAGACCTTTGTTTCAGACAAGTGCTTCGCTGTCAGAGGTTCAGCCCCATGCCGCTCTTCCTAGTCCGTCCTCTTTGCGAGATGTCCACGACCTATCAACACCGTAAGTTCAGGTTAAGCCACACCTCAAAGCTCTGCTAACCGCGATACGACATATTAGATTCCTACAATTCGGGAGTCTTTGTATCCTTCGAACCCAGATATGTTCCCAAGTAGAGATCCTTTCTCAGCAAAGGCTGGAGCAAGTCAACCAGGTCCCGCTACAGATCAAAGAAGTACTTCATATACTCCTCCGCGATGCTTTTGAGAGGATGAAGAAACTGGCCTTTGAAGCCGAGGATGCGGAGGAGACCGATAAAGCCAGGTGGATGTACCAACAACTTATCAGTGGACTGGATTACCTAGAAGACCTTCCCTCCGAAGAGAACAAGATGATTTTATTCAAGGTAGCTGGATTTTATAAGGGAATCGGGGATCGCGCCGAGGCGGACCGCATTATACAAAGATTTTTTCGTTTAGAAGGCTCGATAAACGGTAGCAGTCAGGAGAAGCTTTGCTCCTTATTCCAGGAATTCTTGGAGAAGACTTTGCCCTTGGAAATTACATCCGACTCGTCCACATTCACGGATATTTTTCCTCCTCTTCATCGGATCGTACTATATAGCAGACCCGTTCTTAGGCCTCTATTCCAAACCAGTGAAAAGACAGGCATCAGTCTGCCCAAAGACTTTATTGGTCGGACGCCGCTCCATGTCGCCGCAGAAAAGGGAGATGTGGAACATCTTCGGTTTTTCATTGAGCAAGACTGCAGTATTGAAACCCGCGACGAGCTTGGTCGTACTCCACTCTTCCTTGCGGCATCTCTTGGCCAAGAAGCTGCCTTTGAAATGCTTCACTCCAAAGGTGCAAACCTCCACGTTCGAGACCGTGCTAGCCATTTCTTAATGGAGGTTGCGGCGCGTGGCAATCATACCGCCATCATCCGGCGACTCTTCGACGCCAAATGTGATGTCAATGAGAAAGCGCTATCAAGGCTTTCCTTCAATCGTGCGTTGCCCGCCCTTCACGCTGCTGCTGAAAAGGGACACTTCGAGGCTGTTCATTTGTTAATTGAATGTGGCGCCGACCCCCTTACCCAAGCGCCAAACAGCGGGAAAACGGCAGAGCAATTGTCACGGGATCGTGGCTTTACATATGTTGCTGAGTTCTTGGAAAGAAAAGTGGTTTCACTCCGGAAGGGAAATCTGTGAACAAATCTATTGACCGTACTTCTGTACCACAACGTTGGCAGATCATGAAACGTGAAGCCCGGGTTCTCACGTGCGTTATGAACTTATGAGCTTACCCGTTTTAGCGTTTGAAATTCCTTCATGTTTTCTTCTGTGTCACTTGGTTCTGATATTTAAAAGGAGTTAATTGGGAACCAATAGTTGTACATAGAAACAGTCCTGCGATAGAGCAGGTGACTCGAATAAATCATTAAACTCCTAATAAATATACCATTACGAGTAATTAACGTTATTGATTAATAAATAATTAATCCCAACAAGCTAATTGACGGAAGAACGACCCAACTACATAGGTAGTAGATTCAATATCTGGTAATATGTTAGATATTGCTTGTGTAACGCGATAAATTTGATGGAGAATGACATCGTTGCCTGCAGGTACTACTTAATTCTTGGTGGGGCACACAAATAAAGCGACCGAGGTAGAATATGTGTAACTAATTCCAACTTGGAAGGGTGTGAAACTGGGTTACGTGTGGCTCAGGCTTGAACCTATCCTAATCGGGTTATTCTAGTCAGGGGTATCTGTTGGTTTAGACTTACACCTATCGCTGTTTCAACATAAGTGATTGGCTTACGGTACTACGACATACTCCCAATCAGTCTTCGCAGAGAATGCATAGAATGGGGAGGGAGAAGGTTCACATGCTGGCATTACGAGTACAAGCGGTGTTTAGCACGGGCCGCTGCCAAGTCACGTGAGATGTAGAGAGATTCCCGTGGCTACCTTAGTAGCCCACTACTCGTACTCGTAGATATTTTCAGAAACTTACATACGAGCGTTTTACAATATTATGAAATCACAATATCTTGAATTCCTGTAGAAAGGCCACTGAGGTATTAATGTTTATAGCTCCTTGCGATTACTCACTTCTATGTAGAGGGCACGGATTTGCCCAATGAAGCTGTTTCTTGATAACTCATCTGTATTTGACGTTGACACTGCTGGAAATCGAATGCTAAGCACTCATCTAAACCGGGTACCCAATCGCATCTGGAGGTCACGTCTGATTCCTCACCCTCGCAGCATCACTGCCCGCCTTCTCCCCTTCTTGCACCGTCAAAAACCCATACCCACTCTTCTTCCTCCTGCCCCTGCGATCCCCATACTTTTCATCAAACTTCCTGATCGCGCTTAGACTGCCCATGTCCTCGCTCACACTCGCGCTAATTTCCTCCATTGCCATTCTGAAGTGGCGCTCGTATAGCGTACGTTTCTCGGGGTACTTATGCTCCTCTGAAGCAGTCTTTGCGACGTCGAATTCTTCACGCACGCAGGCGAGCGCGGCGGCGACGGCAAGGTTCTTGAGGTCGGAGCCGGAGTAAAAGGGGGTTTGGGATGCGAGTGCGGTAAGGGAGACGGATGGGTCGAGAAGCTCGTCTTTAAGATGGATTTTGAGGATTTCTTCACGGTCTTTTTCGATGGGAAGGTCGACGAGAAGGCGGCGCGGGAGGCGGCGGAGAGAGGCTTCATCGAGGTCGAAGGGGCGGTTGGTGGCTACCATGATGAACGCAGACATGTCGTTCATACCGTCCCATTCGCGCAGGAACTGGTTGATGAGTTCTCGGTGGCTGGTGCGGTTGCTGGATCCACTACGCGAGCCGAGAATGGCGTCGGCTTCGTCGATGAAGACGATACAGGGTGTGAGTTTCTTCGCCAAGCTGAAGATGGCCCTGACGTTTTTCTCGCCTTCGCCAACGTACATATCGTACACATCTATGTGCCGTTAATAGTGATCAGGAACAGCATGTATCGACGTGCTTACCAGATCCGCTAACTTCGAGGACCGTCGCTCCACTCTCTTTTGCCACAGCCTTTGCCAACAGCGTCTTTCCTGTGCCTGGAGGCCCGTAAAGGAGAAGACCCGGTATTCTATCCGTTGCAAGAACACCATAGGTGAAAGCGTCAGGCCTTACTAAAGACAAGGAGGTAAGGTTCTTAAGGGCGTCTATTGTCGCAGGCGGAGCCCGCACATCCGCAAAGGTTGTGCGGATACTTTCTGGATCAACCACTCCATTTAGCAACTTTTTCTCGTGCTTGTTGCACGTCTTGCGCAATCTCTTCATTCGCTGTTCGCTCTCATCGCTCGACATAATCGCGCCTAGTTTGGTGGACTTAAGCGATCTAAAATTCTTGCCTGCTTTTTCCTTTTCGGTTTCTTTCGCCGCCCATTCGAACTTTTTGGAATCGCTTAGCTCGATCAGTGCTAATGCATCCTCGATGTGCTTGATTGTCATCTCCGAACCGTCTGTAAGCGAGCCAAGTGCAACTGTAGCAACGCGGTGAACACGATCCAAAGACCAGACGGACAGATCCATTTCCGATAGAAAAACGGCTGAAGATGCCAAGTCCAATTCTTCCTGAGCGTCAAGCTTACTTACGAGTGCGGGATCAGCAGTGAGACGGCGTAACATATCCTGAAGATGTCGCTGATTGACCATTCTAATCCTGTGCTTGGTGTCACGCTCGAGTTTTGATTCTGGGACATTCAACGGCGTTATGATAGTTCTGGTTGGCCCTCGCTCCTGTTGTGACTGAACACTCTTAAAACCTGCCTCTGAAAAAGATGGAATAAGGTCTCGAGAAGAAGTAGTACCCACAATGAGGATTCTTTGACCCTCTTTCCGTCGTCTCTGTACAATCTCGTGTACTTTGTCAAGAACCTTACCACCAGTGAAAGTAGCATTTATCTCCGGATAATCTTCGATGTGGATGATGAGACTTCGTGGCTCCGAACTAGCAGTGGTTAATGGGCCATTCTCCGTTGCTTGTTCAATAGACACATCATTAGGAGGTGCTTGATCCTCCGACATAGGGATATTAGTAGATTTATTTGGCTCGCCCTTCAATTCCAATCTCCGTTTGATTTCGCAAGCATCAATTAGAGTCTCAATGAATATACCCATCTTCAGGTCCTTTTCAGTGGGTGGTGGCACTACCCTTACTAATCTCGAAGAGGAGCTTGGTTGCTGGGGACTGGACGACAGTATTTGAGGAATTCTGCTCATTATACCAGCAAAGCTTGCGAAGGGTGTTATTCCTATGCCTGAGTTGGAAAAGGAAATTGGTTTAGGCCGACCCTTGTCGTCTTCATCTTCAGCCTCATCATATTCTTCTACATCCGCAGGATCCTCGATCCACTGTGAACCACCAGACATAGTCATTAGATGAGCATCGTAACTCAACGAGCTCAAGGAACCATGCGAGACCCTGTTTGGGTCTTCCAGATAATCGCTTCCAAGCTGAGCAAGATCTTGTGCATCAAGCTTGATTAGGTCCGTAGCGTGCGACCCCATCATTCCCTTGACTAGCATATTTAGATAAGGAGTGCCACCGTCCTTCGGACAGTGCAACACAAGATGAGGCTTTGGGGATCTCCAATTATGAGAACAGTCTTTTGTAGGGACTTGAAGGCCCGCTGACACTAATGTACTGATTTCGGCCACAATTTGGTCTTCAAGCGGCAAACCTTCTTCGTCCAGGTCAGGGGTGGGCGCGGAAGACTCTTCTTCTGCCGCGGTCTCGGAGTCTTTAGCTTCAAAATCAGATACTGCGTTGGAAGTAGTCGGCATGACTAAATCTTCTGTGTTTTGAGCTTTTGTGGGATGGTGTTGCACTGGAGACCCGATGCCGGCCTCATTCACCTTCTCGATATAGGACTCTCGAAGAATCACATTCCGGTCCATGAACCATTGTGGAATATGGAACGGTGGGATCTCTTTCTTCTTGTTGATGCCCCTATTGGCTCTCTTTATCCCCGAGCCATAGTAGCTTCTGTCTGTAGGCCTGGGTGGCTTCTGTGGCGCGCCGTTTCCCCCATCTGGGCCACTTTCCACCTCTTGGGTACCGTCATATGGATCGGAAATGGGCGTCCCGGTTTCGGCGATATGGTTCCATGTTGCCTCTGGTGCGATCGCAGGATCATCTTCGCGGCGCTGGCTCGGTGAAGAATAGAATGTTCGGCGCGGAAGAGGAAGAGGAAAGCGGCGACCAACGATGAACCGGCAAGGTTGAGGGCATGTGTTGTTATGGATAACCCTGGCTGCTCGCCATATAGGAGTACGCATCAAGTCACCGTGCAGAAGTGCATAGAAGGTGTGGTTGCTAGTTGAGAAAGCTCAAGAACAAGGCTTGCGGAATTAAACAAACGCCGCAACGGCCGGGCGCTTCTTTGTAAGCGCGTCCCAGGGGTTTTAGCGTATGCAGAAAGGTTTAGAATCCTTGGCATTCATTTTTGCGCTGCCCCACGGTGATCCGTTTGTATGAGGAATTCGAAAATCAACCCCACCGCCCCCCCAATTGCCCAAAATCGCTCAAAATTGAAGCTATTCAGACCTCTTTGTTTGTTGACGTTCCTGACGTTCTTTCAGCTATGCCGGGACCACTTCCTGCAAGCCTTCGCTCCAGAATACTACGCCTTCTGCTACTTCATTGGGCTCCTTGGGCAATCGCTGAAGAGGTTCATTGTTGCCCTGCCACCGTATACAATATTCAAGAGAACCTCTTTATGTATAACTCACCTTTTAGACCTCAATTCCGACCCAAAGGCGCTCCTCGAAAGGTCTTCAAGGCCGCTGAAAATGGCCTCATAGCCTACCTCGAAGAACAGCCGTGGGCCATGCAGAAAGAGATGGTCTGGTACATATGGGAGGAGTGGGGCATTAACGTGCATCAATTCACGATATCAAGAATTCTGAAGAGGAGAGGCTGGAGTATTAAAAAAGGACAGCGTGTAGGAGTCAGACAAAACGATGAGCTTCGTTTGAATTGGGTAGCAGACATGCTTCGTTTGACGGCTGAACAGCTCGTGTTCGTGGATGAGTTTTTATTCAACGAGACCACAGGCTGGCGTCATCAAGCCTATGCTTTCGTTGGTCAATCAGCTCGCTATCAAGCCTCCAGAACGAGAGGGCATTGCTGAAGTGTTCTTCCGATCTATACGAAAGACGGATATCTATCCTGCATCGATATTCGCGAGGGTTGGTTCAACGGCGAGGCTTTCTTTCGATGGCTAGCAGATGAACTGCTACCTCTATGCAGTTCCTTTCCGGCTCCAAGAAGTGTGATCATCATGGATAACGCGAGTGTTCATTGCAATAGTCGAATTGAAGAGCTCATCACCTCACACGGATGTCAGATAAGCTATTTGCCTCGTTGAATTGACGATCTACCACTGATATGAATGTCAGGTGCGATATTTGCCTCCCTACTCGCCGGATTACAATCCCATAGAACTCACCTTCAGCGTATTAAAGGCCTGGGTTCGTAGGCATTTTGACGAGACATGGCCCCATTTTGAAGGCACCTTTGGTGACTTTCTTCATTACGCTGTTGAACGAAGCGGATGTGATAGATATCCGAGGCAGCACTTCAAGCATTCAGGCTATATTTTTGAGGCAGATATCAGAGCTTTGAAACGAGAATTGAAGGTAGGAAATCAGGAATTTGATTCAGGAATTTGATTCTATTTAACGACTCAGTTCTAATAGAGTCTTCCGGATGCTCTAGAGGGGGTGAGAGGGTCATCTAGAGGTAGATTTTGACTTCGGCGTTGAGGCATTTCGAATAAACGGTTACAAGAACATCAACAAACAAAGAGGTCTGAATAGCTTCAATTTTGAGCGATTTTGGGCAATTGGGGGGGCGGTGGGGTTGATTTTCGAATTCCTCATACAAACGGATCACCGTGGGGCAGCGCAAAAATGAATGCCAAGGATTCTAAACCTTTCTGCATACGCTAATTATCATGATTAGGACCCGACATGATTCAGTACCAGCGAGTACCAACGACATCTTCCAACCTCAAAACAGAGTACGTTATATTTGAATCGTACAATCGATGTTCAGTCGCATTTGTATCACGGAATGTGACTTGTTTAAGCCCGGGAATAGACATAGCACAGCTCGGTTACAAAACAAGGACACCGAACAATTTAAGAGCGAACATCATACAAAACCAATCTTATAACGGTATTCAACGATTGATCTGATTGCTGTCAAGAACTACAGATACTTTTGCATATCCTTTGCTACTCTAGAAAGTCTCCTATGTTTCCTTGTTGCATCTCTAACTAGTTGACAAGACCATTGTAACCGTTTTGCTTAATCTCCGTGTGCTTCGTACCTTTCTTGACTGCAAATGCATCCGTCTTCGGTGGGTCGAGCGGCATGGACAAGCCCACTCGATCCTGGGTGCTGTATTTCTCAACATTCCCGCCCTCGTCAGAGTGTGTAATGGGTTCTTTACGGCGTGTGTCGACAAGTAGTCGAATCAAGTCGGGCCTCATGTAGTGGCCGCCCTGGAAGATATTAGCTTGTGAGGTGGAACGGGAGACAAAAAGCATCGCAGCAAGCGTACAAAGTCGGCAAGAGCTTTGCTAAGATGAGCTTCGTCGAGATCAATCTATGGCGATGTTAGCTTCTGCGAACATTGGACGTGGAGAAAGGACTAACATCAACCGTCACCAAGCCCTCAAAGTCTTTGTCTGGTTTAGCAAGTAAAGCTCCGTCGGGTCCAAAGATTCTGGTATGGCCATTGTATCTGTCTGGGGTTTCCGGTTCAATGTGCTCTGGGGTATTCTTGATTACACCCTCCTGTGACAGACGCTGAAATGGGGCCAGTACAAAAGTTCCAGTCTCAATAGCATAGGCTGGTGACACGATCTCGGAGTTAGCATCGCTGACATTGGTGAATGGATCGGGGTATTTCAAGGTGTCCTTATTGGGGTAAATAGGCCAGGCGGCGACATGGACCTGGAACGATTAGTGACAGTTCCCCAAGTGTTGAGGCAAGTTATCACCTGTTCTCCCGCGGAAGCATTCATAGCCTTCAAGAAGGGGTTCATATTCTCCCAGCAGTTCAACTGTCCGATTCGGCCAATGTCGGTATCCACGACACTCTCGAATGTGTCTCCTGCTCCGTCTCCAAAGATCAAGCGCTCGACATGGGTAGGCTTAATCTTGCGGCGATGGTTGATAATATCACCGGTCGGCGAGATCATGACTTGTGCTAGATGCAGGGAAGCCATGTCAATCTCACTGTAGCCCATTGAGACATAGATCTGGTTTTCACGAGCAGCAGCGCGGATCCGCCGCATTTCATCAGAGTCTGAAGGCAGACTATTCTGGCGATAGGCTTTAATAAAAGGGAGAGATTCTTGATAGTTGATTTTCCACATCCAGTATGGATATCCTGGGATCCCTGTAACGAAAATCAGCAATAGCCTGTAAATCGAGGAACGTATAGTCAAGAGGGGAAGGTCATGCATACAGACTTCTGGGAACGCAACGAGTTTGCATCCTGCTTTCCCTGCCTCGTTAATCCAGTGGATGGTTTTCTTTACGGAGAGTTCGAGGTCAAACCAGCCTACACAATTTTAGCCTTTAGTAATTCTATATCCTTGGCAACGAGCGAGATATACCAGGCTCGGCCTGCACGGCGGCTGCTTTGTACTTCTTGATCGTGGTGGGCATATTGTGAAAGATTAAATCTCTTCAGGGAAACAAACTTGTTCTCAATATTTTGCAATTACGTTTCGGTTTGGAAAGTGTGCTTGAAGATGCTCTATTGTAGCTGGCTCAAGGAGTTCTTTTATCACATGCCATCACCATACAGCAGATAAAGTCTATCTTCCGAGATGCATGTGCCACGTAGTTCTCAATCTCAGTTCTGTAATACGATCGCTCCCGCGTCTCCAGGAGATCATCTTCGAACATGCCGTTTTTGGCTCCTAAAACTTCAATCTGGTAACTTCTAGGTCTGCCTCTTATCTTTCCAGTCAAGCATTCCCCTCAACAACTGATCGTCAAGGCTATGATAGGGAGGCCAATAATGATTTGTCCGCAATTCATAGTCAAAGCCACATATGGACGAAGATCGATAGGTAGATCGAGATGAATACTCTCCATTGAGTACCATCAAGGTAGTATTAAAGACGCTATGGGTTTGTTATTCGGGAAGCAAATGCAAGCTGCCGTCAACTTTTAATTAACCCAGAGAATAGGATCATAGCTCGGTCCATCCCCGCACAGCTGGGGTTATTCCGATCGAAACTCGTGGCTGCATCTTTCAATGGAAATGCAACATTAGAGAACTCCGAAGCGAATCAAGTAGGAGACAACAACAGATAAAGGGTGCTATGGTGCAGACGGGGGACAAGGATGTTCTCTCTGTGGGTGTGATGATTGATACCATGCGAAGGATGGAAGAAGCAATGAGATGCCATAAAATCAAAGAACGAAACACAATGAGAGGCAGACAAGTTCTGCACGTACTAGGAAGTCTGCCTCCGCAAAGTTTAGATAAGGGTAGATAGTGAAAATATCTTGATTCTATTGGACGGCAGCGCCATCTTACCTTTGAAATCCGTTATAAGCTGTGTTACTCTTAGATTCGTGATCCTTAAGTAATACTCAGGCTCGATGCGATGATTCAATTTGTTTGGCGAGTAGCGCTTCGAAGCCTTGAGAGTCGGGTTGGTGTCGGTCGACGAGACGCCGTCGCTGACGGTAACCGCCCGACCCGTGGACCAGGCTGACTTCTCTCCAATGAATTGCTTGTATCATCGTATGCTTTTGTAGCGTATGCTTGTTGCACTGAAAGATCTCCAAGTAGTGTTTGTTGATGATAAGTACTGAGCATGTTGTGAACACGCTGCTAAATAGAGAACACTACTTTAGAGATGCTTTTGATATAGGCCCACCTATTTATAAGTAGTCATTATATCTAAGGTAGCGGTTTGCTGCTCTTAAGATCAACGATTTCATGGCGTCAAGGTCTAGTCTAGCCTTCGTGAACAAATATGAACTGCTGTTTGGCTGCCGAATATAGGCTCTGTACCGTCCTACTGTACAGCGGACGAGATATCGTTGTATGCAAAAGTCTGGTTCAGTTTTCGGGTTTTAGCGAATTTGGCGGGGAAAACACACAAATCAGCCTCAAATTTGGTGCAAATAGAGCAAATACCTAGATATCA